>ERZ1026776.615-NODE-615-length-23709-cov-16.424114_pt1 | contig 23709 bp, 26 predicted proteins | sample MGYA00380125_ERZ1026776 | MGnify/ENA primary metagenome ERZ1026776 (study PRJEB33269, sample SAMEA4719761) | human gut metagenome | biome: human-associated habitat; feature: organic feature; material: feces | place: Cameroon | collected 2013-10 ...
CTTCTCTTATGGAATCGGATTATTCAGCGTCAGCTGCAACCTCTTCGATATCCTCTGCTTCAGTAGCTACATCAGCATCGCTGTATACAGCCTCGCCCTGCTTAGCTTCGATGACAGCGTCAGCCATCTTGGAAACGATCAGCTTAACGGCTCTAATCGCATCATCGTTACCGGGGATGATGTAATCCAGCTCTTCGGGATCACAGTTGGTATCGCCGATACCGATCAGGGTGATGCCCAGTGCATGAGCCTCCTGTACACAAATTCTTTCCTTCTTAGGATCTACAACAAAGATAGCATCGGGAACTCTGGTCATGTTCTTGATACCGCCCAGGTTCTTCTCCAGCTTCTCCCATTCTTTCTTTAACTGAATAACTTCCTTCTTAGGCAGTACATCGAAAGTACCGTCCTGAGACATGGTCTCGATTGCATGCAGTCTTGCGATACGGGACTGGATGGTTCTGAAGTTGGTCAGCATACCACCTAACCATCTCTCGTTTACATAGTACATACCGCAACGCTCAGCCTCAACCTTTACAGCGTCCTGTGCCTGCTTCTTGGTACCAACGAACAGAATGGTGCCGCCCTGTGCAGCGATCTCGGATACTGCCTTGTAAGCCTCATCAACCTTAACTACAGACTTCTGCAGATCGATGATGTGGATACCGTTTCTCTCGGTGAAGATGTAAGGAGCCATCTTAGGGTTCCATCTTCTGGTCTGATGTCCAAAATGAACACCTGCTTCAAGTAACTGTTTCATAGAAATAACGCTCATGTCTTTACCTCCGTTTGGTTAAAATCTTCCGCTTTTCTTTTCTGCCGGGACGCGTTAAGAACCCGGTTAGCTCTGACAAAGACTTCTGTAAAAACAGTAAGCACCATCGTCAAATCGAAAGGCGTGTTTTTTGTCACAACAGTGCGATTATAACATAGGAAAACCCCTGTGGCAAGGGGTTTTTAATGTTTTCCTGTGATTATTTTGGCAATTTCTTCTTCCGAAGTCCCGGGAGCTATTTCATAGATGCCGGGATTGATGCTGCGACTGTATCCGTTATTACATAAATAATTGTCAAATGCTTTCGCATTCTCCACCAGACCTGCCTCATAGAGCATTCTGCTGACACTTCCGGAATCGGATCCTTTCTTAATAGTAATGGTTGTCTGTGACTGTTCCGGTGCTGTGATTAATTCAGACTCTGCGGTTGTTTCAGGTTCTGTCGTTGTTTCAGGCTCTGTCGTTGTTTCAGGCTCTGTCGTCATTTTCGGCTCTGTGGTTGCCTCAGGCTCTGTCGTCATTTTCGGCTCTGCGGTTGCCTCAGGCTCTGTCGTTGCTTTAGGCTCTGCGGTTGCCTCAGGCTCTGTCGTTGTTTCAGACTCTGCTGCGGCTTCCGGCTCTATTGGGGCTTCCGGTGTCTGTGCCGCACTACTCGCAAGTGCCGCCAGGGTCAGTTCGCTGCTGTCCACCATCCCCAGTTCCGAAGCCCTCTCTCTGATCTGCTCATCTGTCAGTGTCTGCGCCTCTTGTCCCTGTCTACCGGAAAAACTGATTCCTAAAATCAGTGCCGTTACAGCCATTCCGATCCCGAGACCGCGCAGATAATATTTTAACTTCATTCTTGTATTTCTCCGTCCTTATCCTTGCTTCGCACGATTCTTATCAGGCCTTGTACAGGTCGATCACAAGCTTTACCTCTCCGACACCCAGTCCCAGTTCTTTGGCAATTGCCACTGTGGATTTGCCCTGTCTGTGCATTTCCAGGATCTTCTCGTTATTGTTCTGCCCCTCCTGCACCGTCTCTCCCATAAATCCGATCTCGGGAGAATTCTCCGGCTGTATAAGAGATTCTGTCCGGGAAGTATCCGCTGTTTTCTCTTCCGCCATCGTCCCGGCGGTCTTATCTGCGGCTGCTTTATTTTCCGCCGTTTTATTCTCCACCGTTTTATTTTCCGCTGCATTATTCTCAGCCGTTTTATTTTCCGCCGCTTTGACTGCCTTATCCATTTTGGATACGGTGTCCTTAATGTTCGCGTGTTTGCTGTTCAGCATATCATATAAGAACATTACTTCTTCATGATTTTTATGAATCTCCTGTAATACTGTGTCGGAATATTCATTAACTGCCATGATCTTCTCATTGGTCAGACGTTCCAGAGAGCGTTCTGCTTTCTCTATCGCGTCCTCAGAGGTCTCTTCCATTTTGTCCTGCATTTTACTGCGGACAGTGTTCATTTCCTCTTCCACCAGACCGTGGATCTCTTCTTTTGCTGCTTTTTTATCAATTGCTGCGTTTTTTTCCCCGCCAAGCGGCAAAAAGAAACTTCCTGTAAATATTATGATTCCCGCAATCAGCAGGACGATCTCCAAAATACCCATGTTACTTGTTTTTCCTTTGCATTGTCAGATCTTAATATCAAATCCCTGATGCTCTTTTTTCACCACAACACCATCTTCCGGCTGCTTTTTGCGACGTTTGCCGCCGTTACCCGTATACTCGTTACTTCCTTTTTCTTTGGCGTCGTATTGTCCGGTGTACCAGTCCGCATTGTCACTGCTGTGCACCTCTTTGGTGAGCTGCTCTGTGTGCTTCTGCGTCTGCTGTCCCAGAGTCATCTGTTGGAATGCCCCCTTGTTGTCTTCATTCTGCTTCATCACAGTATAATCCTGTGTCCGGGGGATCGAAGCAATCTCTAAAGAGCCAAATGCCATATCTATGCCTCTTTTCTGTGAACTCTTACAGAGGAGTGGACTTCACATCGCCGTCGATACGCTCAAAACGACAATAATGATAAGTGCTCTTCACCTGCATGGAAGAATCTCCGATAATGATCGTAGTGCCGGGATATACCTCTCCTTTTACCAATACCATTGCTCTGTCCTGGGGATTGAACTCCAGCTGCAGCTCCTGCATTCGGCGGTTCTTCTCTTCCAGACTCTTTTTTTGTGTCTCCATGATAGCTGCGGAGTTCCGGATATAATTGATCTGATCCGGTGTAAAACGGACCCCTTTGCTCTTTTTTTCCGCAAAGCTGGTCAGAATCGGCTGAATGCCCCGGATGGTTTTAATGATCTCCGAGACTTCCTTCTGAAGTCTCATATATTCTGCCTTTTTCTCAGGATCCACACCTACTTCCACCACCGTAGGTGCACCCAGGGTTGCTCCTAAGGTCTTCACTTCGATCTTCTGGCCGGCACGTACATGTCCGCCGGTGATGAATCCTCTCTTACCGGTTACCTGTATCTCCGTAGCTGCCGTCACATTGCTGTGCAGGATGGATTCAGTACTGACATATCCTCCGGCTGTTGCTGTGGAATTCTCCAAAAATTTCGCCACAATATTGCCGCCGGCTTTCAATATTCCCTTGGTCATGCCGTTCATGCCTCTTGCAATGATAATGTTGCCGCCGGCCTCGATATATGCGCCTTCCACGACACCGCTGATGATCACGTTGCCACCCGCCCGGATGACAAAATTGGATGACACATTGCCTCTGACCTGTACGCTTCCTTCAAAATCAATATTACCGGTGGACAGGTCCACATTTTCCACTTCGTAGACATCGGATACAAAAACCTTGCCTTCTACCAGGGATACGTGTCCGTCTACCATAGAAGTGATCTTCCTGCGGTCTTCAGAGATCTCAATGTTACGGCCAAATTCCAGATGCGCCTTTTTCACCTGTCTCGGTTTTATCTTAGCGCCTTGTACCGTGGTTCCGTACTCACCCTCATCCTCTGGGATGATTTCCGCCAAAAGCTGCCCCTTCTTGCAGGGGTTGATCATATTCAGGTGGAAATAATCCACCGTTCCGTCATCTTTTAAGGTGGGTCTGGCATGAACATCGGTATTGAAATAATACTTAATATTTGCGTCCGTTCCGTGTCTGGGTTCTTTTCCTTTTGCCACCACCAGATCTGTGCAATAGATTCCCTCAGACATAAAGTGATCCTGCAGAACATCCATCTGGATTCCATAGACTATGTTCCGGAATCTCAGATCTTTGATCACACTGTCCATAGTCGCTCTTTTTCCGGTCTGTGATGCAGGATAAAAGCGTAAGGTGACCTGCATGTTATCCTGAGCAACTTCGATACTGTATGTCTCCTCCAGTTCCGGACAATCTTTTCTCTCTAAAAAGCAGACAGTGTCTTCACCGTCTAAAATTGCTTTTTTGATCATCATGGGATCATAATGCAGCGATTCTCTGTCAAGGTATAAGAGAACCTCCTGGAGGTTTATGCCACTGCCCCCGTCCTTGGGCTGTACGAGCCGCAGTCCATAGCCTCCAGGGGCTTTTACTATCTGAAAATATCCGTTCTGCATATGCCTTTCCTCTGCCTTTCCTTCCTGCATTCCGTGCAGATCAATCAGGTTCTATAAAAGTCCCATGTAGTTCCCCATTTTGGTCTTCATCTTCTGTAAAGCACGGGTATGCAGCTGTGATACCCGCGATTCCGATACTTCCAGAATATTACTGATCTCTTTCAGCGTAAGATCCTCATAATAATATAAAGTAACTACTTTTTTCTCTTTTTCTGTCAAAAGTTCCAGTGCTTCTCCGAGTACTTTTGTCAGTTCTTCTTTTTCTATGCTCTCTTCCGGGCTGTCAAATCGTGCCGTCGTATGTCTGCTGTAATCCTGTGAGACATCACTTCCCTGCTCCATGTATTCATTTAAGGATACTAACCCTGTGACTTTCATCTGGGACTGCCAGTCCAAGTATTCCTCGGAGGATATTCCCAGTCCCTGTGCAATATCTTCATCTGTTGCAGTGCGTCCGGTAGTCTGCTCCACTTCCTTGATGACAGCATCGATTTTTTTCTGCCGCTGTCTGATCGTCCGGGGAATCCAGTCCATTTTTCGGATCTGGTCAAGAATCGCGCCCCGGATGCGCAGACTGGCATAGGTCTCGAACTTTACTTCCTTCATGCAATCGAACTTATCGATAGCATCGATCAGTCCAAAGATACCATAGCTTACCAGATCTTCATAATCTACGTTGTATCCCAGGTACATACTCAGTCTTCCGGCTACCACTTTCACAAGCGGAGCATATTCCAGTATCAGCTGTTCCCTGGTCTCCGGTCGCTTATTAGCAGCATATTCTTCTAATAACCTTTTCTTACCGGTTTCATCCATTCGATTCGCTTACACCCTTCTGCCCTGCGTCTTCTTCCGCCGCAGCTGCTTCTTCCTCCTTTGCTTCCTGCTCCTGCTTTGCCTTCTCCTCATTCTGCCTGTCAAATCGGTCCAACAGCAGACGAATCGCACTTCCCAGGCAATAAAACAAAAGCATCACCGCAAAAAGCGCCACCAGGCTTGCCAACACTGAGTATGATCTTACCAATGTAATGATGCAGGTGCATGCACCCGCGATCAGCATCAGAAGCAATGGCATGTTCTTTCTGTTCATAATCCTCTTCCCATCTAAACCCTGTCAGATCACCGATTCATCTCTTCCCACAGCACGGATATGAAATTCTCCGGTCTCGGGATAGAAGGTTACGGTTCTTCCGTAGTTTTTACCTGTATCTTCCGCAAGAATGGGGATACTGATCTCTTTCAGCTTTTTCTTGACCGCTTCTACGTTGCGTTCCCCCACCTGCATCATATCGTTACGTCCCTGGAATGTGAACATGGTAGCTCCGCCGGCGATCTTGGCAACCATTCTTGCCTTCCTTGCACCGAGCTTTTCCATCTGCCTGACCAGTTCGTCGATTCCCGTATCTGCAAATTTTGCGATATTCTGGTTACTGTTGCGGATCGAAGTGCTGTCCGGCAGCATAATATGTGCCAGGCCGCCTATTTTCGTCACCGGATCGCGGATTGCTATTCCCACGCAGGATCCCAGTCCCAAAGTCGTCACTCCGTCAGGACTTACGCAGGTCTTCAGATCCGCCATTCCTACTTTAATTATCTCGCTCATTCTGCTCCCCTTCTTCTGCTTCTACCTTCCTTATTCCACCGATATTCCCAAAGATGACAGGATCTTGGGATAGGATTCAATATCAGGAACCAGAATGAAATAACCGTCGATCTCTACCTCATCATAGAACTGTGACTGAATCAGTAAAATCTTATCTCCCAATGTTCCGAATTCAATGGCGGGCACACTTAAGATTGCTCCTGCCATATCCAGAGTCAGAGAGGGAGGAGTCGGGATGATCGTCAGATTCGTCAGCATAGACAGGGAATTCAGATAGGCACCTGTAATAATATTGCCGATCTCCTTCATGGCTGAAAATTCAATCTCCGAAAATCCATCCTGCTGTACCATGTCCCCCAGAATCTTATGGAGAAGATGTTTTGCACTGTTCTGTTCTACCAAAAACATCATGCTGCCGGTAATGTCACCTTCCACTCCTAAGAAAACTCCGACCATTACCTGCTCTTCTCCGCCCATCAGGGCTCCTACTTCGTTAAAATCCAAAAGCTTTACCTGCGGTACTTTCATGTCCACTTTACAGTTAAGCATCTGAGAGAGTGCTGTCATAGCGTTGCCCGCTCCAATATTGCCGATTTCCTTTAAAACATCCAGATATGTTTCCGAAACTTTCTCTAAACTCAGATCTCCCATGGATCCATCTCCTTTATGCATTTTCCTCCAGTGTAATGGAATTCAGATCCAGTAAAGAGATCAATTCCCCATTGTGTTTACCGACACCCGTGATGAAGCTTTTCCTTCCCTCGCCGGTATGCTGAGACATTTTTTCAATCTGACTGTTGCCGAGAGTAACAACCTCCTTCACTTCGTCAACAATAATTCCTACGCTTCCCTGCTGCTCCTGCTTCAAAATAATGATTCTGGTAGCACGGGTCATTTCGTCTGCCTCCAGTCCCATTTTCAGTCGAAGGCTCATAACGGGCAATACTTCTCCGCGGAGATTGATCACGCCCTTCAGATATGCAGGCACTTTGGGAACTCTGGTGATATGCTGCATTCTAACAATATTATCGATATAGCGGATATCAATGCCGTACTGTTCGTCTCCGAGGCGGATCACAATATACTGGAAAAATTCCTCCTCAACCTTACGCTCGTCTCCGGCTTTTAATGCTTCTCTCATACTAAGTTCTTCCATAACTGTCATCTCCCTCCTTACAGTAATGCATTGGCATCCAGGATCAGTGCTACCTCACCGTCTCCGAGGATCGTTGCGCCACTGATGAATTTGCACTGCTTGATGTATTTTCCAAGAGACTTGATAACGATCTCCTGCTGTCCGATCAGTTCGTCGATGACAAGACCTGCCATCTTGTCGCCCTTCTTGACGATAACAACGATCAGGTTGTCCTCCGGGGATCTGGTACTCTCGACATCCAGCACTTCTGTCAGACGGATCAGAGGGATTACAGTTCCTCTTAAATTGATGACCTCTTTATTCTCAACCAGCTTGATGTCCTTCGGGGAGATGTCTTCAATCGTCTGGATAGATCCCAGGGAGATTGCATACTTCTCTCCGCCTACGACTACCATCAGAGCCTGAATGATCGCAAGGGTTAACGGCAGACGGATCGTCCAGGTACTTCCCTCGCCCCACTTGGACTTCACTTCCACCTCACCGCTTAAGGATTCGATCTTGGACTTCACGACATCCAGTCCCACACCTCTTCCGGATACATCGGTTACCTTCTCGGAAGTAGAGAAGCCGGGCTGGAACAGCAGATTGATAATATCCTTTTCCGGCATATTGGCTGCCTGCTCTGCGGTTACCAGATTACGCTCGATTGCTTTATTCTTAACAGCTTCCACATCAATACCGTTACCATCATCTCTTACTTCGATGACTACGTTATTGCCATCCTGATATGCATCCAGGAAAATAGATCCCTGCTCGGGCTTTCCGCGCTGTGCACGCACTTCTGCGGACTCCAGACCGTGATCGGCAGAGTTACGGAGCAGATGCATCAGAGGATCTCCGATCTCATCCACCACGGTACGATCCAGCTCAGTCTCTTCACCGGTCATATACAGTTCCATCTTCTTATCCAGCTTCTTGGACAGATCCCGGATCATTCTGGGGAACTTCACAACAACGCTCTCGATAGGTACCATTCGTACCTTCATCACGGATTCGTGGAGATTCGTGGTAACATTCTCCAGATATTCAATCTGCTCATTGAAAGCAGTATTGTTACCCTGGTCGCTGCTGGATGCCGCTACCAGAGAGTTCTTTGCAATGATCAATTCACTTACCAGATTCATCAGGGAATCCAGTTTTTCAATATCCACACGTACGGTACGGTTCACTACCGGCTTATTTGCAGGCTTCTTCTCCGGAGCCTTGGCTGCAGCCACGGGTTTTTTCTCTTCCTTCTTAGGCTCTGCCTTGACTTCCGCTACGGCTTCCTTTTTCTCCTCTACGGGTTCGGCAGTCTCTTCTCCGGGATGATAATTCTTCGTCTTCTCCAACTCCAGAACGCCACCGGTTACCTGTGCGATCTCGGATACGCTCTCGGCTGCCTTGATGATGTCATCCAGAGAATAATCGGATAATACGATCAGAGTGAAATCCTTATCGAATTTCTCATCTTCCACATCCTGTGCGCTGGGCATGGATACGATGATCTCACCTTTTTCTTCCACTGCCTTGAATACCAGAAAAGCTCTTGCTGCCTTCAGTATGCAGGTCTCCTGTACCACCACGTTGATTCCATATACATTTTTGCCCTGCTTCATAGCCTCTCTGATCACACGGATCTGGCTGTCGTCAAAAGCAATGTCATTCCATTTTTCAGTACCTTCTGTGACGGCTTCCGCTGCGGGCGCAGCAGTAACGTCTGCGGATGCTTCTTCCTTTGCTGCGGGTGCTTCGGTCTTGCCATCGTTTAAGATATCGTTCAGTGCTTTGATGAGGTTCTCGTTGTCATTGGTTCCCTCATCAGAGGTCTCCTGAATATTATTCTTGTATTCCTCCAAAGCATCCAGGCACTGGAACAATACATCGATCATCTCCGGCTTTACTTTAATGTTACCGTTACGCACTTCCGAGAACACATTCTCCATATCATGGGTCAGGTTCTGCATGCGCTTGTAACCCATGGTTCCCGCCATTCCTTTCAGGGAATGTGCCGCACGGAATATCTCATTGATATTGTCCATGTTCTCAGGGTCTGACTCCAGTTCCAGAATCTGTGTATTCAGGTTCTGCAGATGTTCATTTGTTTCATCCAGAAAAATTTCAAGATATTGGCTTACGTCCATCTCTTCCTCCATTCTGCCTGCCACGGTATCACCGAAAGCGGCATGTATTGCTTACTTGCTTACTCCTACATGAAGTATGATCTCCTGGGCTATCTGGTCTAAGGGTACTACCTGATCGGCAAGCCCTGCCTGGATTATACTTTTAGGCATTCCAAATACTACACTGGTATCCTGATCCTGCGCGATCACATATGTCTTCCCGGAAGATTTTAATTCGCTGATTCCTTCCGTTCCGTCTGCTCCCATGCCCGTCATTACGGCACATACTACCGTATCAAAACGGCTGTTTTGCAATGATTCATACATATAATTGGCGCAGGGTCTGACACCCTCTCTGTAAGGTTCCTCCGACAAATGCAGGGTATGTCGTCCTGCCGGAGAAGTGACGACATTCAGGTGTTTACCGCCCATAGCGATATAGACCCATCCCTTTTTCAGTTCTTCTCCCTCTGCTGCTTCCTTTACATGAAGCTGACTCAAATTGTCCAGTCTTTCTGCCAGGGATGCTGTAAATCCCACCGGCATGTGCTGTACAACTAACACCGGTGCATCTAAATTGGCCGGTAGAAGAGGGATCACGGACTGAAGCGACTTCGGACCTCCCGTGGAGCTGGCGATCGCTACGATCTTGCTGCCGGACACACTGACCGGATGATGATTGATGATCTTCATCATCTCTTTTACGGTGCCCTTTTCTTCGGAAAGCTTCTCCTCCGCAGCAAATGTCGGCAGCTTACTGTTTGCTACCACATTCAGTGTTCGCAGGAAGTCTCTTCGGAAATTCTCGCCCCGGCAGTCCACTGCACTGTCCGGCTTATGTACAAAATCCAGTGCTCCCAGTTCCAGAGCATCCAGAGTGGTTCTGGCTCCTTCCCTGGTGTCGGTACTCGCCATCATCACTCGTGCCGGAATCTTGTATTTCCGCAGCTCCTGTAACAACTGCAATCCGTTCATTCGCGGCATATTTACATCCAGGACTACCGCATCGTAGCTGTTTCTGCTCAACAGGTCAAAGGCTTCCAATCCGTCTTTTGCCCTGTCAGCCACCTGGAATCTTATGTCTGCATCTATTATATCACACAGCACTCTTCTCATAAGTGCAGAGTCATCTACAAGCAGTATTTTTTTCGGCATTACTACATTCTCTCCTTTTTGCGGCTCTTACGTTCTTCTTCGAATATAAAACGTATGATCTCTTCCCGGGTATTCACATCCAGATTGTAGTACTGGACTCTGTGTTCAAAGGTTCCCTTTCTGTTCTCCAGTTCCCGTACCGCCAGCACCTTGCCTACCACATCGTATTTTTTCCTCTCGCCGTCCTTCGTGAACAAATGATAACTGCACAGGATCAGGCTGCCCGGTTCGTATCTCTGCGTTGACATGAACCGTAATCCCCCGCCACTGATATCTACGATAACACTATGCTTCAAAGGAAGTCCCGGCTGTAATTCATAGGGAGAATTTTTCTCCAGTGCCTCGATCTCTTCCTCCTCCAGATTTCTGGCACACATGTCCAGAGCACAGCTGAAACGGTAATATTCTCTTCGCTGATATTTTCTGAGATTGCTAGTCAGTTCCATGACCAACACGTAGACATTGTTGCTCTTATAACGGTCTACTATTCTGGCAAAACACTGATACAGGCTGTTCTCCTCAAAAAACACCATATCATATTCGCTCTCCACCGGCAGAAGGATCAGTTTGGTCTGTTCCATTGGCATGGAAATCTCCAGAGTGTCCTCCGAGAGGATCTGCAGCACACGGCTCTGATATGTCTTTGTCGTATTTTCCGCACCTTTTTCACCCAGCCCGCGTTCCAGCGCCCGGAGTTCTACTTTGGATCCTTCTTCCACAAATCTGGACAACATATTTTTGTACCTCACTTATCTGGATTGTTTTGCAGCTCCATTCCTGGTTCCTATAATGTGTGAGAAAAAAGCTGCCATTCCGCGTCTTTCCTGTTCCTCCTGTGCCTTGTCGCACAGTCTTCGCGCAATCCGCTCATATGCCTGACTGGATTTTGCCCCGGGGTTCTGTATGGATACCGGTACCTGCTGCATCACCGCCTGCACGACCTGCGGATCCTGCGGCACACATCCCAGATATTCCATAGGAGTCTTCAGGTATCTGGTGACTACCGCATTCAGTTTATCGAACAATATCTGTCCTTCCTTCACATTATCCACCCGGTTGGCTACCATTTTGACCTTGGTATAATCTTCCTCGAACCTCGGATGTCTGTACAAAGCCTTCAATAACGAATAAGAATCTGTGATAGAAGTCGGTTCCGGTGTGGTCACCAGAAGTACTTCTCCGCTGGCCACTAAAAATTCCAGCACGCTTTCCGAAATTCCTGCACCGGTATCCACAATGATCACATCTGTCACAGCATCCAACTGGGCCAGATTCTGTATGATGCAGGTCAGCGCATCCCGCCCCAGGTTCGACATGCCGGCGATTCCCGAACCACCGGAGATAAAGCCTACCTCCATAGGTCCCCAGGTAATGATATCACTGATGCTCTTGCCCTCATAGACCAGATCACACAGATTGTGCTTGGGTACCGCTCCGAACATGATCTCAATGTTAGCCAGTCCGAAGTCCGCATCCAGAATGATCACTCGTTTCCCCATTTTACGAAATTGAATTGCCAGATTGATGGACATATTGGATTTTCCGACACCTCCCTTGCCGGAGGTGACGGTAATGACTCTTGCAGTAGGTCGTATCTGCTGATTTGCTTTAATGATCCTTAACTGTTCCGCCTGATCCATTTTCCCGCGCCTTTCTGTAAAAGCTTATTCCTTTCCGCCAAGGATCTGCTTCACTGTCTTCTGTGGATTGAATGCTTCCATATCGTCCGGAACATTCTGTCCGCAGGTCACATAAGCGATCGGCGCATCGGTATAAAGCTTCATATTCAGCAGATTCCCCACTGCCTCTGTTTCATCCAACTTGGTAAAGATCAGCTCAAAGTCTGCGATCTTACCGTAACAATCCGCGATCTTCTGAAGATCCCTGTATTTGGTAGTTGCACTTAAAACCAAAAACACCTGATAATTTTCCGGTTTCTCCAGTGCTGCCACCATTTCCTTCATTTTCTCCAGCTGATCCGTATTCTGATGTGATCTCCCCGCTGTATCTATAAAAATATAATCACAGTCCCAATAATCCTCCACCGCTGCCTGCAGTTCCTCCGGGGTATAGATGATCCGAAACGGAGTCTCTAAAATATTTGCATAAGTTCTGAGTTGTTCCGCTGCAGCAATACGGTAAGTGTCTGCCGTCAAAAGTGCCACTTTCTTTTTCTCTTCCACACAATATCTGCCGGCAAGCTTCGCTATGGTAGTCGTCTTGCCCACTCCCGTAGGTCCGATGAACAGTACGATTCTGGGACCCTCTTGTGAGGGAGAGATTCCTTCGGATTTTCCGAATTTGAGTACCATCTTCTGATAGATATTGGCCAGCAGATAGTCAAATGGCAGATCTGCTTTTTTCGTCTTCGAAGCATCCTCCAGAATGCTGTTGACATACTTTTCATCCATTTCATTATCCAGCATCTTATTATACAGAAGTCTTATGAATTTATCCTGTTCGGGATTTTTCTCTTCTTCCTTTTTCTCCGCAGCAGCCATATCCTGGGGCTTATCCTCTTTTCCTTCGGCATCCGGTACATCCTGCGTCTTTGCAGATTCTTCTTTTTCGGACTGTCTGTTATTTAACTGGCTCTCTAGCAGCGTCTGTAAACTGTCCAGCTTCTTTTCGATGTTCTCTGTGCTGTTTTTTGCTGACAGGTTCTGCTGCTCCGTCCGGATCTCCTTATCCGCTGCTGTCCGGAGTATGCTGCCGTATTGCGTTCTCGCCGGTGCTTCCTCCTCCAGTGCCGCGGTAACCTCTATCTTCTTCGGTAACAGGAAAGCAAACAATCCTTTCTTTTTTACCTCACGCACATTCATGATCACAAGGTTACTTCCAAGTTCCTTTTTCGCAGCCTCTGTGGCTTCCGCTTCTGTCTTCCCCGTAAATTTTTTGATTATCATACTAATCTCCATTCCGCAGACGGTTCCTTTTTATTTTTCACACTATCCCTGGCTCCTGTGGCGGTTCACTGTACCTGTTCTCAGGCTGTGACCATTCCCACAGACTGTAATTCCACATTAGATTCCACTTCATTGTAGGATACCACGACCAGATCCGGATAGTAATCTTCCGTCAGTCGTTTAAAATACATTCTTACAATGGGAGATGTCATAATAATGGGAGTTTTTCCCATATTTTCCAGTTTTTTGATCTCCTCTCCCACCGCATTCAGGATGGCTTTGCTCCTGGCAGGATCCAGATTCAAGAAAGCTCCCGTCTCCGTCTGCTTCACGCTTCCCATCACCTCCTGCTCGATCTTCGGATCCAGCGTCAATACGCTGGTAGTCTCATGAGAAGGAAAATATTTTGTGGAAATTGCTCTCTTCAGACTCTGTCTGACATACTCCGTAAGAATATCCGTATCTCTCGTCGTCGGTGCATAATCCGCCAATGTCTCTAAAATCGTCAGCAGATCTCGTATGGAAATACCCTCTTTTAAGAGATTCTGCAGTACTTTCTGAATCTCACCGAGCCCAAGCAGCTTCGGTACCAGTTCGTCCACCAGGGAAGGATTGTTCTCCTTGACATTGTTGATCAGGTTCTGAACATCCTGTCTGGTAAGCAGTTCTGCAATGTGCTGGCGGATGATCTCCGTCAGATGCGTGGCAATAATGGAAGGCGGATCCACTACGGTGTAGCCCAGGCTCTCCGCACGTTCTCTCTGTCCCTCCGTGATCCAGATCGCCGGCAGATGAAAGGAGGGCTCAAAAGTAGGAATACCCGTGATCTCCTCTTCTACATATCCGGGGTTCATCGCCATATAATGGTCAAACAGGATCTCACCTTCGCTGACCTGAATTCCCTTAATCTTGATAATATACTGGTTCGGATTCAGCTGAATGTTATCACGCAGTCGGATGATCGGCACCACTGTACCAAGTTCCAATGCGATCTGTCTTCGTATCATAACAACACGGTCTAACAGGTCGCCTCCTTGATTTACATCCGCTAACGGAATGATGCCGTAGCCGAATTCCAACTCGATAGGATCCACCTGCAACAGGCTGTTGACATTCTCCGGCTGTCTGATCTCCTCCGCCGCAGCCTCTTCACTGTCTACCTCCTGCTCAATCTTGGCTGTCTCGATAGTTCCCTCGATATTTCTCGCCACAATAATAAATACCAGACCCAGTCCCACAAACAGGATCGTATTTAACTGTGTCACAAATCCCAGGATCGCCAGCATGGCACCTACCAGATACAATGCCTTCGGCACACCGAATAACTGGCTGACCAGTGTGGTTCCGAAATCTGCGTCCTTACTTCCTTTGGTCACCAGGATACCGGTGGACAGAGAGATCAGCAGTGAGGGGATCTGGCTCACCAGACCGTCACCGATGGTGAGGATTGCGTATTTATTCAGAGCTGCGGTGATATCCATGCCCTGTCTCGTCACTCCCATGACGATACCGCCCACGATATTGATGGTTGTGATCAGAAGACCCGCTACTGCGTCTCCTTTTACGTATTTCACGGCACCATCCATGGAACCGAAAAAGCTTGCTTCCTCCTGGATCTTCTCTCTACGTCTCTTTGCTTCCGCATCCGTGATCGCTCCTGTATTCAGATCGGCATCGATTGCCATCTGTTTACCGGGCATGGCATCCAGGGTAAATCTCGCCGTTACCTCGGATACACGTTCAGAACCTTTATTGATGACCATGAACTGGATCAGGATCAGAATGATGAAGATAATAACACCGATGACCAGATCACCGCCGCCTACGAACTCACCGAAAGTCTCCACGACATTACCCGCATTACCGTCTCGTAAGATCAGACGGGTAGAGGATGTGTTCAGCGCAATACGGAAGATCGTGGTGAACAGAAGCATTGTCGGGAAAAAAGACATATCCAGTACTTCCTTGCTGAACATTGTGGCAAATAACACGGTCAGCGCAATGGAAATATTGATAGCCAGCAGAATATCCAGAAGCCAGGAAGGAATCGGCACAATAAACATGATGATCGCCGCCATAATGTAGAGTGCTACCCCCACATCCGCTTTTTTTATTTTCATCTGTGCCTTACCTCCTTTCTGTCTGTGTTTTTTCTAATCTTAATTTTTTCTATACTTTTCCCTGCAGATGATATACAAATGCCAGGACCTCCGCCACCGCCTGATATAATTCCGGCGGCACAGCCTGTCCCACATCCACATTTGCATACAACATTCTCGCAAGTGGTTTATTCTCTACTATTTCAATCTTATGCTCTCTGGCAATCTCTTTGATCTTAGCTGCCAGATTATCTGCACCTTTGGCGATCACAATAGGTGCCTCCGCCACCTCGGGATCGTATTTTATAGCAACCGCATAATGGGTGGGGTTGGTGATGACCACATCTGCCTGGGGAAGGTTCTGCATCATTCTCCGCTGGGATACTTCCCGCATCTTCTGCCGGATACGTCCTTTGACCTGCGGGTCACCTTCCTGCTGTTTGTATTCTTCTTTAATCTCCTGTTTGGTCATCCGCATGTCCTTGCTGAACTTGTACTTCTGGTAGATAAAGTCCGCCGAAGCAATGATCATGTAGATCAAGGAGATCCGGATACCTAAGTCCGTCACTGTCTCGCCGATCAGAGCGATCGCCTGGGTCAGATCCATGTCATATAAGGTATACAGTATCGGCCATTTATCCTTCAGGTAATTATAGCATATGTATATGATCAGTCCAATCTTCAACAAAGATTTGATCAGCTCCACCACAGAATTGACGGAAAAGACCCTCTTGAATCCGGAGACCGGACTCAGTTTGGAGAATTTGGGCTGCATCGGTTTGCCCGTAGGATGCCATCCCACCTGCGCCACATCGCTCAAAAAGGCTACCGCAAAACCTATCAGTAATATCGGTGCCATAATGATCACAGATTCCAGCATCATATTACGAAATACAATATTTGCATCTGTCTGTGGCATATTTCCGTGCCAGAAGGTTACGACTTCCGGAATCTTATCATAAATCATGGAAAACACATTTATGAACTGATAGCCCATGTGTCCCACCCATAGCTTCAATACCAGGAACACCGCAAGGAGTCCCAGTCCGTTGGCGATCTCACGGCTTTTTGCTACCTGACCTTCTTTTCTGGCATCTGTCAGCTTTTTCTCGGTAGCGGGTTCTGTTTTCTCTCCGCCCTGTCCTTCTGCGGCAAAGAATTGCAGATTGTATTCTAAGCTCACATCATACCTCCGATAAAGGACACCACCATCTTCTTCATCTCCTGATAGACAAAATCCGCCGCTCCCGGCAGCATTCCCGCTGTCAGGAACATTGCTGCCAGTCCCGTCAGCACTTTCAACTGAATACCGACTGCGAACATGTTCATCTGCGGCGATACTTTCGCCAGTACACCTAAGATTGCATTCAGTAATAATGTTGCACAAAAAATCGGCAATACAATGCGAAAGCCGATCATGATATAGTCATTCATAAATTCGATCATGGACTGTAACAGGCTGTCTGCGTGGAACACCACGCCATTCACCGGGATCAGCACAAAGCTGTCTGCCAGTGCCCCGAACAGGTAGCGGTACATTCCGGAAGCGATCAGCATCAGCATAAATGAATACTGATACAGTACACCGGTAATACTGGTGCTCTCTCTGGTCGCCGGATCCATCAGCGTCGCCATGGAAAGTCCTGTCTCCATATCCGCGATCGAACCGGCAAAATTAACGATCGCCATACAGATATTGGCGCCAAAGCCGATCAGCAGACCGGCGATTGCCTCTTTCATAACAATCACGGCATATTCCATCACCGTGTCAAACACCACTGCATCCACCGGTGTCAGTGTCTCATAGAGCAGAATTGCCGTAAATGCGCTGATACCGATCCGGATCCTGGCAGGTGTATCATTCATTCCGAAATAGGGAGCGATATACACAAAGCAGGATACCCGGACAAAAATCAGTAGAAAATATTCAAGATCGTATATGGAAAACGAAAAATCTATCATGTAGTCATCCCATCACCTGTGTACATACTGGCTGAAGCTTGACCAGAGCTGCACAGTGTATTCCACCATGGTATTCATCATCCAGCTTCCCAACAGGACAAGTGTCAGAAATATTGCAATGATCTTGGGTACAAATGTCAGTGTCTGTTCCTGAATGGATGTCACTGTCTGGAAAATACTGATGACCAGACCAACGATCAATGATACCAGAAGCACAGGAAGGGATACCTTGATGATCACATATAACGCATTATTTGTCATTTCCGATACTGCATCAATCGTCATAACAAAACCTCATCTCCCGGTTAATAATAGAATGTCTGCACCAGCTGTCCTATGATCAGTGCCCAGCCGTCAGCGAGAACAAATAACAGTATCTTGAAGGGCATGGAGATCGTCGTAGGCGGCAGCATCATCATACCCATACTCATCAGTGTGGATGCAACTACCATATCGATCACGATAAAAGGAATATAGATCATAAATCCGATCCAGAACGCAGTCCGAAGTTCACTGATCATAAAGCTGGGAACCAGCACGGAATTGGGAATGTCATCCAGTGTTCCATCCCACTCCAGTCCTGCGATATCCATGAACAGCTCTACATCTTTTACCTGTGTCTGGGGATACATAAATTCCCGCAAAGGTGCCATACCTTTTTCCAAAGCTTCACTCTGGTCTATGGTACCTTCCTCAAAAGGCTGTATCGCTTCTTCATTGATTCTGGTAATAGTAGGTTCCATAATAAAAAAAGTCAGGATCAGCGCCAGCCCGATCAGAATCTGGTTCGGTGGTGCCGTCTGCGTATTCAGGGCAGATCTGGTAAAGTGCAATACAATAATGATCCTCGTAAAAGAGGTCATCATGATGATGATCGTAGGCGCCAGCGCGATCAGTGTCAGAGTGATAAGAATTCGCAGTGCTCCGTTGATCTGTCCGTTACCGTTATTGTAAGTAATGCTGACCGTGTTCGCAGTGTTCAGACTTCCCACCTCTTCCGGTGTGGTAGCCGTTCCTGCCGGATTGATCACGGTAGATACCTCGGTATCCCCCGTCAGATGACGCTCTGTCGCATGTACCTTCACCGGGGGGCAAATACACAATATGCCCACCGTGACCAGCAGGCATACCATATAAATAACCATCTTTAATTTTCTGTCGGAATCAAAATCAATGATCTTTCTCTTCATTCTCTTTCTTCGCCGCACGTTCCAATATCTCCCGGAAACCGGAAGTATTTTCCAATGTTGACATATCCTTTAGTTGTTCTGCGGGAATCTCTCCCAGAGTCGTCACAGTATCCTTGCAGACCGCAACAGCAAAATAAGTCTCTCCGACCCGGATCAGCTGAATGTATTTATTGTTGGCGATCCGAACGGTCTCTCTTACTTCAATATTGCTTACCGCTCCCTGTTTTTTCTGGTATCCTGCGATCCATTTTGTCACCCATGCGGTTACCGCCAGTACTGCCACGAAGATCAGCAGTACTGTAATAAACTGGGCATAACTGTCTGCTTTTCCGGTGAGTATGATCATTAACCCACTACCTTTTTCACTGCTTCGATAACACGTTCTGCCTGGAAAGGTTTTACGATGAAGTCTTTGGCACCTGCCTGTATGGACTCGATAACCATCGCCTGCTGACCCATTGCAGAACACATGATCACCTTAGCACCTCCGTCGATCTTCTTGATCTCTTTCAGTGCCTGGATGCCGTCCATCTCCGGCATGGTAATATCCATAAGTACCAGGTCGGGATTTACTTCCTTGAACTTCTCCACAGCCTTCAGTCCGTTCTCTGCTTCACCGGCAACATTATATCCGTTTTTGGTCAGGATGTCCTTGATCATCATCCTCATAAATGCTGCATCATCACAGATTAAAATATTTTTAGCCATTAATTTTTCCTCCGTTTATTTGGTCTATTCTCTGCTTATTTTATAATCTCCGTAATTCTTACACCAAAGCTCTCTTCAATCACAACCACTTCGCCCTTGGCTACGAACTTGCCATTCACCAATACATCGATCGGTTCTCCGGCGATACGATCGAGTTCTATGATCGTTCCCGGCGAAAAGTCCAGAATTTCGGATATGGACTTTGTCGTCCTTCCGAGTTCTACGGTTACCTCCAATGGTACATCTTTGATCAGGCCAATGTTCTCCTGACCCGTCATTCCCATCTGATCATTGGAAAAGCTCTGGAACTGTGCGGGCTGTACATTCACATTCTGTACATTCTGCCCAGACATTCCCATCTGATTCATCATGCCCATGCCATTCATGTTACCCATCTGGTTCATGCCATTCATGTTACCCATCTGGTTCATGCCATTCATGTTGCCCATCTGGTTCATGCCATTCATACCCATGGAGCTGTTGCCCATAGGATTCATGCCGTTCATGTTGCCCATTTGGTTCATGCCCATCTGATTCATGTCCATGCCACCCATTTGGTTCACGCCGGCCATACCCATAGGAGTATTGCCCATCTGGTTCATTCCCATGTTACCCATAGGATTCATGCCCATCTGGGGCATACCGTTCATATTCACGGAACCCTGCTGTCCCATGCTGTCCATACCCGGCTGGGGCATATGATCTGTTGTGCCTGCCATAGCAGCACTACCCTGCATATTTTGTTCAGATGCACTGTCCTTCACCTGTGCGGGCTGCTCTTCCGCTGCTCCATCCAGGCTGCTCATCTGGGTATTGATAAATGTCTCTACTAATTTTTTTGCAAAGTCAATCGGGTACAGCTGCATAATAGTACTGTCCACCAGATCATCGATCTGCATCCGGAACGCGATCTTTACAAAAGTGCCACCAAGGAACGGAGAGATTTCTTTGCCGTCCTTTACTTCCGTCAGATCAAAAAGAGACGACTCAGGCGGGCTGATATCAATGACGGTCTGCAGCAGCGTGGAAAGTGAAGTCGCTGCAGATCCCATCATCTGATTCATGGCTTCAGAGATCGCACTCAGATGCAGTTCTCCCAGTTCTCCGTCTGTATTGGTGCCGTCACCGCCCATCATCAGATCAGTGATCACCTTGACATCATGTTCCTTCAGCACCAGAATATTGGTGCCGTCCAGTCCCTGGGTATATTTGATCTGAATAAATACACAGGGCTTTTCGTAAGTATCCAGCAAGGTGTTCCATGTAGCCAGTGTAACCACCGGTGTGGTAATATTTACTTTGCGGTTAACCAGCGAATATAATGTAGTGGCGGAAGAACCCATACTGATATTGGCGACTTCGCCGATGGCATCCTTCTCCACATCAGTCAGTACCTCTCCGTCTCCGATTGTCGGTTTCGTGTCTGTCACATATCCGTTATCATTATTGTCAGCCGTGCTGCTCTCCGGCGCAGGCGCCGCGTCACTGCCATCCGCAGTGTCCGACAGATCCATGCCTTGCAGCAGGGCATTTATCTCATCCTGAGATAACATCCCATCCATCGTTACTCCTCCTCTCTGATCACCGATGTGATCTGAACAGCATACGAATCTCTCTCCGTGCCGGGCAATGCCGTGAACTTCCTGATATTACCAACATACACATCCATGTCGGCATCGACCCTGGAATCCAGTCTGATACAGTCGCCCACCTGCAGATTCAGAAAGTCATTCACCGAGATCGTGCTCTTACCCAGCACGGCCTTAATGGGAACATCCACTCTGCGGATCATGGACTCAATGTATTCCTCGTAGTGTTCATCATGATTCTCCTGCATTGTGGAGAACCAGTATTTGGTGTTCAGTTTATCCATCACGTCTTCCAGCGTAAAGAAAGGAAGACAGATATTTACCATTCCTTCGACATCCCCGATCTTCATATTCAAAGTCACGATGGCGATCATGTCGCTGGGTGCGATCACCTGTGCGAACTGGGGATTCGTCTCCAACCGGCTTAAGACCGGTGAGATCTCAAGAACATTTTTCCAGGGTTCCCGCAGGAGCTGAGTAAACATAACCAGAAGTTTTTGTAAAATCGTCAGCTCTATGTCCGAGAAATCTCTGCTTTTTTCCAAAGGCTGTCCACTGCCTCCCAACATACGGTCCAGCATGGCATAGCACAGGTTTGTTGCGATCTCTATAATAATATTACCGTTAAGCGGTGCAAAATTAACAATACCAAGTACTGACGGATTCGACAGTGCATTGGAGAATTCACTGAATGTAACCGTTTCCGAACTTGCCACCGTTACCTGCACATTTTTACGCAGATATACCGGAAGGTTCGTGGAGATCAGACGGCAGTAATGTTCAAATATGATCTCTAACGTCCTTAAATGCTCTTTGGAAAACTTGGTAGGACGGCTGAAGTCGTAATTCTTGACCTGCTTTTCATCCTCGCCCTGGATCTGATCCATGTCCAGATCCCCGTCCGACAACTGCTTCAGAAGGGCGTCAATTTCGTTTTGCGAAAGTATATCGCTCACAGGTCCTCACCTCCTGTCATCTTATTTTTGTGTCTCATCAGCCAAATTTCACTCCGCTGATTGCGACCTTATAGATGAAGTCGGATTGGAACAGATCCTGAATGGATTTCAAAATTTCTTCTTTCAGCCCTTCCATGTCCTCACTGCACTCTTCTTCTGTATGTGCGGAGACAGTAGCCGTAATGGCATCCTTGATCAGATTTTCATAACCGGACAAGGTATCGCTGCTTCCATAGGTCTTATAATCTTTGCTCTTCTTATTAATGGACAGAGATACATCGAACATGATGTAATTCTGCTTGGCACCTGCCTCACACTTTAACGGGATCGTCATTGTATCGGAAATGTTATATACTTCCGTATCGGTAAGAGACACATTTGCTGCACTCTCTGCCCCGGGTACCGTTAATTCCAGATTCATGGCTGTAGTGATGTTATCCACCAGCTGTGCGGTTTTTTTATTGGTGCCTACAATGCTTATCAGCATGACACTGGTCAATACGATATTCACGATCAGTAATGCCAGGATCAGCACCGTCATCAGGTTTTTCTTCATTTTTTTATACTTCCTTTCCCTCTCCGTATTAATTTGCTGCGGAAGGATTATATATTCTGATCTCTACGCGTCTGTTTTTGCTGCGTCCCTCATCGGTAGAGTTATCAGCTACCGGAGTGCGATCCCCCATTCCTGCATGTCTTAAGTTAGACGGATCCAGTGAGGTATTCTCTACCAGATAGTAGAACACCGACAATGCTCTGGCGCTGCTCAGTTCCTCATTATCCGCAAATTTAGAATTGTGGATGGGAACATTATCTGTATGCCCTTCGATCTCGATCACAGCATCACTGCCATAACGTTCTAAGATCACGCCCACTTTATCCAGTACCGGTTTGGACTGATCCTTCAGTACTGCACTGCCCGAATCGAATAACAGCGCGCCTTTCATGGACAGTTGTACATACTGTGCCGTAAAAGATACATTGACCTGATCTGCCAGACTATTTTCATCTATTGCTTCCTGCACTGTCTCGGAAAGTTCTTCATTACTTTGCAGGTTCTTCTCATTCAGAGCCTCTTCCAGAGCGGCTGCACTTTCATATTTTTCGTAATTGTCGGAATCCGTCTCGCTGTCTGCATTTCTCCCGGCATTACTGATATATTCATCGAGATTGTTCAATTGGCTGACGCCGTTACTGATCAGTATTCCCTCACCGATGGCCGTAGAGCCGGCATTAAAAATACTGAAAGCACTGTTAGACATTGCCGCTGCCATTGCATTCCATTTATTGGCATCAATAGATGACATGGAAAACAGCATGACAAAGAAGCACAGCAGCAAATTCATCAGGTCACTGAACGTCGCCATCCATGCCGGTGATCCTGCCGGTGGATCTTCTGGCTTACGCTTTGCCATTAAGCTTCACCCCCTGCTTCCGCTTCATCATCTTCACTTGTTCTGTCCTTCGGAGGAAGGAACGATTTTAATTTTTCTTCAATGACACGGGGATTCTCTCCTGCCTGTATAGACAAAAGCCCCTCGATCATAACTTCTTTCTGTTGGATCTCTATCGCATTATCCGCTTTTAATTTGTTGGATACCGGTGTACAGATCCAGTTAGCAAGCAAAGATCCGTACAAAGTTGTGATCAATGCGACTGCCATTGCAGGTCCCAGTGTGGACGGATCTTCCATGTGATACAACATATCTACCAGACCGATCAAGGTACCGATCATACCCCAGGCAGGGCCCATGGCCGCCAGTGTATCCCAGAAGCCAATGGTATCTTTATGTCTGCCTTCCACGCTCACCAGTTCCGTCTCCATGATCGCACGCACCAGTTCAGGATCGGTTCCATCGACGATCAGAAGAATTCCTTTCTTCAGAAAAGGTTCATCCAGGTCGGCTGCTGCTTCTTCCAACGAAAGCAGGCCTTCCTTACGTGCCACATTGGAAAGCTCT
>ERZ1026776.618-NODE-618-length-23640-cov-114.823447_pt1 | contig 23640 bp, 23 predicted proteins | sample MGYA00380125_ERZ1026776 | MGnify/ENA primary metagenome ERZ1026776 (study PRJEB33269, sample SAMEA4719761) | human gut metagenome | biome: human-associated habitat; feature: organic feature; material: feces | place: Cameroon | collected 2013-10 ...
AAACAGGCTATGGCTATATCGCTGCAGCAGAGCCAACATCCGTAGATGAAATCTATAAGGTTGAGGCTTTCAAGGAAAAGCCAAACCTGGAGTCAGCCGAGCAATATCTTGCTGCCGGCAATTACTATTGGAATGCCGGAATCTTTGTATGGAACATTGATACCATTAGCAAGGCAATCCGTACCTTCCAGCCTCAGCTTGCCAGCATCATGGACGAGATGGCACCTTCTTTCTATACCGAACAGGAGAAAGAGGTAGTCGGCAAACTCTTCCCAACCTGCGAGAAGATAAGCATTGACTATGCCGTGATGGAGAAGTTGAAGGAAATCGATACCTTGCCAGCCGAGTTTGGCTGGAGCGACTTAGGCAGCTGGGGCTGCTTCCGTACCTTGCTTCCACAGGATGAGGCTGGCAATGCCAAGGTAGGCAAGGGAATCCGTTTGTATGAAAGAACTGCGGGATCATGCAGTCAATGAAAGCTAAGTGGTAGCCCAAGGCTTGGATTGCTATATTGTAGCCGAGAAGAATGGACAGCTGCTTGTCTGCTCATTGAAAGAGAAACAGAGGATTAAGGAGTTTGGGAAATAGATAATTGTTGTTGTTGAACATCTTAAATATAATTTGGATTATGGCAAGAGAAAGTGTACTTACTGCAGCCGATAAAGATGCTATCAAAATAGAAAAGTTGATTTTTCATATTATTTTGAAAGATCAGGTTGCGCCAATATTTTTAGATAAAGTTATTATTACAGAAAATCAGCAGAAGTTCTTCAAGGCTAGGCTTGGTGATGCAGCACAAGGACGTCAACATGTTTTTGTGGCAAATTCTTTACTTCGTCAAAAAGCTGAAGATATTCTTTCGGCGGATGATGATAACTTCGTACGAATTTCCAAAGAAATTGCTAATCAGTTTAAGTTGGCACATACCAATAATACAAGTGATGGGGTTTTCATCATTTCTGTTGCCTCAATAGGTGAAAGAAAACTCTTGTTTTTGGTCAAGTTAGACCATAAGACGATATATCAATATAAACTGCAAGGGACCAAGGCATTGCTGGAGGAAGTAAAAAATACATTCTCAGAGGATAAGTCTGCAATTCAGAAAGTTGCTTTGATAGATACTTCAGACCGTGTTGTATGGGATGTGCTGACAACAGATCGTAGAGCACGTGGCTCAAATAATTACATCACAAACTATTTCAGAACATTCTTAGGAGTAAATCCAAGAGAAACTGATTCTGATTTGACAAAGAAAGTATTGAACGTGGCAAGAAAGTGGGCTGCACAAAACAAAGGTTCTATAGACCCAAAGCAAGAAGCTTCCATGTACAAGAACCGAGCCAAAGGTTATTTGTTGAACCATGATACCTTTGACACTGACGAGTTTGTAGAAGCAGTTATCCAAGACTCGGATACCAATAGGCGTGCAACATTAAAGGAGTCGTTCTATAGATTTCTTCAAGATGAAGGTGTAGCAGGCCAGACGTTTACACCTAAAAGTAGTGCGATACCAACGTCGGTCACTCGAAATATACGTAAGACAGCGGAGGGGGTAAAAATTGAATGGGATGGACTCCCAAAGGATCATGGAGTTTATATACCTAATACAAAAAATGCCAATGGCTTGTATGAGATAAGAATCAGAACAAGTAATATTGAAGAAATTCAGTAATTGTTATGTACACATCGCTTTTTGACAAACTTGCCACATTGAAGAATGTTTCATCCCACTGGGAGGAGACATGGGTATCCTTTACCTTAGAAGGAACTTATTCTAATAGCATCAACAAATCTTATTTTGAAGATTTGTTTGCTGAGAGTTCTAGCTTAGGGATTAAGACACTCTTAAACTTTTCTGTATTAGGCGAGAGCATTGATTTAGATAATTTTGCTGACGAATTGGTGGATGGAAGTGAATGGAAAATTCATATCAATAAGGATGCGTTGTCAAAAGATGAGAATGGTATCATTCATACATTTTTCTTTTTTATAGAGAGTTTCAACAAATGGGTGCGACAATCAAATCCTATAAGTCCAGAATATCCGTTCAATCTAAACAAATACTCAATTGAAGTTTATGGAATCAATGAAGTCTTTGGAGGTAGTCAGTTTGTTGTTTCATGCGATGGACACGCTCATCTATCCAATGATGATATGGAAGGTATAGAAAAATCCATACCAGGAGAATGCCATTCATTCATGGCTGAAGAAACATTGATAAAGCCATCATGCCATTATTTAAGCTTTGGAGCAGAAACCGATTTATCCAATCCTTTCATAAAAAACAGCATATTGGTGTTAGCGTATTCTCTATGTAATGAGTTGCATGAAGATGACAATATCGTTGTCCGTGGTGTTAGGAGGTTGGAATGTAAATTTGGTGCGACATCGTCAATAGCAGAACCTTTAATTGCATATCAGAAAAAACTTAAAGATGCAGTACTTTGGACATACGAAAAAGACAGCAACCTTCGACACAAACTTCTTTTGGATAGAATAACCTTGGATTTGAATCTCGAAGTACCATTTGTTATAGGATTGTCTTCCGTCATCTATGATGCCTTAGTACAAGCGAAAGAAAGATATAATTTTGCAACATACAAGCGCCAGGATGAATATTATAAGGAGTTACGTGACTTGCTTAAAGATATAAAGGGAATGAGTGAGCAATGCAATCAAAAGATTCGTTCTATGTTATCAAATTTGAGCCGTGACGTTTTAGGTGCTCTACTCCTTGTCGGTGTTACGCTACTCTCTAAAATTACCGAGTTGAATAAATTGAATGACAATAAATTGGTGAAGTATGTGTTTTATGGTTATGGCATTTATTTCATTGCATCAGCTTTATTGCAACTGATAGTCGATTCCATTGATTTATATGATACTAATAGAGAATTTGATTATTGGAAAAATATTTCAAGAAACTATATATCCAACTCTGAATTTGCCAGTTATAAGAAGAATACTTACGGCAAACGAAAATGTAAGTTTTGGATACAATATTTAGGCATATTTGTGGTGTATATCATTTTGGCTTTTCTGTGTTTCAATGCGTATGACATTTGGACATCTCTTCAAGCTGACATGATAAATACAAAAAAATAGAAGATTATGATACAGTTATATGATGCAAAAATAGTTGATTGTATTCTGCATTTTGTTGGAAACAAATCACAAGATATAGATTATAAGGCATCTATGTCGGAAATTCCGCTCGATGAAGACTTGAATTTTGTGCTGACTAACTATTTCTTTAAGCCATTTGTCAAAAAGGAAGATAACTACAGTTTCTACCATGACTCTGACTTGGCTATGAATGAAATCTTTGTTTACGCTTCACATATATTTGATTCTCGTTCTAACTTTGTTGAAGAATCTAAGAAAATTCTAAAACATCTTTACAATAGTAGTACGCATCCAAAAATAAAGACAGGAGAATTGTATATAGCATATTTCACTGATTGTCTGATGGATGGACAATATATAGACGCAATAGGAATTTTTAAGTCTGAGCACAAAGATACATTTATCAGAATTACAAAACATGGGGCATCTTATGGAATAGAAAGTCAGAGAGGTGTCAATATCAATAAACTTGATAAGGGATGTATTATATACAACACGCAAAGGGAATCAGGGTATGTGGTTTCTGTTGTGGATAATTCAAATTCTGGTGAAGCTAAATATTGGACTAATGACTTTTTGCATGTTAAGTCTCTTAATGATAGTTACAACCAGACCCAAGGTATAATCAAACTAAGTAAGAGTTTTATACAGACTTTGCCAACCGATAGCGTTTCGGAAAAGGCTGTACTCATCAATAAAACATTGCAGACTTTAGTTAGCAACAAGGTTTCTTTAAAAGAAATTTCAGATAAGGTTTTTGAGACTTCAGAACAAAAAAATGACTTTATACAATATTCTAAGCATTATCAGAAAGAACATGATGTAAATTTTGAAGATGACTTCGTACCATCTCCAAGTGTCATTAAGAAAAAGAAGAGCGAATTAAAACGGATAACAACCCTTCATCTTGATGATAATTTTGATATATGTATCCGTGGATGCGAAGGATTCTTCGAACAAGGTTATGACACTTTAAGAGGACAAAAATTCTATAAGTTGTATTTCGACAAGGAAAAATAATAAATGCCATGTCACGTCAAGATGAAATATTAGGATTACATCCTATCAACCATCATGTTATAGGAGAATGGTTGGACTACGAGGACAAGGAACCTACAGAGACTTCTTGTATCAGAGTCTTGTCAGAGAAGAAGCTGTTTGATGAGGTTGTTATGGAACCTTTTGCAAAATGTCTTATAGATTTTCACTATTCTCCAGCTTCAATAAAAGTATTAAAAAAGAGATTTGAAAAACTTGGCTTCAAAGAATTTTCTACATACTATGCCCAGTCAAGGAAACTACCACGAAATGTAAATACCAGAAAAGGTAATGCGGTAGAGGTCTTGATGACAGAATATAGTTTGGCTGCCATAGACAAACCTGATTTAACATACACTCATCGTTTCAGATACAATCCCAATGTTGATCAGTCTATGAAAGGCGACGATATGCTTATCGTCGATTTTTCAGATGAATCAAAACCTACTATTTATATAGGTGAGGCAAAGTTCAGAAAGACAGTTGACAAAGCCGTTTTAGAAGACGTGAAAATGTCTTTGGCAAAAGACAAGATGCCATTGTCCCTTACTTTTCTTAGAGACCGTTATGAAAATGTGGATGACAACAAATATGAAAAATTGGACGATCTGTTTATCCAAGAACTATCCGACTATGACATACGATACATCGGATTTATAGTTGGCGATAAGAAAGCAGGCAAGTATGTTGAAGAAAAATGGGTATGTGACAATCCGAAGCATGTCATGTTGGTCTTGTCATTGGATGAACCTGAGGAATTTGTGAAACAGGCTTTTGATAAAGCGAAGACTTTATTGACAGAAACACCAGAGATATTATGATTTCTAAAGAGGCATTAGATAATAAATACAAGGCATTGGAAAATAGTCGCCGAGTACAATTGGCTATATCTAAGGCTACAGCCCTGTTTATGTTTAAGTCAACTCATGAGCCGGCAAAGAATTATGCCAACTTGTCGGTTGACTATGATAGTATCAATCACATAGGGATTGAATACATTGACTTAGGCTGTAGGTATTTTGCACTTGAGGATTATTCTTCATCATCAGCATGTTTCACAAAAGGTGCTGAGTGCTTGGAGACAATACATAGCCTCAAAGAGAATGAGCTATCTTATAGCAATTATTATGGTTTGTTGGCTTCTTTGGCATTTTATGCTGGTTTTCAATATTCTCGCTCTTTTATCTTGATAAAAAAGTTTGAGGAAGAAACTCCGATTGCATCTTTGCTGAGTCTGTTTCTAAAAAGGAACTTTAGGGAGCTAACAGACAAGGCGGAGGAAATGGCAATTAGCCAAGGTTATAATGACAATCAATTATCCAAAGCAGATGATGTAGAAGAGTCTTGTGGAAAAGTCTTTGAAATAAGCATCGCAAAAAGCCTATATAGTATCATCCAATACTTCTACACAGGTGAAGATTCTTTAATAGATACAGCTAAAGAAAAACTTAATGCTCTGCTAGATATTGCCAAATTGGAAAATCTTGTGGATTTATGGTGGATAGTTAGACTCATTCTCATTATTGTTGACGGATTTACCCAATCATCCTTATGGAATATGCTTGGGGCATACATGAACTTGAAAGAAGACAATTCATTGGCTAGACGGTATGTTTTGTCTTTAATATATAAGCAAGTGCCTGTAACAGAACTGTTCCTGTCACAAAGAGCTGTTTTGCCTCAACTTTTCTCAACAGGACAATCTGGAGTAATTGTCAGCATTCCAACAAGCAGTGGTAAAACGAGAATAGCAGAAATGGCTATCTTGAATACAATCATAGAAAATCCTGAAGGTAAAATACTATATATAGCACCATTCCGCTCATTGGCATACGAAATAGAGAATTCCTTAGGGGATTTGTTTGCTACTGCAAAGATTAGAGTGTCACATCTATATGGTGGTAGTTTGTTTACAAGCTTGGATGTGGAAGAAATCTCTGAGGCAAACATTGTTATCGCCACACCAGAGAAAGTGAAAGCCATATTTAGATGTCAACAAGATTTCTTCAAGGATTTATCTTTGGTAATCATGGATGAAGGACATTTGCTCGGTGGGGATAAAAGGCAAGTTGGCAATGAAATTTTCTATGAAGAATTGAGAAACTTTCTGAAAGATTTTGAATGTAAGTATCTTTTGCTTTCTGCTGTATTGCCAAATACTGACGACTTGGCAAAGTGGCTAACAGATTCAGCCAATAACACGTATCACACGGATTGGCGTCCATCAAAGCAGATTTGTGGTATATTAAACTGGAATGGAGTTTCTGTTAGTATGGATTGGTATAAAGGCAATGTCATATCGTCCTTCAATCGTAATTTTATAGTAAGATATGAATTACCAAGAAAACCAAGGGAAAGAACAAAGCATTACTATCCAAAGAATAAAGCTGAGGCTATTGTGGAAACTGCACGAAAATTGGAATCCTTTGGTTCTACGTTAATATATGTACCAATAAAGAAAAGCTGTCTCACTTATGCTAAAGCTTACGCTAAAAGTTTGGAAGCAGAACATCCTTACGTTTTTAAAGACAATTTGGAGCATAGAATATTCGAATTGGTTTGTAAAGAGACCTATAGTATCCCTACAATTTATGATTATGCAACTAAAGGTATATTCTATCATAATGCCGATTTGTTCACTGATGTGAGAATTACTTTGGAGAAGTTGATGCAAAGTGAGCATCCACGTGTTATCATTGCCACATCCACGTTGAGTCAAGGGGTAAATTTGGGCGTTTCTACGGTTATTCTTTCTTCTTTATCAAATGCTGGCAAATTCATTTCTAATAGAGATTTCTGGAATTTGGCTGGGCGTGCAGGTAGAGCATTTGTAGACGAAGAGGGAAAAATACTTGTTGCTTTCGAATATGATCAAAAGAAAAAGAAATGGCAAAATGAACGCAGGAAAAACTATATAATAAAAGAATACTTTGAGAATTCAAATATAGACTTTGTTACAAGCGGACTTCTTGCGATTATATCAGTCATACACAATGTTGCAGATGCTACTGGTACGACATTCGGCAACTTGCTTGAACTTATTGCTGACAACAAGCCGCTACCAACTATTAATAATACTACGGATGTGGAGAGCCTAATGTCTGAATTGGATGACTGCTTGCTTTCCATGCATGGCTCCTATAGTGAAGATAAAATGAGCCTTAATTGGATTGAAGACATTTTTTCTAAATCCCTTGCTTATATTCAAGCATCAAAAGGCGCTATAGAAAATGTTACTCCAGATAATGTAATTTCATTTGTAAAGTCTAGGGTTACTGGTATATTAAATAGAATTGATGGACGAAATAATTGGGAGCATCTTATCCTGTCAGGTCTTCCTCTTCAAAAGAGCATTGAATTAGACTCAATATTTGTAGATATAGTTAACCTAGTTATAGATTATCGATTGTCTGATAAGACAATTGAAGACAAGGTTCTATTGCTAAAGGATATAGAGACTCTTATCTCGAATCAGCCGAACTTCAATGATAAATACATTGGCTTGGAACGAATCGATGAGATTAGGGAAAAATGGTTGAAAGGAACACCTTTATGTGAGATAAACCCTTCAAATAAGGATGAAATAGCTGCAATACAGAATTATTACTCTTATGAATTACCGTGGTTTCTAAATGGAATGGCAAGCATGGTAAGGGCTGATGAGGAATATGACGAAGATATGGCAAATGTCTTGTCTGAATTGGCATTGCTTGTGGAAACAGGATTACCCAACAAAAGAGCCGTTAAAATTTATAGGAGTGGTGTTCGATCACGTGCATGTGCTACAGAATTTTCAGAACACATGTCAGGCATCTTCTTTGGAGAATATTATCCAAGTTCTTTTGTAAAATCTGATATTATACAGCTATTTTCTTCTTGGAACAATCTATCAGAACGAGGAAGGGCTTGGGTGGAAATATTGAAAGCAGAGCGTAACATAAAACAAGCCAATAAAATATCTTCAATTCCATCTTTCAGCATTAAGGATGATGAGTACGGAATGTCTATGTTTAAAGTACGTATCATTAATGGAGAGAAATATTTTATATCACTGGATTTGGATAAAGTAATAGCAATGAAACCAAGCAAGAGAGACTTCTCACAAGTAGAACATCTCAAAGGCATCTATTTTAAACACGATAGAGAATCAGATGAATATGAAATGCTAGTTCTGAATCCATACATTAATGTAAAATAAAAAATGTATCAAGTTATGACAAAAGAACAGGTTTTGGCGCAGCAACGTGCTGACTTTGCCGTAGCAAAGTTCATAGAAGAGATATTAGGCTCTGGTCATATAAAGGAATATACCTTTGATGAAACCAGAGACTCTGCTTTAGAATGTGCTAAGCAAAATATTGAGGCTTCATCTCTTACAGAACGAGAGAAATATGTGGCAAAAGAGAGTGTAGATAAAACTATACATGAAATTGCTAAGATATTTAAGAAAGGGATGATACAATCAGGAAGATTAATAGAAACAAAATGAAAGGTAATGATTTAGGCGGTCCCATCCCGCACAATCTGGCGCAGACCTTTGATGGTCCGCCAACCTTAGAGCGTAGCGGTTCCGAGCACCGGAGGGCGGTTACATCCTCTCGTTCCTGAGGAAAGAGAGGCTTGGTGAGAAAGGTGGAGCCTTCCTTAACAGTAAGGAAGGACGGGTAGGTTTTCGAAAATCTTATCAGGTCCCTAATCCCAGGTAATTATAACTCGAACAAAAAGGTGAATGTCAAGGCTGCCTAATTGGCAGCTCTGGCAATACCAATTAATAACATGTTTTTTTGAAAAATGTTGGATGTGCTAACTGCTGAAAATCAGTAGTTACGTTCTAACGGTGATATACTAAAATTTGGCATTTATGTTCGGGTTGTTGGAAAGTTGCAAATTGAACAAAGTGAACTTTGGTGAGTACATTGAGGATATCCTTACTCGCATTCTTTATGGCGAGGAGGTTGATGCCTCGTTCCTGCCATGTGACTATGTTCGCCATTTTGAAGATGGTACGGATGCGGAGGTAACGAAGACATCCCAAGCCGTCGCTTGATTGTTAAATTTTAGAAAATCAAAACTTTATTCAAAAATACTGGTACGGCTAACCCGCTAAAAAATAGTGGGGATGCTGTATTGGTGGTTTACTTTCCAGAGTTGGTAGAATTAGAACGTAATGAAGCTATGCAAGTGGCTTTAGGTAATAAGTAATAACTTAAGGAAAATTGATAATTATGAAATATCCAAAGTATTTAGAAAATAAAAAAAGTGAAATTGCCCGTATTGTCTCATCTTGGCCTGTAGATAAGAGCCTTGAAGAGGTAATGGTTTGGTTGTTACAATTTGATAGTTCTGATTATGATTTAGCAATACGCATTTTGAGTCAGATGAATGTTATTGGTGCTAATGACTTAAATAATGCTCTAGCGATATCTTATTCAAAGCTTTTGCGTCATGCTAATGAACGCAAAGTAAAAATTAATAAGGAAAATACTATATATGTTCCATTTGGAAGTGCGGGTAAAAGTGGGGCTATGATTGCTTATAATTTTAGGCTGATAAATGGTCTAAATTCTGCGTATTTTCTTTCTAAAGATACGGTAAATTTCATTAAAGAGGGGAAGATTGATAATCTTGTTTTGATAGATGATATAATTGCTTCTGGTGAACAATCAAGTTCGCAAGTAAAGGAAATAGCAGAAAAAGCATTTGGACTAGGTATATCTAATATATTTGTTATTACTGCCATTGGTTTTAAAGACGGAATCAATAAGCTGTCAGAAACGGAAATGGTAGAAGTGTTTTCTGCTATAGAGTATGATTTGTCTGATACAGTAAGATCAATGGATTCTGAATACTATAGCGGTTTGCCTTTTGAAACAAGAAAATCTTATCTTGATAGGTTGGTAAATAAATATCGAGGCTGTGGTTATAAGGGTATAGGTGCTCTCTTGTCTTTTTATTATAATACGCCAAATTGTACTTTAGATGCAGTTTGGAATACTAAAGATGGTTGGTTACCTCTCTTTCCACGCAAGCATGATTTGAATAATAAGGCTCCCGAGCTGTATGAGTTTGATGAGTTGCTTAGTATCAATGACAAAAAAGCTGTTTCAAAAAATGAAATGTCTATATATGTTGAAGGAAAAGCGGAAGAGTTGTTTATTTCTGAGTTGGCTTCTCACAATGATAATTTTGGCGTAGATCAATTAAAGGTTATCTCTATAGGTCCGTTTTACCAGAAAAAATTATTGGATGAATTGATGCAATATTCAGAGAAGACTTTGTTTATTACTGATGAAAAGGATGATGATAGCCAACATAATAAAAATATAAAAGCAACTTTAGACGGAAAACCGCTCTTACGAATTAAGCAGATAATGTCGTATTTCGATAAGCAGAAGATAAAGGATAATCCTAGCTTCTCTAGCGTGCTTGATGGTGAATTGTTTGATGAAGGCATAGATGAAGAGGCTCAAAATGCTTTGATTGAAACAAAACTTCTTAAGAAAGCTGCTGCCAATTTTAGATATAAGAATATGCTAGAACTTTTGGATAAATGCCCAAACGAGGAGCGTTTAAATGATCTTATAGAAAAAATTAAGACTCAGACTGAGAATAATAATAAAGATTAAAGATTGTAAAAGATACATGAAAGAATCTCTAAGTAATAATAAGCGAATAGCAAAGAATATGTTGCTTCTTTACTTCCGAATGCTCTTTATGATGGTGGTGTCGCTGTACACGAGCCGAGTCATACAGAATGCGTTGGGAGTGGAAGACTTCGGAATATATAATGTGGTAGGTGGAATAGTGGCAGTTATAGGTTTGATAAGCGTACTCTATAATGCTGTCATCATTGAGGTGTAAGTCTAAGTTTGATATTCATAAATAAGAAAAAAGCAATTTTATATTACGCAATTATACAATGATACCAGACAATATAACAAATATTCTCTCAAAGACCGCAGAATGGAAAGATGAAGAAATTGCTACTTTGTGTGATTTCTTTAACAAGGATAATCGAGCTATTACAGATGAAGAATGGATGGAAGGATTTCAAGGTATTTCCCAAAAGGTGATAGGTAAGAGTCCTAATGAAAAAATAGTACAGCTTATGTCTGATGTGGCTTCTTCCTTTCATGAATCTTCTCCACGCAGTTTCTTCCCTTATCAGCAGATGACGCATGATTGTGCCATAGCCAGTTTAATGGTCAAAAAGAAGGAAGATTTCTTGAAATATGTCCAAGCGCATCTTTACAATGCTATGGCGCAGATTACTCCAGATTCAACCAACCAGTCAATGGATTATTATAGCTTTCGTGGTATAACATCTTATTCAATAAACGAAATTACCAACGAGCAAATAAGCTTGGCACATCCACGTTCTTTTAATGATCCTTTGGATACCTTGCTGAATTGGAGAATTAGCAACGAGATTAAAAACTTTAGTGGTAAATCTCTTGAAGAACAAGAATTTATTCTCCAGCTGAAGAAAGCTACGGAACATATCAAGATGAGATGCCTTATTGGAGCAAAGAAAAAGGCTGGAGATAATCTGACGGATGTTTATGTGGAAGATTTACCAGTGCTGATGTGGTCGCACTATGCCAATAGTCACAAGGGTATGTGCGTAAAGTATCGTTTTAAGAAAGATTTTTTTAAGGAATATATGGTGGGCAGTAAGGAACTGCTGTTTATCTGTCCTGTTATTTATGAAGAAAAAATTCAACAGGCGGGTAATCAAAAACTTCTAATGGGAAACGAGTTGCTTATCAAAAGTAAGGATTGGGAATATGAGAATGAGAAACGAATGATTTTTTATTCAATGCCTGATGCCTCTGGTGATATAAAAAGTAATGTTTCCGAATTTCCTATGTTGGATTGCAAGGGAGCGATTCAGAGTATATACCTTGGGGTTAAATGTAGCGATGCAGATGTGAGACTTGTAGAGAAAGCCATTGGTGATAAGGATATTCAACTATTTAAGATGGAGATAGATTCTAATAATCCAACTCGTCTTAAACCTATAAGAATTGGATAATTATGGAGCATACAAAAATAAATAGAGAGTCTTTTGATGAGGCTATAACTCTCTATGAAAGAGAGCAGTTTGTTAGTGAAAAAGAGTGTGTCTTAGAAGATAAAATGCACCTTTATAAGTTTAGGGGCACTCGGCGTTCTCGTTTAGCTGTGAGTGTAATGCATGCAATGCCTTTTACTTATTTGAAAGACAACATAGACAACATAGTAAAGGCATTAGATGCAGACTCTTCTTTGTCTGATACCGTAGATGTATTTTGCCATACAACGGTAGGTCCGTCGAATCGTGAAAATATGCAGGCTTTAGCTGATTCCAGAGATATTACACTGAGAATCATCGATATTTCAGATATGAAATCATTGAGTTCTGTTGCTAAAATTCTGCAATCAGAAACAAAAACAGAAAAAGGCACTGAGGCCTACGAAAAGATGATGTTTGACTACCTGTCTAAGGCAAACAGTTCTTCTTTTATCAAGAATGGTTTTTATTATTCTGTCATTTTGTTTCTTATTTACAAGAACATGGAAATGACAAAAAAAGAATTGAAAGAAGCAATGGACAGAAATCTTGGTATTTCTAACGATAGTTTGGATAATAGTCTTAATTATCTTTTAAGAACTCCAAGTCGTATTGTGTCTTTTAAAAAAGGTGATGTAAAGTTATATAAACTCTCTCCAGATGAATATAAAAAAATAGAAGAATCGGATAAGGAGTCAAAAGATTTGGAAACAGATTTTGTTAAACGTTTCAAGCAGATAGCAGATAAATATGGTATTTTGAGCGTAGATGATGTCTACCAGAAATTCTTGGATTTTTATGTGAAATCTGGTTCTCGAATATTCAATATGGATGTAGATGCAAATGACACCAAAACCTGTTATGAATCTTTTAAGGTATCTTGCATCAAGCAGATTGGTGGTACGGAACAATTTAATAGCTTTTTGAAGGAGCTCAATGAAATCTGTTGCAATAATAGTTTTCTTAATCGTATAAGTTTGGCCAAGTCGTTCTTTGGGTTATACAATTCCCAAAAATATCAGAATTATGTATCTCAGCGGCAGAACAACATAGTGCTTGATACAACATTATTAGTGCATTATCTATGTAGCAAGTTAGATTTGAGTAAGTATGATGATGCAGAATATCAAGATCGAGATTTCTTGACGGTTAAAAGTTTGATAGAATATAAGGAACAGAATAGTAGCAAAGTGAAGTTCTTGGTTCCCTTTGATTATGTAAGTGAAGTTGTTGGCGAATTGCGTAAGGCTTTTAAGCTATCACTGTTTGATGAAATGAAAGATTTAGCTATATCTTTCCAAACGTCTAACATATTCTTTAACTATTATTTGTTTGTTAAAACTCTTAGAAAAGGGAATAACGACAATAGTAAATATTCGTTTTCAGATTTCGTTGAAGAGTTGGGTTTTGACGTAAGAGATTGTTATGAGCCAATTTTCTTTAAGAGGAATATCGCTCGCATGAAATTGTTTTTTGAAAGCACTGGTTGTGAGTTTATAGATAAGATATCTGACCGGTATGATGACTTTGAGCCTTTAGAAAGAAATTATGCCTCTTTTCTTTTTGAGGAACGCTATTATGGTAAGACACCTAAGGCGATAGAGGCAGATTTGCGTCAAGCAATTTATTTTGCCAAGCTTAGTAATCAGAATGAGGATAAGGATTATTATCTTTCTTCATGGGATACATCTTTATATTATTTGCGTAATATTGTGAATAAGGATTTGTATTATGTGAAATCTTATTCTATTCATCGTCCTGCTGCTTTGCTTAATCGCTTGATGTTGAAAAGTTTCAAGTTGAACGACAAGTGCTTCACCAATGAAATTTTTGCTTATGCGGATAGGACATATGAAATAACTGACAAAATTAAGAGTATGTTTGATAATGTGATAACACCATATTTCTCAGCGGCAGGAAGCAATAATTCAACATTGGTGAAGAATGTTATCAAAATTCAGAAAGAATATATTGATGACTCTAAAGAAGGAGCAAGATCCAGCCGAGAAAAAGTATTGCCAATTGAAGATATTTTTGTGAAAATTATCGACAAGATAAAAGAGCATGCTTGTACGACAAAGGATCTTTCTATGTATTTGGCAGACAAAGACAATACGGATTTTGTGTTGGATTTGATTTCTAAAGCCATTAAGTCATATAAGGATGGCAAGAGGATGGACATTTCTTCTGAGCTTTGCAATTCCTTAATCCAGTATCTTGCACAGAAAGATAAGGAGTATATGATGGGTGAAACACTGAAAAAAGAGCAGGAAGATGCTGGAATTGTATAAAACAAAAGAGGGTGATATGTTGCAGCTGAGCCTTTTCTTGATTTTTTTAAGAATTACCAATAATGTCATTTCAATCAAATAATAACAAGCGAATAGCGAAGAATACTTTGCTTCTTTACTTCCGAATGCTCTTTATGATGGTTGTGTCGCTATACACGAGCCGAGTCTTATAGAATGCTTTGGGGGTGGAAGACTTCGGAATATTATAACTAAGAAAAAATAATTTCATTATGAATGATTTCAAAGATATAACAGTAGCAGTAGCCGGTACCGGCTACGTCGGTCTGAGCATAGCAACGCTGTTGTCTCAGCACCATCATGTAACAGCAGTAGATGTAATCCCAGAGAAGGTGGAGAAACTCAACAATAAGATTTCTCCAATCCAGGACGATTACATCGAAAAGTATTTGGCTGAAAAGCCATTGAACCTCGTGGCAACCCTTGACGGCAAATCAGCCTATAAGGATGCAGACTTCGTAGTGATTGCAGCACCAACCAACTACGACCCAGTAAAGAACTACTTCGATACATCCCATGTAGAAGAAGTCATTGACCTGGTTCTGGAAGTAAACCCAGATGCAGTGATGGTCATCAAGAGCACCATCCCGGTAGGTTACACCCGCAGCCTCTACTTGAAGTATGCCAAGAAGGGCGTAAAGAAGTTCAACCTTCTCTTCTCTCCAGAGTTCCTTCGTGAGAGCAAGGCTCTCTACGATAACCTTTACCCAAGTCGCATTATCGTAGGCTATCCAAAGATTATCGACCGTCCAGAGTTTGCAGAGGAGAACGAGGCAATCAGAAAGGTGACCGATGTAGAAATGATGAAGGAAGCAGCCAAAACCTTCTCTCAACTTCTTGTAGAAGGTGCTATTGCATCACAGTCCGTAGGCAATTCAACACTTAACACTCAACATTCAACATTAGAAAACAAGGGCATCCCTTGTTTGTTCATGGGCATGAAGGAAGCAGAGGCTGTCAAGCTCTTCGCCAATACCTATCTGGCACTCCGAGTAAGCTACTTCAATGAGTTGGATACATACGCAGAGGTAAAGGGACTCGATACCAAGGCTATCATCGATGGCGTAGGTCTTGACCCACGAATCGGCACCCATTACAACAACCCAAGCTTCGGCTATGGTGGTTATTGCTTGCCAAAGGATACCAAGCAGCTCTTGGCAAACTATGCCGATGTTCCTGAGAACCTGATTGAGGCAATCGTAGAGAGCAACCGTACCCGTAAGGACTATATTGCTGATGCCGTACTCCAGAAGGCTGGTTATTATAACGAGAATAGCACTTTCGATGCCAGCAAGGAACATAACTGCGTGATTGGTGTCTATCGTTTGACCATGAAATCAAACAGCGATAATTTCCGCCAGTCAGCCATCCAAGGCATCATGAAGCGTATCAAGGCAAAGGGTGCAGAGGTCGTCATCTATGAGCCAACATTGGAAGATGGAAGTACATTCTTTGGTAGCAAGGTTGTAAATGATATGGATGCATTCAAGAAGCAGAGCCAGGCAATTATCGCCAACCGCTATGATGCTTGTCTGGATGATGTAAAGGAGAAGGTATATACTAGAGATATTTTTAGAAGAGACTAAGCAAAGTCATAAAGATTATATGGTATGTGGTTTGATAAGAAAGATCCTGACGAGATTTATCCTCCTAAAGATGAATATCAGAGAAAATATCGTCAAGCATTTGATGGCATTGTAGATAAGTATCTGATTTATCATTGTGAAGATGAAAATGCCAAAATACTAATTTACATTGATCCAGAAAATGATATAGATTGGATCATGAAGCAAGATCCTTTAAATGGGAATGAAGAATTAACTAAGGAGAGAAACAAATGGCTAGCCAAACTAGACATAGCACAAGCTTCACCATGTTTGAATTTGACTGAGAAAAACATCATGAAGTTCAAGATAATGCTAGGAGCTGGTTATGAAAGTGCCTTATATGGAAATTTCGATTCTGTTCAGTCCTGCATAGATCAAGCTTTGCTTTTTCTAAAAGCAAGAAACAAAGAACAGAGTAGATACCTTATTTTGCTCGTATCAACGTTCATTGTTGTTATGTCCCTAATAGCAGGTTACTTTTGTGATGTGTTTTCTGATGAAAAAATAATCGGCTTAGAACTGGGTGTTCTTGGTTCTTATGTTTCCATTTGGTCAAGGTTTGGTAAAATGAACATGACGGGTCTAGCTTCTAAGAATATTCATTATTTAGAGGCTTTTGCCCGTTTGCTTTGTGGAGGAATCTTTGCTTTTGTAGCCATATTGTTTATTGATACAGGATTAGTTTTAAAAGATATTACAGTTTCAAACCCGTGGGCATATCATTGTATAGTTGGTTTTATTGCTGGTTTTAATGAGCGATTTGTACCTTCTATCATAGAGTCATTCACGTCAAATGTAACAGAAGAAAAAAAGTAATGATTATGAGACGCAAACTATATTTAATTATAAGTGACGGCGGAGGAAATACTCCTCTTCGTGGTGTTCACATAGATAAAGATAATTTTCTGAATTTCTTCAAGTCTCCAGAAGGTGGAGCATGGAAGGATGATGAAATTCTGGTTTTTGAAAATAATGATTTTGATCTAAATATCCTTGAGATAAACGACCTTAATGCAAGAGTAGATAAGAAACCGATAGATTTCTATTTAATAGTATATTGTGGTCATGGTTTTACAGACCAGCATAAACAGATCTATTTTGAAGTTCGACCAGATAATTATTTAAAACTTAATGATTTGTTGGGAGCAGTTGCTAGAAGTCGCTGTTTAGTGATAGCAGATAGTTGCAGAGCTATATATCATTTGCAGGAAGGTGGGCGTATTGCTGATGTACGCTTGTTTAGCACAAGTGAAGATGCAAGAAATAGTGTTTATGCAGACTTATGTCGAAAGATGTATAACGACTTGATAGAGGCAACTCCTTCAACAATGCAGGTGGTTTATTTCTCTAATTCTTATGGCGAAACCGCCGATGAAGATTCACGAGACGGTGGTGTCTATTGCCATGAGTTGTTGACTGTGGCTAAAAGGAAAAAAGAAGAATTTCAAAATTTGCAACAGCATAATATTAATTCTTATTATGCAACCATTGATGAAATTCATGCCGAGGCAGCAGATATGGTGGTGAAAAATACGTTTGATAGACAGCATCCTGAAATACTAAAAAATTGCAGATCGTTAGCTCGTTTCCCTTTTGTTGTCGTGCCACATTTGCAATTGCAATTAGAGGATTAATTTAAATGATAAAGTATATAAACTTGATATTTTAGAAGAGATTAAAATTATGGTACAATATAATATAGATTTAACAGGTAAGACAATCCTTGTTACAGGTGCAGCCGGATTCATCGGCAGCAATCTTGTAAAGCGTTTGTTTAATGATGTGGAGAACATCAAGGTGATTGGTATTGATAGTATTACAGATTACTATGATGTGAATATCAAATATGAGCGTCTGAAGGAAATTGAGGCTATGGGTAAAGATTGGACGTTTGTTCATGACTCTATTGCCAATAAGGAGATTATCGAGAAAATCTTCTCAGCTAACCAGATTTCTGTGGTTGTCAATCTGGCTGCTCAGGCAGGTGTTCGCTACAGCATCACGAATCCTGATGCTTATATCCAAAGCAATCTCATTGGTTTCTATAATATCCTTGAGGCTTGCCGTCATCACGAAGTAGAGCATTTGGTATATGCAAGTTCTAGCAGTGTGTATGGTAGCAATAAGAAGGTTCCATATTCTACAGATGATAAGGTGGATAATCCTGTGAGCCTTTATGCTGCTACGAAGAAGAGTAACGAGCTGATGGCTCATGCTTATTCTAAACTCTATAACATTCCTAGTACTGGCTTGAGATTCTTCACCGTGTATGGTCCAGCAGGAAGACCAGATATGGCATACTTTGGATTTACCAACAAGCTGGTTAAGGGCGAAACCATCAAGATTTTCAACTATGGTAACTGTAAGCGTGACTTCACATATGTAGATGACATTGTGGAGGGTATCGTGAGAGTGATGCAGCATGCTCCTGAGAAGCAGAATGGGGAGGATGGTTTACCTATCCCTCCATATAAGGTTTATAACATCGGCAATTCTCATCCGGAGAATCTTTTGGAGTTTGTAAGCATCCTGCAGGAGGAACTGATTCGTGCAGGTGTACTTCCTAAGGAGTACGATTTCGAGGCACACAAGGAACTGGTGGCAATGCAGCCAGGCGACGTGCCAGTCACTTATGCCGATACAACTCCGCTTGAGGAGGACTTCGGTTATAAGCCTGCTACTCCTTTGAGAGAGGGACTGAGAGCCTTCGCTGAGTGGTATAAAGGATATTATTTGTAAAATATGAATATAATCAAAACAGAAATAGAAGGCGTACTCATTATAGAGCCACGCCTCTTCCGCGACTCTCGTGGCTACTTCTTCGAGAGCTTCAGCGAGCGAGAGTTTGAAGAAAAGGTTGCCCCAATCTTGGGACACAGTGTTCACTTCTGCCAAGACAATGAGTCTATGAGTAGCTATGGTGTGATGCGAGGCTTGCATTTCCAGCGTCCACCATATACCCAAAGCAAGTTGGTACGCTGCGTAAAAGGTAGAGTGCTCGATGTAGCAGTAGATATTCGTAAAGGATCCCCAACCTATGGCAAGCATGTGGCAGTAGAGCTGACAGAAGACAATCATCGCCAGTTCTTCATCCCAAAGGGCTTTGCCCATGGTTTCGCAGTCCTCTCAGAAACTGCCGTCTTCCAATACAAGTGTGATAACTTCTATCACCCAGAGGCTGATGGAGGTATTTCTATCCTCGATGATAGCCTCGGCATCGATTGGAAGATTCCAACCGAACATGCCAATCTCTCAGAGAAAGATACGAAGCATGCGATGCTGAAAGATTTCGATTCTCCATTTGATGTTAATGTTCCATTATATTGATTATGGATTTAATCTCATTTTTAAGTCTGCCTTTTGCTAAATATGTGGCTGTACCAGTTATCTCAACACTCGTTGGTACATTCTTTCAATATAATTGCTATAGTGATAGGTACAATTTCAAAGGACGAGATTTGTTTTATTGGGCTCCAGGTATGTTAGCAACAACCTTGCTGCTAATATGTGTGGAGTATTCCAATAAAGTAACTTTAGGTAATCTCACTTCTGAAGAGAAGATTGTTGCGGGAAACCAATTTTATAGTGCTGTTATTCTTGTTATTTGTGTATATTTTATTATTAATACGATATTGAGGAAAAAAGGTAGAAATGTTATTGAAGATAAATGGAATCTTTGGTGGGGAATATGGTTGCCCGACTTGATATGTGTTGTTATGCTCTTGTTTGTCTTGCTAATATTCGGCTAAAAATGAAATTTACATTTAAAAATATATTCGTAATATTTGTTTTGGTAACTATTGTCTATGAATCATTATATTTATACAAAACAATAGTTTGGGACAAAAGTAAAATTATAGGAATTATTGTTTTTGTTGTTAGTCTTGTTTTGACATCTGTAATTTTGGCAACTTATTTGATGTCATATAGATATAGGTATAAGCAATATTATATTTCATTTCCACAGGAATTTGAGCGAGATATAAATGAATTTCGAATAAATAGTATGATTTCACCACAATATGGAACGGATACATTAAGACCAGGTAAAGACATATCTAAAGAAATAAAAAAGAAAATCTCACATTGTTCAATTTGTCTTGTTATAATAAGTAAGAAAATTAGCACCATGCAAAAGATTGAAATTTCAGAAATGAGAGCGAAACATAAAAAAATTATTCCTATATTGGTTGATGGTGGAAAACTCCCGTCTTCTCTTTCAAAAATAGTTCCAATTTGTACTACTGCTGATCAGCTGTCCAAAGTTTCTTTAGAAGAACAGTTATCATAACAAATAAATATCAGTAGTAATTTGATGATATAGCGATAACTAAAACTTTCTGAAAAATGGAAAATAAGGTTTATTACGGGGAATATACCCTGAAACATTGGATTAAGTTGATGCTATCTGGTAATATAGTTTTGCCAGAATACCAACGCCATTTTGTTTGGCGTGAACGTGATGTAAAACGTTTATTGCAATCATTGTCCGATGGACAGTTTGTATAGCCAGTTACAATTGCATTGTATGATGATAGTACCATAAGACAGAATTTGATATTGGATGGGCAGCAGAGGCTAACTTCTTTACTTTTAGCTTATCTCGGCTATTTCCCAGACAAAAAGAAATTTGAGATGGGTGATAGCATAAAAGTGGCAAATGAAGATGATAGTGCTGTTGATGATGGGGACTCTCCATCTGAAGGCTTCCTATGGCAATATACAGATTTACTAAAGTATGGCAAGGAAAAGTTTGAAATTATTAGTAAAATAAATACAAATGATAAGTATATCAAAATCACAGGTGACCTGATAAATGGTCTCACTGATGAATTCTTTGAGAAAACTTATTTAGGCTTCTCCTATGTCGTACCTGAAACAAAAATTGCAACAAAAGTACAGAAAAACTTTTCGCAGCTATTTCGAAGTATCAACTATTTTGGCAAGAACTTGGAACCTATGGATAGTCGCAAATCATTGTATTACCAGAATCAAAAACTTACAAACTTCTTTGAGGGCAAATGCGATGATGGTTCCGATGTGTTGGGTGATTTGAGAATTATGGAAGATTTGCAACCTGTAAAGATAGACTTTGTTAGGTATTTGGCAATTCTTTCTCAATATAGTTCTTCTAATCATGATACAGCCTGGGATGTTATGATGGGATATTCTGCATATAGCTCTCGAGAAAGTTATTATGCTGACTATGTCTCATATATTCTTGGCATAGAACAGGAAGACAGAGTTGATAAGTTTGATAGATTCGATTTTGCTGCTGCATTCCCTGACGATGTATGGAAAAAACGTTTCAATACATTGAAATCTACCATTAGTCATATGAAACTTCGCATGGGATTGAAGAATGATAGAATATTCTCCTCATGGTATGAAGCTGATTATTGGTTGTTCGGGTTAATGTACTATGTCTTGTTCAAAGGGCGTAAGATTCGAGAAGAATATGTGGTAGTGGATTATAGAAACAGGCATGTAACATTAAAGTCAGAGATAGAAACAGCAATAGAGAGGATGAGAAGAAATCCATCTTTTCTCAAGAACTCAAACAGAGTGACATTTATACGTAATCGATTGGTTGAATCTTGTAACATCTATTCTTCTTATGTATATTAGTCAACATTCCGATTTTATCCTTTCACCTTTAATCAAGATATTAAAGGATGGAATTGCAGCGAGTAGGGCCATCGGAGATGGTATCGATTCCTATCCCATGGGTGAATATTTGATGCAATCTTTGTTTTTGAAAATGACAGGTGCTCAAGAACAAAAGATGAAATGTATATGTTGGGAACTGGCTACGCATGACTATGATTATAGGTACGATTTCCTCAACAGGAAAAAGTATGGTGAATGTTCGACCTATAGCAGTAAAAATGGGATATTCAATGATTTGATAGAGATAATACAAAAGATACAGCCTTCTTTTGAACCCTCTACTTTGATAGATGCAGCATTCTTGAATAAGATACAGGATGATATAGAGCAATTGTATTCAACTTCAAACTTATGTGTCTGGCAGAACAGGGAATATCTCTTTTTCAAGTCAAAGTTTAGAACTGTCTTAAATATTAGACAACTAAATTATCCTTTAGGTCCAGTTAAGTCCTACAGCTTATTTCAATCACCATTGAGTAAAAGGTATGAAGAGTTGGTCTATAGACATCGAAACCGTTGTGCGCATAATACGCTATCCTATCAAGTAAACAAGCCTGATTTCAGTGTTCTTGCCTCAACGGATTTCTCCTATCAGAGTTATTTCTTTAGATTTGCTTTGATCGTGCTGATAGATGAGATCTTCATTGTATTATTTAGAAAATATGTCAGTTTACAGAATTGATCCTAGAAAGATGATAGTGGTACTGAATGATTCAAAGCGAGTAAACGGTAAGTTGAATCAGCTGAAGGAACATTTGATAGAGTTCTTTCATTTGCCAGAGGTTGAGGATGATACAATTTGGGAGAATGATAGAAATGAATTTTTAAATTAATAGAAAAGAAAAAGTAAATGTCAAATCAAACATCAGAAAATAATAAACGTATAGCGAAAAAAATCGCTTCTTCTTTACTTTCAAACGTTCTTTAGAATGGTGGAATCGTAATATACGAGCAGAGTCGTACTGAATGAGTAGAAAGTGGAGGAGAACAGTATAAATGTCGCGGGTGAAGTTGTGGCAATGTCCTCTGTTATATTATGGGCGTTGTCAATAGTCAAATTCAAATATAAACTATAATATGAAAGAGATACAATTAAACTTTGAGGGATATTGGAGAGAAGGCAATAAGGGTGGACTTCCTTCATATTCTGGAATCTACTTAGTCTATAGATGTGTCTATAATGATAAGACTAATAGAGTTACGCTGATAGATATTATTTATATCGGTAAATCAGATAATATTCATGACAGGCATATAAAGCATGAGAAACTTCATTTGTTTGAAGGTCAACTGCAAGCAGGTGAACAACTTTGCTATTCCTGTGCAAAAGTAGATAAGCAAGATTTAGATTGGGTAGAAAAAGCTTTGATTTATGCTCAAAAGCCAATTCTTAATGATACAGGAAAGGAACATTATGGTGCCATGCCAGCTCATATCCAACTAGACGGATGTTGTGCTTGCATGAACTACAATAATTTTAATATAAGATAAGATGCCAAATATGAAAAATATGGGTATTCATAAAGAAACGCAAATTCTCGATCTTCAGACTTCATGGGATAAAGATTCTGATAGATTGATATTATATGCAGATATAATGGGCTTTAAGGACAGGGTTATGTCTACAAAACATGATGAACTAAAGAAAAGCTTATTGAATTTTATGGAGAGCTTTAATCGAAAAATGAAACCTTTGTTGAAAGGGGATTATTTGAGATATGTTCAATTTTCAGATTCTATTATTATTGTAGCAAATGGTATTGATAGTAAAATGTTCAATATTATAACTAAAGTTTCCCACCCCTACAAAATAGGGCTTTTGCAGATATAAAACTCT
>ERZ1026776.623-NODE-623-length-23589-cov-37.481006_pt1 | contig 23589 bp, 23 predicted proteins | sample MGYA00380125_ERZ1026776 | MGnify/ENA primary metagenome ERZ1026776 (study PRJEB33269, sample SAMEA4719761) | human gut metagenome | biome: human-associated habitat; feature: organic feature; material: feces | place: Cameroon | collected 2013-10 ...
CTAGTCAGCCTAAGTGCCAGTTGCTGGGTGTAGCCAATCTCGACCAGATGCGCCTCTACAATCAGGTTTACCAGAAGTTGGGCAATGATTACGGCATTGTGAACAGCATCGACGGATATGATGAGATTTCGCTCACCAGCGACTTCAAGGTAACCACCAACAGTTATGAGAAGATTTTCAAGCCTCAGGATCTCGGTTTCGAGATTGCCAAACCGGAAGAGGTGAGAGGCGGAGCCACAGAGGAAGAGGCTAAGGACATCTTTGATGCGGTGCTTGAAAACCGTGCGCTCCCAGCCCAGAAGAACATCGTTCTCGCCAATGCTGCCTTCGGCATCCAGGTAATGGAGAAGGGTCAGAAGAGCATTGAGGAATGCGTGGAGATTGCTAGAGAGAGCATCGACTCGGGCAAGGCGCTCGCTACCTTCAAGAAGTTCGTAGAGATAAACAGGCTTTAAAGGTAAAAAGGTAAAAAAGTAAAAAGGTAAAAAAGTAAAAACGAAAAAAAATGGCTGATATTTTAGAAGAAATTGTAGCTCATAAAAGAATAGAGATAGAGCAGCGCAAGCGCTTCATCCAGCCGCGGCAGATGATAACCCTCACCGAGCAGAAGATGCAGGAGGATGGGGGACGGGTGCCGGGCGGAAGCATGAAGGAGGCGCTGATGAACTCGGAGACGGGAATCATCGCTGAGTTCAAGCGCAAATCGCCTTCCAAGGGCTGGATCAAGCAGGAAGGCAAGCCGAGCATCATCCCGCTCGCTTACCAGCAGAACGGAGCCTCGGCGCTCAGCATCCTCACCGACATTGATTACTTCGGAGGATATGATGAGTATATTCAGGAGGCGCGCCATGTGGGCGTTACCCTACCTATCTTATATAAGAACTTCGTGGTAGAGGAATACCAGCTGCTGCAGGCGAGATACTGCGGAGCTTCTGCCGTGCTGCTCATTGCGGCCTGCCTGACCAAGGAGGAGTGTAAGCAACTCATGAACATGGCACACCAGCTGGGCATGGAGGTACTGCTCGAGATGCATAATGAGCGCGACTTCGAGTATGCTGAACTGGAACCGGATATGTACGGCATCAACAACCGAAATCTCGGAACCTTCTTTACGGATGTGGAGAACAGCTTCAGATTGGCAGAGAAACTTCCGAAGGATGTGTGCAGGGTGAGCGAGAGTGGCATCTCCAACCCGCAGACGGTTCTCCGGTTGAGAGAAGAAGGCGGCTTCAGAGGTTTCCTGATGGGCGAACAGTTCATGAAACAGAAAGACCCTGGCGTGGCGCTTGCAGAATTTATTTCTAAATTATAGGAAGTTTCGCAAGCTCAGAAGTTAAAGGAGTTAAAGAAGTTATCACTCCCTACGGTCGTTCGGGAAGTTAAGAGACAATAGTCTTCTAGCTTAAACTTAGGACATTTGTCCCTCTAACTTCCCTCTAACTTCCCTTAACTTCCCCACATGCGAAAGTTCAGTAAACAATAAAGAAAAATGTTAGTAAAGGTTTGTGGAATGCGTGAACCTGATAATGTAAAGCAGGTTGCGCAACTCGGCGTAGATATGATGGGATTCATCTTCTATCCTAAGTCTCCACGGTATGCCAGTCAGGTGGTGGCTCGCTCTGATGCTGACCGCAATGTGTGCAGAGTGGGAGTCTTCGTGAATGATTCCGTTTCCACGATGTTGGACAAGATTCATTCATTCTCCCTGAATGCGGTGCAGATGCATGGAAACGAGAGCAGGCAACTGTGTGAGCAGCTGCGCGAAGCAAGGGGGGATATGAAGATAATCAAGGCCATCAGTGTTTCCACTGCCGGGGACATTCAGAAATATAAGGAGTATGTAGGCGCTGTTGACTACTTCCTTTTCGACACCAAATGTAAGACGGTGGGCGGAAGTGGTCAGCAGTTTGACTGGCAGGTTCTGGATGAATATGATGGCGATGTTCCATTCCTGCTGAGTGGCGGCATCGGTCCGGAAGATGCTTCCCGCATCCTGTCTTTCCACCATCCCCGGTGCGTAGGAATCGACCTCAACTCCAGGTTTGAGACAGAACCGGGACTGAAGGATGTAGAGAAACTCAAGGAATTCTTTTTAAAGGTAAAAAGGTAAAAGGGTAAAAAAGTAAAAAGGTAAAAAAGTAAAAAAATGAATAAGATAAATGCATTATTTACAAACAATAAAGACCGCAAGCTTTTGAGCTTGTATTTCTGCGCCGGATGCCCAACTTTGGAAGGTACCGGTGATGTAATTAAGGCGATGGAACGCAAGGGGATAGATATGATTGAGGTAGGAATCCCTTTCAGTGATCCGTTGGCTGATGGTCCTGTTATCCAGAGTGCCGGAACCGTGGCTCTGAAGAACGGAATGACGGTGAAGAAACTCTTCGCCCAGTTGAAGGAAATCAAGGATGAAGTGCAGCTTCCACTCGTGCTGATGGGGTATCTGAACCCAATCATGCACTACGGCATTGAGGCTTTCTTCAAGAGCTGCGTAGAGAGCGGCGTGAGCGGCACCATCATCCCAGACCTTCCTTTTGATGATTATCTGAAGGTGGTGAAACCCATTGCCGACAAGTATGACATCCGTGTCATCATGATGATTACGCCAGAAACCAGCGAGGAGCGCATCCGTTTCATCGATGAGCATACCGATGGCTTCATCTACATGGTCAGCTCCGCGAGCATCACGGGCGCCCAGAGTAGTTTCGGTGATGCCAAGCTGGCTTATTTCAACCACATCAACGGCATGAATCTGCGCAACCCTCGCATGATAGGTTTCGGCATCAGCAACAAGCAGACGCTTACCAGTGCGCAGGACAATGCGGCGGGAGCCATTATCGGCAGCAAGTTTGTAACCCTGCTCAATGAAACCGGTGATCCGGATAAGGCACTGGGTGAACTTTTCGAGGCACTGAAGAAGTAAGTGAAGAGTGAAGAACGAAGAGTGAAGAATTCATCTGTTTCGTTTGTGACTCAACGGCGAAAGCCTAATTTAACATTTAACATTCAACATTTAACATTTCAATATTAAAGCGATGTATCAAGTTGACGAAAAAGGATTTTTTGGAAAATTCGGAGGAGCTTATGTTCCTGAGATATTATATAAATGTGTAACCGAGTTGCAGCAGGCTTACAAGCCAATTATTGAAAGCGAGGAGTTCAAGAAGGAATACCGCGCGCTGCTGAAAGATTATGTGGGCCGTCCTTCACCTCTTTATTATGCCAAGCGCATGAGCGAGAAGTACGGATGCCAGCTCTACCTGAAGCGCGAGGACCTGAACCATACCGGTGCACACAAAATCAACAACACCATCGGTCAGATTCTCATGGCAAAGAAGATGGGCAAGACCCGCATCATCGCCGAAACCGGAGCCGGACAGCACGGTGTGGCTACCGCTACGGTATGCGCCCTGATGAACATGAAGTGTGAGATCTTCATGGGTGCCACCGATGTGGAGCGCCAGCATACCAACGTAGAGCGCATGAAGATGCTGGGAGCCAAGGTGAACCCTGTGCGCACAGGCAACATGACGCTGAGCGATGCCTGCTCTGAGGCCATCCGCGACTGGTGCTGCCACCCACAGGATACCTTCTACATCGTAGGTTCTACCATGGGTCCGCACCCTTATCCAGACATTGTGGCAAAGATGCAGAGCGTCATCAGCGAAGAACTGAAATGGCAGCTGGAGGAGAAGATTGGCCGCGACTATCCTGATTACCTCATCGCTTGCGTGGGTGGCGGAAGCAATGCTGCCGGAACCATCTACCATTACATTGATGATGACCGCGTGAAGATTTATCTGGCTGAGGCTGCCGGTCACGGAATAGATACCGATTACACCGCTGCCACCATGCACTGCGGCACAGAAGGCATCATCCACGGAGCCCGTACCCTCGTGATGCAGACCGAGGACGGACAGATAGAGGAAGCCTTCACCATCAGTGCCGGTCTCGACTATCCGGGCATCGGCCCTATGCACGCCGACCTTGCCACATCGGGCAGAAGCCATGTGCTCGCCATCAAGGACGATGAGGCCATCTACGCCGGTTACGAGCTCACCCGCATGGAGGGCATCATTCCAGCCATTGAGAGTGCGCACGCCGTGGCAGCCCTGAAGAAGATGAAGTTCAAGAAGGATGATGTGGTGGTGCTCACCGTGTCAGGCCGTGGCGACAAGGATGTAGAAACGTATTTGAGCCATAAGGAAATGGCAGGAGAGTACGGAAACTTCTAATAGCAATGATTTAATTTTTAAAATGGTAAAGTTTAGTTACAAGACAGTTACCCGCAAGATTCTCGCCGACCTCTATACGCCGGTGGGAGTCTACATGCGACTGAGAGATATTTATCCGCAGTCGGCTCTGATGGAGAGTTCCGACTATCATGGCTCCGAGAATTCGCGCTCCTTCATCGGTGTGCATCCGCTGGCAAGCATCGCCGTGAGTCATGGTGAGGTCATCAAGACCTATCCCGACGGAAGAGTAGAGAAAGAGCAGCTTCCTGCCTTCGGTGCCGGTAAGGGCGAGGTGTGCAAACTCGCCATCTCAAAGAGTATCAACGACTTCATCTCTTCCTTCCATGTTGAGGGCGAGAGCAAGGAGTTCTGCGGACTCTACGGATTCACTACCTTCAATGCGGTGAGATATTTTGAGAACATCCCGGTCAAGGATACCACCATGGAGAAGAATGATGCGCCCGACATCTATTACATCATGTATAAGGACATCATTGTCTTCGACCATTTCAACAACACCATGGAGCTCATTGCGCTCCAGGAAAGTGAACACTCTTCACTTCCTGAACTCGAAGCCCTGCTCAAGGCGGTAAACAAGGCCAATGTGAAGCCTTACGATTTCCACCCTGTGGGCGAAACCTTTTCTACGCTCACCGATGAGGAGCACAAGGCCAACATTCGCCGCTGCATACAGCACTGCCTGCGCGGAGATGTATTCCAGATTGTGGTGAGCCGCCGCTTCGTACAGAAATATGAGGGCGATGATTTCAAACTCTACCGTGCGCTGCGCAGCATCAACCCTTCGCCTTACCTCTTCTATTTCGACTTCGGCGGATTCCGCATCTTCGGTTCTTCGCCTGAAACCCACAACCGCATCGTTGGCAATAAGGCGTTCATCGACCCGATTGCCGGAACCACCCGACGCACGGGAGATATGGAGCAGGACCGCAAGGCTGCCGAATTCCTGCGCAACGACCCGAAGGAGAATGCTGAGCACGTGATGCTGGTAGACTTGGCGCGAAATGATCTGAGCCGCAACTGTCATGGGGTGAAGGTAGATTTCTACAAGGATATGCAGTTCTACAGTCATGTCATCCACCTCGTGAGTCGTGTGAGCGGAGAGTTGGATGAGCATGCCGACCACATCAAGGAGTTTATTGATACCTTCCCTGCCGGCACGCTGAGCGGTGCGCCTAAGGTGAGAGCGATGCAGATTATCTCAGAGCTGGAACCTCACAACCGCGGTGCCTACGGAGGCTGCATCGGTTTCATCGGTCTGAACGGTGACCTGAACCAGGCCATCGTCATCCGTACCTTTATCAGCCGAAACGGCGAACTCTGGTTCCAGGCGGGTAGTGGAGTAGTGGCAAAGAGCAATGATGAATATGAGTTGGAAGAGTGTAACAACAAGCTCGGTGCGCTGACCAAGGCGATTCACATTGCTGAGAAACTCTAATTTAACATTTAACATTTAACACTTAACATTAAACATTGACAATAGTGAAAGTAGTAATCATAGATAATTACGATTCCTTTACCTATAATCTGGCCCATCTGGTAAAGGAGTTGGGAGCTGATGTTACGGTTTACCGCAATGACCAGTTCCAGTTGCCGGAACTGGAGCGTTTCGACAAGATTATTCTCAGTCCGGGTCCGGGCATCCCTTCGGAGGCAGGACTGCTGATGGATGTTATCCGTAAGTATGCGGGCCGCAAACCGATGCTGGGCGTATGCTTGGGTCATCAGGCCATAGGCGAGGCGTTTGGTGCCAAGCTTACCAATCTTTCTGAGGTGTATCATGGAGTGGCAACCCCTTGCACCCAGTTTGGTAACGACATTATTTTCGACGGGTTGGACAAGCGCATAGAGATTGGCAGATACCACTCTTGGGTAGTAGACCGCTCGGGATTCCCTGACTGCCTGGACGTTACGGCAGTGAGCGATGATGGTTGCATCATGGGTCTGAAGCATAAGAACTATGATATTCATGGTATCCAGTTTCATCCGGAAAGCGTGCTGACGCCTGACGGCAAGAAGATGGTGAGAAACTGGTTGGAAAAAGCTTAATGACCTTAATGACCAATGACCTTAATGACCACCATGACCGCCAAGGTGGTTGTTGAGTTTTTTTTGTTTTATGATAAGAAAAAGCAAAGCCTGACGCTCTCTCGAGTACCAGGCTTTTCTTAATTACTAACATCTTACCCTCGCTACAATCCTCTCACGAGTTTCGCGAAGCATATTACCTAAACTGATTTTTCCTAAAACGGAAATTAAATCTTCTTAATCCTTCAAAATATTTACATATCCCAAGCCACAGCACTCGCACCGAGTACGGCAGCAGAACTACCATCAAGGGTAGAAACAAGGAATTTAGCCTTGCCCTTGAAGGTGCGGAGCACGTGCTCATCATAAGCCTTCTGGATAGGTTTCATGATGAGGTCGCCAGCCTTGGTCAGACCACCGAAGAAGACGAAAGCCTCTGGTGAAGAGAAGGCTGCGAAATCAGCACAAGCCTCACCGAGCATCTTGCCGGTAAACTCGTATACACGCAGTGCCAGCTTGTCGCCCTTGCCTGCAGCAACGCTCACATCATAAGATGTAATTTCCTCAGGATTCAACTCGCGGAGCAATGAAGGCTCATCGCTCTTCTCGAGATACTCGCGTGCTGTGCGAGCCACACCTGTGGCAGAGCAGTAAGCTTCGAGACATCCTGTACGGCCGCATCCGCATGTACGGCCCTCTTTGCCACGTACCATGGTAACGTGACCCAATTCGCCTGCGAATCCGTCGCAGCCGTAAACCATCTGTCCGTTAATCACGATACCAGAACCTACGCCTGTACCGAGTGTAACGTCGATGAAGTTTTTCATACCTCTTGCCACACCGTAAGTCATCTCACCGAGCGCTGCGGCATTGGCATCATTGGTCATACCTACAGGCAGACCACCTAGTGATTTACTGAACATTTCAGCCAGTGGCACAATTCCGTCGTGTGCCCAAGGAAGATTTGGAGCGAACTCTATGGTTCCATTATAATAGTTTGCATTTGGTGCACCGATACCCATAGCCTTGATCTTGTCAATGCCGCCTACTGTATCAATGATAGGCTGGAGAGCTTCTACGGCTGCATTTACGTAGTCTTCAACTTTTTGGTAACCGCCAGTCTTGATGGCAGTGGTAGCTTTAATCTCGCCACGTGCATCTACGATGCCGAAAACTGAATTTGTACCACCGAGGTCAAGGCCTATTACGTACGGTTTAAGTGTATTATCTGTCATGTTATCTTAAAAATTAGTTAGAATTATTTTTTACCACGGCAAAGATACAGAAAAACTTTGGAATCTCCTTTGTTTCTATGTATAAAAAAATATAATTTCCTGATTTTTTTTCAGCGAGACTGCAAAAGTTCAGTTTATAATATAGGTAGAACATCCGTGTAATGCGTGTAATCCATGCCCGAAAATATAAAAAACGGGAATAAAATGAACTTTTAGGCGAAAAAATTGTGCTTTGTGCCCGAAATTTTGTAACTTTGCCGCCTGTTAGAAATTGTAACGATACTAATAAGATGAATTTAGCATTTCCAATTGAGATAAACATCCTTGACTTCATTTTCAAAGGAATCGTCATCGGTGTTCTTGCCTCAGCCCCTATGGGTCCGGTAGGCATCCTATGTATCCAGCGCACGCTCAACAAGGGTCGCTGGTATGGTTTTGTAACAGGTGTGGGTGCCGCATGCAGCGACATCGTATATGCCTTATTCACAGGCTTGGGCATGAGTTTTGTGATGGATTTTGTGAGCAACTCCGAGAACAAGTTCTATCTTCAGATTTTCGGAAGCCTGATGCTCCTTGTGTTCGGAATCTACTGCTTCAAGAGCGACCCGATGAAGAACATGCATAAGTCGAGCAACAAGCAGGGTACCCTGATGCACAATGGAATAACGGCGTTCCTGGTAACGCTCTCCAATCCGCTCATCGTGTTCCTCTTCATGGCGACCTTCGCGCAGTTTGCCTTCGTGGTGCCTGATATGCCAGTAGAAATGGGAGTGGGATACCTCAGTATCGTCTTCGGAGCCCTGCTGTGGTGGTTCGGCCTCACCTGGCTCATCGATAAGATTAGGAACAAGTTTGATACCAATGGCATTGTCATTATCAATAAGGTAATAGGCAGCGTGGTCATCATCTTCTCCATTATCGCTCTCTTCGGCACGATTTTCAATCTGTATCATCTGCCGGAATTTTAGGGAGTCTTTAAACAGGTCTTTAAACAGCCCTTCAATCAGAAGAAGGCAAATCATAAAGTTCAAAGTTCAAAGTTCACAGTTCAAAGTATATGTTTGTAGCACAGGAATTAAGAAAGAAAAGTATCGCTGAATACTTGTTATATATGTGGCAGATTGAGGACATTATCCGCGCTTACGGATGCTCGTTGCCTGTTATCAAGAAAAATTATGTAGACCGGTTCGACTTTACACCCGAACAGCGGGAGGAAGAACTCGACTGGTTCGGCAACCTGATTCGCATGATGAACGAGGAGGGAAAACGCGAGGGAGGACACCTTAATATTAATAAGGTGATACTGAAGGACGTCATTGACCTGCACGGTATGCTGTTGCAGAGCACCAAGTTTCCTATCTACAATGCCGAATATTATAAGGTGCTGCCTTTCATCGTAGAGCTGCGACAGCGTGGCGACAAAGACCTCAACGAGATAGAAACCTGCCTCGATGCCCTCTACGGTGTGATGATGCTGCGTCTGCAGAAGAAGGAAATCACGCCCGAAACCGAAAGGGCCATCAAGGAGATTACCGTCTTCATAGGTCTGCTCAGCGATTATTACATCAAAGACCGCACCGAGGGACTCAAGTTTGATGATGAAGACATGTAGTGATTAGGGATTAGTGATTACTTTTTTTTAGAATATACATTATTATATATATATACAACAGGATGAACGAAATAGAAAGAAGAAGAACATTTGCCATTATCTCTCACCCGGATGCTGGTAAGACAACATTGACCGAGAAGTTTCTGCTCTTCGGTGGACAGATTCAGGTAGCAGGTGCCGTAAAGAATAACAAAATTCGCAAAACTGCGACTTCTGACTGGATGGATATTGAGAAACAGCGTGGTATCTCGGTATCTACATCTGTAATGGAATTTGATTATCTCCCTGCCGGACAGGAGGGAGAACCCTATAAGGTGAATATCCTGGATACTCCAGGTCACCAGGACTTCTGTGAGGATACTTACCGCACACTTACTGCCGTAGATTCTGCCATCATCGTGGTTGACTCTGCCAAGGGTGTGGAGGCGCAGACCCGCAAGCTCATGGAGGTGTGCCGCATGAGAAATACGCCGGTTATCATCTTCATCAACAAGATGGACCGCGAGGGACGCGACCCGTTTGATGTGCTCGACGAGTTGGAAGAAGAGCTCAAAATCAAGGTTCGTCCGCTGAGCTGGCCTATCGGTCAGGGCGCCCGTTTTAAGGGTGTTTACAATATCTACGAGCATCAGCTCAACCTCTTTACCCCTAACAAACAGCGCGTTACCGAGAAGGTAGAGGTAGACATCCAGAGCGCTGAACTGGATGAGCGGGTAGGAGAACGCGAGGCTGCACAGCTGCGCGAGGAGTTGGAACTGGTAGACGGCGTTTACCCTGAGTTTGAGGAAGAAACCTACCGCTCAGCCGAGGTAGCCCCAGTGTTCTTCGGTTCGGCGCTGAACAATTTCGGTGTTCAGGAACTCCTCGACTGTTTCGTTCATATTGCCCCATCTCCTAGACCAACCCAGGCAGAGGAGCGACTGGTGGAGCCGGAAGAACCAAAGTTCAGCGGTTTCATCTTTAAGATTACAGCCAATATTGATCCAAACCACCGCTCGTGCATCGCTTTCTGCAAGATATGCTCGGGCAAGTTTGTGAGAAATCAGCCATATTACCACGTGCGCTTGGATAAGAACGTGCGTTTCTCTTCGCCTACCCAGTTTATGGCGCAGCGCAAGAGTACCATTGACGAGGCTTATCCGGGCGACATTGTTGGTTTGCCAGACAACGGCATCTTCAAGATTGGAGATACGTTGACGGAGGGAGAGAAGATGCATTTTCGCGGTTTGCCAAGCTTCTCTCCACTCCTTTTCAAGTACATCGAGAATGATGACCCGATGAAGAGCAAGCAGTTCCAGAAGGGATTGGAGCAGCTCATGAACGAGGGTGTGGCGCAGCTCTTCGTCAACCAGTTCAACGGCCGCCGTATCGTGGGCACCGTGGGTCAGCTGCAGTTCGAGGTTATCCAGTACCGACTGGAGAACGAGTACAACGCCAAGTGCCGCTGGGAGCCTGTGCATCTCCACAAGGCTTGCTGGATAGAGGCAGATGACGAGAAGGAACTCGAAAGCTTCAAGAAGCGCAAGTACCAGTACATGGCCAAGGATATTGAGGGCCGCGACGTGTTCCTCGCCGATTCGGGCTACGTGCTGAGCATGGCGCAGCAGGATTTTGAGCACATCAAGTTCCATTTTACATCGGAATTCTAAAAAACTGAACTTTCGCATATCAGGAAGTTAAAGGAGTTAAGGAGTTAAGGAGTTAAGACGTATGTCTTTCTGCTTAAAAACTACGCCAAAAAGACTATTGTCTTAACTCCTCAGCGACCGTAGGGAGCGATAACTCCTTTAACTCCTGAACTTGCGAAACTAGAGTAAAAAAACAAAGTAGAAAAAAGATGGATGAAGAAATTCTAGATTACAATGAGCAGAAAGAGGGATGGGTGAAAAGAATGGTGGATTGGCAGAAAAAGCATATTTCCGACCGCCAGATGACCCTTATCCTGGCTTTCGTCATCGGCCTTCTGGCGTCGGTGGCAGGATATTTCCTGCACGGCATCGTGCACGAAATACAGCTGCTGCTCACTTCGGGATTCAACCAGGGCACCTACAACCTGCTCTTCCTGCTCTTCCCGATTGTGGGCATCTACCTCACCATGCTCTTTATCAAATATGTGGTCAGAGATAACATTTCTCACGGTATCACCCGTGTGCTTTACGCCATCTCTACCAAAAATTCCAAGCTCAAGGCCCACAACTGCTGGTCGTCGGTGGTGGCATCAGGCATCACCATCGGTTTCGGTGGTTCCGTGGGAGCCGAGGCACCTATTGTGCTCACGGGTTCGGCCATCGGGTCAAACCTGGGCCAGATTTTCCGCATGGACAAGAAAACCATGATTCTGCTGGTGGGCTGCGGTGCTTCTGCAGCCATTGCCGGCATCTTTAAGGCGCCCATTGCAGGACTTGTGTTTACGCTTGAGGTACTGATGGTAGACCTGAGCATGGCTTCCTTGCTTCCTATTCTTATCAGTTGTGTAACAGCTACTTGCTTTACCTACATTCTGATGGGTTCCAAGAGCCTTTTCGATTTTACACTTACCAATCCGTGGGCGCTCGACCGCGTGCCAGCCTGCGTGCTGCTGGGCATCTTCTGCGGTTTGGTCAGTCTTTATTTCATGCGTACCATGTCGGCGTGCGAGGGATTCTTTGCCAAACTTTCGCCTTATCCATACGTAAAACTGCTCTTTGGTGGACTGATTCTGAGTTCGCTCATCTTCCTCTTTCCTTCGCTCTACGGCGAAGGTTATTCCGCAGTCAACGTGCTGCTGAAGGGACAGAATGTGGAAGATTGGGGGCAGGTGATGAGCCGTTCGCTCTTCTACGGGCACAACCAGCTGCTCATCCTCTACATCGCCCTGGTAACCTTTACCAAGGTTTTCGCCACCTCGGCAACCAACGGCAGTGGCGGATGCGGTGGTACCTTTGCCCCTTCGCTCATTATCGGCGGTTTTGCCGGATTCCTCTTTGCGCGCATCTGGAATGTGAACCAGGTGGGCGTCTACGTTCCTGAGCAAAACTTTACACTCATGGGCATGGCGGGCCTCATAACGGGCGTGATGCATGCCCCGCTTACGGGTATCTTCCTCATCGCCGAACTCACGGGCGGCTACCAGCTCTTCATGCCGCTGATGATAGTGTGCATCTCTTCGCTGCTCACCATCAGCATCTTCGAGAGCCACAGCATCTACGCCCTGCGTCTGGCTAGGGAGGGCAAACTGCTCACCCACCATATTGACAAGGCTGCGCTCACGCTGCTGGGCATGCAGGATGTCATTGAGAAAGATTACCATCCGGTGGGTCCTGATCTGCCGATGAGCAAGCTGGTGAGCGAGATAAGCCGCAGCAACAACAACTTCCTGCCGGTTCTCGACAAGGCGGGCGTGCTGCTGGGAGTAATAGATATTACGAAGATTCGCCACATCATCTTCCGCACCGAACTGTATCAGCATTTCACCGTGCGCCAGCTGATGATGCAGCCTTCTGCCGTTCTTACAGAGCACGACAGTATGGACGAGGTGATGCAGAAATTTGACAAAACCGATGCTGCCCAGCTGCCAGTGGTAGACGTTGCGGGTGTGTTGAAGGGGTACATCAGCCGTACTAGAATTTATTCTATGTACAGGCAGATTGTAGCGGATATGTCGGCGGAGTAGGAGTTTAAGTGAAGAGTGAAGAACGAAGAGTGAAGAATTCAACGGCTTTGCTGGTTTTTATTTCAAAATATTAGTTTTTTTATGGAGAAGAAGGATTTGAGAATCATTTTCATGGGAACACCGGAGTTTGCGGTTGAATCCCTCAAGCGTCTGGTAGAGGGTGGTTATAATGTGGTGGCTGTGGTTACCCAGCCTGATAAACCGGTGGGCAGACACCAGGATACGCTGCAGCCTTCGCAGGTGAAGCAGTATGCTCTTTCCAAGGGTTTGCCAGTTTTGCAGCCTGTAAAGATGAAGGACCCTGAGTTTGTTGAGCAGTTGCGCTCTTATCAGGCAGATTTGCAGGTGGTTGTGGCTTTCCGCATGCTGCCTGAGGTGGTTTGGGCGATGCCGAAATATGGTACTTTTAATGTACATGCAGCCCTCCTTCCGCAGTATCGCGGTGCGGCGCCAATCAACTGGGCTGTCATTAACGGCGAGAAGGAGACGGGTGTCACTACCTTCTTCCTCGACCACGACATTGATACCGGCCGCATCATCATGCAGAAACGTTTCCCTATTCCGGAGACGGCAAATGTGGAGTATGTTTACGACGGGCTGATGCATCTCGGTGCCGAACTGGCGCTGGAAACCATTGATGCGCTCATCGCTGCCGACGGCAACATCGGTTCCATTCCGCAGAGCAAACTGATAGGTGAGGGTGCCGAACTCAAGCCGGCTCCTAAAATCTTCAAGGATACCTGCCGCATCGACTTCCACCAGCCAGCCAAGAAGGTGTATGATTTCATCCGCGGTCTTTCTCCATACCCTGGTGCATGGACCGAAATCAAGAAGAAGGAGACGGTAGTTTTCTTTGACGATCCTACAGAAGGACACGTGAAGAGCGCAGAGGAGATGTTGGAGAGTACTTCTGATGATTATGTGAAGTTTCCAGATGCAACAGATCATCCGTCTCGCAAGCCGAGCACGGCAAAGATTCAGGTGCTCAAGATGTTTGCCACCCATCTTTCGGGCGAAAAACGTGGTGCTGCGCCTGTAGGTTCGCTGCGCATTGAGGACAAGCAGCTGCAGGTGGCCTGTCTCGACGAATGGCTCAACATTCAGGAACTCCAGCTCAGCGGCAAGAAGCGCATGGAGGCAGCCGCCTTCCTCAACGGCATGAAGGACATTGCCTATTATGAGTGCCAGAGGAAGGATATTAAGGACGATTTTTAGGTATTAGGAATTTAAGTTTTTATAGTAATTATGACTGTAGAAGAAGATATCAAGCGTGCCGTAGAATGCATGCGCAAGGGTGGAGTGATTCTCTACCCAACGGATACCGTATGGGGAATAGGTTGTGATGCAACCAATCCGGAGGCGGTAAAGAAAGTTTATGAAATTAAGAAGCGTGACGACTCTAAGGCGCTTATCTGCCTGACAGATTCTGCCGACCGCATGGCTCGTTATTTCCGCAATGTGCCTCAGGTGGCATGGGATTTCATTGATGCTGCGATGCCTGTGAAACCTACCACGGTTATCCTGGATGATGCGAGTGGAGTGGCTAGTAATCTGATGGCAGAGGATGGCAGTTTGGCGATGCGCGTTACGTATGAGCCTTTCTCCAAGCAGCTCTGTTACCGTTTTCAGAAGCCTATTGTGAGTACAAGTGCCAATGTGAGTGGTGAGTCAGCTGCCCAGAATTATCGCGACATTTCTGAGGAAATCCTCAATGCCGTAGATTATGTTTGCTGGAGCCGTCGCCAGGAGCATAAACCTCATCAGCCTTCGAGCATCGTAAAGATTGCCAAGGATGGCGAGGTGAAGGTTATCAGATAATAAAAAAGCGTGCTACTTTAAGTAGCTTTCGGGGCATTCAGCCCATACTAAAACCACTTTGAAACTTTCTATATATAGAAAGAGCCCTGAGAAAAGGCTAAAAGCATCTTTATGTTTTGAGGATGCTTTTGCCTCTTTCAGGGCTTTAATTTTTTGCCGCCTTTTCCTTGCGGTCTTGCGTTTCTTCTTTACCGCTTTTCTACATGCAGCTCGTTACTCCGAGAGTAGTTGCTACGGCGGTGAGAATGCTGATGATAACCTGTATCAGCGTTTTCCATGTTTCTTTTTTCATCATGATTTTCCTTTCTTTTTAGTGGTTAAATACTTGTGTTTCGTGTTTTCAGGAGGATTTCTCAGAAAGAGCGTAGCCCCCCGAAGGGGGCTTTGGCTAGCCCATGTTTCCGTCGCCGTCAGTGCCGCCGCCTTCGGTAGTGCCGCTGCCTTGACCGCCGTTTTCACCGGTATTTCCGCCGCCAGTAGGGTTGTTACCATCGCCCTCCTCGTCAACGTTGCCCTTGTCGGCAGAAGTAACCTGCTTGATTACCTTTCCGTTGCGGTCGTAGCAAGTGATGCTGATGGCGGTGTTGGCGAGTTCCTCCTTGATCTCCACACTTGGGGTGAAGATGACGCGGCGTGCGGTGATGAGGGCGGTACTTACGAGGTCAACCTTCTCAACGGCGTTGCCTCGCACACCAAATCGCATGGTTCCGAGACCTGGGATTGCCACACTGTGACCCTCAGTGGCCCATGCCACGATGACGTCGCTCAATGCGTTCCAAGATGCGTTTACCACACCCTTTGGCAGTCCGGAACGGAGAGAAGCTTCCTTGATTACCTTGTCGGCAGTAAGTTTGCCGTAGAGCTCTGGAGTGAGCACGAATGCGTAGCGGGTTTTGTTCTTGTCGAAAGATACGTTACGCTCAATTGCCTTAAGTTTCATTCCCATAATGTTTAATTTTTTTTAAGTGGTTATTAATATTGAAAATCTGTAAGCGTGAACCCGAGACTGCGCGCTTTCTCGAATTTTACGGTGCAAAGGTACGAAAAAATTTTGACATGGGCAAGTAAAATCGTAAATATTTTTCAACTTTAACTTTTCTTTACAAAACGAGAAGCCTTCCGGTAGTCGGCACGAGGCGGCTTGACGGTGCTTCTGCTGTATCTCCATACCCACGCCCGCGCGCGCCTGTTATTATTATATCGTGATGAAATATTTTTTTCTTCGTGACATAAAAATAAAACTACGGCTGGAGGGGTGAAGAAGGAGGGATGAAGAGAAGGTTGAGGGGAGAGAGAAAAAGAGGGTGGTCATTAAGGTCATTAGTCATTAAGGTCATTAAGCACTTTGAGATTGGGGGTATTTTTTTAGGACAATAATAAAAATATAAATTTTATATTTTTATTATTGTCTCTATTTTTACTCCCCGTTGGAGAATCCTTAATGACCTTAATGACCAATGACCTTAATGACCACTTTTGATCACCAAGATGTAAAGATAATTGATTTTCCCCTTTAGGGGAAGAGTTCTTGCCCATAGATTTCTTCTGAAAAAAGAGAAGAAAAAGTTTGGTGGTAACAATTATTTTTTCTATCTTTGCCCCCATCAAGCAAGTTAAAAGAATAAGCTTGCCTCTGGTAAAAACTAATATAGATAAAAATTTATACTTATGACACAGAAAACTACTACTTATCTCGCCACCGCTGTGCGTTATTTTGCTAACCCCAGCCTTCGTGGCAATGCCCAGGAGACTCCTGAAATGGAGCAGCGTACTATCGGTGTATTGTCGGGCTTGCAGGCCCGGTTGCCTCTTGTTGTGCTTCGCCTTGATGAGCAGAACCATTATGATTCTCAGGCAGTTGTTGTGCTTGAGCATGGGCGGCAGATAGCTTATCTGGCTGCAGATGATGCCCATCAGTGCGTGGCTGAATATGGTGAAAGGCTTCGGGTCGGGATACCGGTAAGGGTGACGGAGGTAAACGTGGAGAAACATGGGGTGTTCTGGGTGGAGAAGCCTAAGATGAAGGGGGCTTCTTCTGCTGGGGCTTCTTCTGCTTTTTCTTCTGTTGCTTCTTCTGCTTCTCTTTCTCTTCCTGCTGCTCTTGATTGGAGCGGGTGGATGGAGCCTGCTGCTTTGGCCCTGCCTGCTGCTTTTAGGCAGAGGATAGAATCGCTGGAGCTCATCATCGATTTCTGCTTGGGAGAAATAGAGGCGGATGAGGAAGGCGGGGGACCTGCGATGGAATCGCAGGGAACGGGGGCGCAAAGGGGGAGTGCTGGCTCTGCTTCTCCTTCTGGCTCTTCTTCTTTCTCTTCTTCTGAGGTTACGCTTTGCGAGTATTTGGGGTGCTGGCTGGAGGAGGTTAGCTTTGATGTGAGCAGGGAGGCGCATGAAAGGGTGCTGAGATACAGACAGCTGCTTGAGGCTAGCGGAAGACCAAAACTGATGGAAATGGCTGAAAAGATGGATAGGGCGCTGGTAAAGGGAGGATGCATTGAGGTTACCCGAAAAAGATGCGAAATGTGGCAACAGATGATGGAGGATGAAGGTGTGAAAGAGGACTTTGACCACTTGATGGCTTTTTCTACATCCGTGCCACAGGTGATGCTGGCTGATACTGAAATGAAGGTGAGACAACTGCCGGGAAGACTGTATGACTTCATTGCTGATGATGCTAAGTTTCTGTCACATCTTCGCTATCTTATGCCGCCGCTTTGTGCTTTGCGTAATATATTGAGCTATAGGTTGTTGAGGAAGTTGCTGTGCAAGAAACTGGGGGTTAGCGATGCGGCTTGCCGGGCTGCCGGGAATACTGATTTTTCAGGGTCTTTTTCAGGGTGCTCATCAGGGTCTTTTTCAGTATCTCCTTCGGGCTCTTCAGTATCTCCTTCGGGCTCTTCAGTATCTCTTTCGGGCTTTTCAGTATCTCCTTCGTCCTCTTCAGTATCTGTTTCTGAAAACGGGGAGGAGAAGGGGGCTGGTTCTTCTGTTTATCTTTCGCCTGTTCGGGGAAAGAAGATTGATTTCATCCGTGTGGTTAATGTGCTTTATGAATTGGGGCTTTTTACGGATAAGGATGGGGTTCGCTGCACCAAGAAGGAGGCTTTCCGGGCGTTTGGAAGGGCGGTTAATCTGGATTTGTCTAATTACAATAAGGATTTGAGTCGCGCTCTTAACGATACGACGACCCGTGAGCGCCAATTGCAGATCTTTAAGGATATGAGACAGAAAATGGCGGAAATCTATCAAGATAAAAATTAGGCGTTGTAAGCGCATCCCGTTTCTGATGGATGTTGTTTGTTTCGGAATTACAGGGGGATGTTGATGGGGGCTTTGTAGACTCCATGAAAGTTTTTTCTTGTTTTTTTGATTTTTTTTTATGAGGTGATTATCAGATAGTTATCTTTGTTTTGAGAAATATAGGCTTCGTAGACTCGAAAGGGTGGTCTACGAAGCCTTTCGTTTTTTTGCCCTACCTTTGCAACCGGAAATCAGAAGAAATGAGGCTGGTTCCTGAAAAGGATTCGGAAGAAATGACGCTGGTTGGAGTAATAACTTTTTAAAATGGATAAATGATGAAAAAGAAAACGAAAACCATGGAGCTGAAGCTGGTTCGCTTCGCTAAAAAGAAAGGGTATACCATCGGGCGCCTTTACTGCCTGGGGGAAAGGGAAGAAGAAGGGACCTGCGATGGAATCGCAGGGAACGGGAGCCAGACGGGGGACTTGGAGGCTGATGAAGGGCTGAAGGGCGACGGAGGGCTGCAGCCTTTCTGCGATACGCTGGAACCGCCGCGACGCAACCTGCTGAATGGGGGAAAATGGGATAAGAGACTGAAGGTGAAGGGGATGACGGCGATTCCGGAAGGGAGATACCTGATGAGGTTTACCTATTCGCCTAAATTCGGCAAGAGGCTGTTTCTGCTGATGGATGTGCCCCTCTTCGACGGCATCCGCATCCATTCCGGAAACTCGGTGAAGGATACGCAGGGATGCATCCTGGTGGGGAATAACACGAAGGTGGGAAGACTGGAGAACTCGAGAGCTGTGCTCTTTAAGCTGGAAATGATGCTGAAGGGGTTTCAGGGACCTGATGACCTGGTGTTTATTACGATTGTGTAACTATTGATTTTTTAACTATTTAACTGAACTTTCGCATGTGGTTCAAGTACGGGCTGAAGGCCCAAAAGCTCCTAGCCCAGGGCATCGCCCTGGGTATAATGGCAATCAGTAAGGCGCCCTGTAAGGGCAAAAGCTTTATGTTTTGTCTGGAGTTTTAAAGCTTTTGCCCTTACAGGGCGACAGGTTTGCGTCCGTAATTACCCAGGGCGCTGCCCTGGGCTAGGGGCTTCTGCCCTTTCAGGGCGTGTGGAACTCACTTGCGAAACTTGAATATTTAATATTTATAAATGATGAATACAGAATTGATGAAAGTGGTGCAGCAGGGCGAGGCCTTCGCTGTACAGAGCCAGAAGGCTGAGGGCGGCCAGATTAAGAAATGCAACATCCTGTTGCAGGAACTTGGCGGCAAGTTTGAAAACCAGTTTGCTGCCCAACTTTGGGGCAATGCGGCAGAATGCCGTTTCCAGGCTGGGGATGTGGTGGCGGTTCGCCTGCGCTTTCAGACCCGCGAGCATAATGGGCAGGTGTTTCAGGACATCTCGGTGCAGGAAATCGTTAAGCTGAACTGATAAAGAAGAGGGCTTCCTTTCGAGAGAACCGCTTCTTGGTGGAACGGCTTCTTTCGAAAGGAAGGGCGAAGTACTCTTTCTTATGAAAATCTTTATCAACCACTTTTTAAAAGAAAACTAATATGGAAAAGAATTTTAATTTGAATCAGAATGTTGGAATGGTGATGAATGGGGGTGAGCATGTGCAGATTGAGGGCATGGCTTTCTTCGACAACCGCAAGTATTTTATGTTTTCGCCTGATGATCCGAAACCTAATCAGGTTTCCAGTTTCCGTACGCTGGGCATCGTGCAGCAGATGAGCGACGGCACGGTGGATTTTACGGTGAAGGGGTATCCGCGTTCGCAGAGTAAGCTGATCAGGAAGTTTGCCCACGGCCGTGCTTCGGAGACGAAGGACGGGGCGATACAGATTTTTCTGAAGGTTTTTAAGAATGAGGGCATCAATATTCCTAAGGCGATGCGCAAGGAGAGCCGCGAGGCGGTGCAGGCTATCATGGATTATCTGATGCTGGGATAGGGCCCTAGATATACTTACTGAATCTTTATTAACTGTTTTTATTTTTTTGATTGGAAAATGAGTGTTTATTTGATTTCTGTTAGGGGAGGGCGCAAGGTGGCCCTCCCTGTTCTTACCGAGGAGTCGTATCGCCGGCTCAGAAATACTTCTTCGCAACAGGCTAACCTAAGGCAGGCTAGAATGGGTAACCAGGCTGCTAAACGGAGGCTTATCCAGTTTAACTATTCGGGGTATTACCCGGATGGGGGTGTGAAGGGGTGCCGGCTGCCTAGCCAGGCCTTCGGATTTGATGTGGATGATGCGGGGGAGTTTGAACGCATAGCGAAAATGCTGATGGAGAAGAGGGGACCTGCGATGGAATCGCAGGGAACGGGGGCTAGGCGGGGGACCGCTGGTTCGGAGATTAAGGGAGCGGCTGCTGAGGGCGGTGACGCTGGAGAAGGCAAGGGCGCTGAAGGAGCGGCGCTGGCTGAAAGGCTGGGACTGCTGATGCTGGAAAGAAGCGCGAGCCAGGGCGGACATGCTGTTTTTAAAAGAGAAAAGGGAAAGACGATTCTCGAAAACCAGGTGCGCATAGCTAAAGCCCTCGACTGCGAACTGGATACCAATGCGCATGATATCAACCGGGTTTACTTCTCAAGTACTGCTGATAAGGATGAACTGCTCTTCCTCTCGCCTGAACTCTTTAATGACCAGTATGGGGTGAGCCCGGGCGCTGATGTGGAACGCGTTGCCGAGGAGGCTAGAACGCTGGAAGACAGGGAGAAAAACGGAAGAGAGGAACTGCCAGAAGGAGCCCACGGGAGCAATAAGCACTTCAAGGTGGGGAGAACGGAGAGAACGGAGAAGCTGGGGGGAACGGAGAAGCTGGGGGGACAGGCGATGGAATCGCCTGGAACGGGGGCCCAACGGGGGACATGCTCCTCATCTGCTGACTCTGCTTCTGCTGGCTCTTCATCCTCTTCTTCATCCTCTTCTTCTTCTTCCTCTTCCTCCTCTTCATCCTCTTCTTCCTCTTCATCCTCTTCCTCCTCTTCTTCTGGAGAGAATTACTTGGGGATACCGTATGAGGTGATTATTGAGAAATGGTGGGGGATGTATAACGACGGGAAAACGCCGGTGACCTCTAACAGAGATGTGCTGACTTTTGAACTCGCGGTGAACCTGAGGCATATATGCGGATTCGACAGAAAACTCATGGATAGGGTGATTCCCTGCTACGACGGGTTTCCGGAAGAACAGAAGATGAAATGCATTGACTCGGCTCTGGCTGAAAGAAGAACGCAGATGCCCAAAAGACTGAAAGATGTGCTCAATGCGCTGAGACAGGAATATCTCAAGACGGGATGCGGAGATGCGCAGGAAGGCGTGCAGGTGGCTGATGCCCTGGACGAGGCCATGCAACAGGACGAACTCTGGCATTTTAACCGACTGCCGAAACTGCCGATGGGCGTGAGCGACAGTGTGGCAGCTGCCGGAACTCCGCTCTGTATGGCTACCCTCATCGGCATAGCTCCGGCTCTCGGGGCACTGGCTACGGGCGTGAAACTGGATGTGCACGGCAATGCGAGGGGACTGAATCTCATCTCCTACATCTGCGGCGAATCCGGTTCGGGAAAGGGACAGCTCGACCCGATTATCGGTGCCTGGATGTACGAACTGCAGGCGCAGACCGACATCTACACACAGCAGGAGGAGGAATGGGCGCAGAAAACCAGACGCATGAAGAGCGGAAAGGCGCCTGAACAGCCGAAACTGCCGGTAAGAATGCTGCCACTGAACAACACGCTTGCCAACATCGCCGAACGACTGGGGAATGCTGAGGAGAAACACAGTTTCAGTTTTACCCCCGAGGCTGATACGGTGGCGATGAAGTGGAAGTCGGCGATGAGCGATTTCAGTGTGATGCTGCGCCAGGCTTATGATGAGAGCCGCTACGACCGCGAGGCGAAGAGCGCAGATGCTACCCGCGTGCACATCAGGAAACTGCTCTGGAATGTGACGATGTGCGGCACGCAGGATGCACTCTACCGTGTGATTACCAATTATACCGACGGTCTGCTCTCGCGCATCTCCATCGCCCGCACGCCCGACAACACGTTTGCGCCGCTGGCTCAGAAGCCTTCTCACATGACCGACAAGCAGGAGGAGCGCATTCATCAGGTGGCTCATCTGCTGCCGATGATGCAGGGCACGGTGGTGCTGCACAAGCTGGAGGACCGGGGCAGGGAATGGCTGGAGCGAATCCGTATGGAAGCGATGAAGAACGACGACAGGGTGCTGGCTCGCCAGCGTCTGCGCGGCTGTGTGAATGCGCAGCGCATCACCTGTGCGCTCTGGCTCTGCAAGGTGGCTGAGTCGCTGATTGGGCGTTTCGGGCTTTCGGGTGCCGAGAAGCGGCTGAAGCTGACTCCGAAGCTTTGGATTACCACGCTGGAGAAACTGCAGAATGACGACATGCTGCAGACTTTCGACCTCATAGCCGATTATCTGATAGACAATGATCTCTACTATTTCCGCGAGCGGATAGAGGGGGCTTATGAGTCGAAGAATTATCAGATAGGACCGAGAAACCGCGTGGGTAAGAACGACAGTATCTTTGCGCGGCTTGCCGATGAGTTCAGTATGGAGCAGGCGATTCAGCAGTGTATGGCTGTGAAGGGGGCGAATGTGAGCCGCAACAGTGTGCGCATGATGCTGAAAAACTGGCGCAACCAGGGGCTTATCGTATTGGGCAGTGTGCCTAACCATTTTCAGAAGGTTCAGAATCTTCCTGCGGGTGGTCATTAAGGTCATTGGTCATTAAGGTCATTAAGAGAAAATCAATAAAAATGAATGGTATGAAAATACAGCATGATTATGAAACTTATGTGCGGCTGTGGCGACTGCTGCGCCGCACGCGAAGGCTGTTTAAAGAGCGGCATGTGATGTTCTGTCCGCGAAGGATACTGCAGGAGTGGCTGCCGGAAGAGGCTACCGACGAGTTTATCTATGATGTATGTCGTAAGGCGGGACTTGAAGGGTATGGGCTTCTGCCTTCTCCCCTTGAGAGTGCTTTTGAGAGCAGGAATTTCCTGATAGCCTTCGTGAGCCGGTATCTTGACACAGACGGTCCGATTTCGGTATATCCGCTGGTGAAACGTGCCTTTCGTGAGGTTTACCCCAACGTGAAGATTTCGGTGATGAAACGAAAGAAAGAGTGATGAACCGGAGATGCCTTCCTGAAAGAGAGAGGAAGGATAATAAAACAAGAAACCCTGCAAGAAATAAATCTTGCAGGGTTTATCCTGGGTGGAAGGTGGGACTCGAACCCACGACATTCAGAACCACAATCTGACGCTCTAACCAACTGAACTACGTCCACCATGTTAGCTAGCTTAAATGTCATTTCTTTTAAGCGAGTGCAAAGGTACGAACTTTTTTCGGTTCTACCAAATTTTTGAGCAACTTTTTTTCAAAAACATCAAAAAAAGTGGCATTTTTCGTCTTTTTCCATCCTTTTCTCTAGAATAAAAGGGTAGAAGAGTGCGAAAATGCCACTTTTCCTTATCAGCTGATTATTACTTAGCTGGGCTTGCTGGAACAACCGGAGCTGCCTGCTGAGCACCTGCACCTGCTGCTGGAGCTGCCTTCTGTGCACCTCCTGCTGCATCCTTGCTAGCACCTGGCATAGCAGGAAGAGCGGTCTGCTCCTGGGTTGCACCCTCCATGACGCTGTTTTCGCCAGTTGCCTGAGGAGCTACATAAGCACATGCCACGCTGATAACAACCAAGGCTGCAGCG
>ERZ1026776.625-NODE-625-length-23565-cov-58.848873_pt1 | contig 23565 bp, 18 predicted proteins | sample MGYA00380125_ERZ1026776 | MGnify/ENA primary metagenome ERZ1026776 (study PRJEB33269, sample SAMEA4719761) | human gut metagenome | biome: human-associated habitat; feature: organic feature; material: feces | place: Cameroon | collected 2013-10 ...
TTGGAGGATGGGTGTCGAGAGCAACGCTCTCGTAAATCCCATTCGCCAAACGATATCATGAACCCGTAGGGTGTGACAACAAAAGGCATGTGGATAAAGGTTTTTGTCAAAGCCCTGCCTAAATTGAATCCAACAAAAAAGGAGAATGGGCTGTGAGAGTCTCTCATACAGCCCATTCTCCTTTTATTATAATATATCCTTTGTGAAATTACTTCACAACCTTCTTGCCGTTAACGACGTAAACGCCCTGCGGGAGAACGTCGAACTCTGTGCCTACGTATACACCAGATGTGGTGTAGATGCGGCCCTTGAGATTCGGCTTGTCAGCAGTAACACCGCTGATGCCAGTAGTAGCAGGAACAACAAGAACGTCGTCAAGGAAGTAACGCTTCTCGCCCTGGATGACGAGGCGAACCTTACCCTTACCCTTCAGAGTGGTCTTGAACTCAGTCCACTGGTTGTAGGTCATCGTGAATTCCTTCTGTCCGAGCTCGCCGTCACCCTCAACAGTGATGGTCAGCTTGGTGCCGTCAGAACCGTAAGGTGCACCCTTGAATGTCAGGACAGCATCGTTAGCCTCGTCGAGGTTGATAAGCGGAGTCTTTATCTGTGCCTGAGTTGCTGATGTGTTACCAACACGAGCACACATGTAAGCACCCTTCATGAATGTGCCTTCCCAACCCGGAGTGCTGGGCAAGAACTCGCCCATGGCGAACTTTTGAGCCAACTTCGGCGGAATGAAGCCCTTCTCGTCGTTACCACCAGTACCAGCGCAGCGGTCGAAGTCCTCTTTGAGGAGAGTACCCTCTACGATAGGACCACCCTGGTTGTAGTTAGAGAACTTGAACGAAGCAACACCGTCCTCAACAGCCATGTTGGTGATGCCAATGTTCATCTTATTGCTACCCTTGTTATCGTTGAAAGCCTCGCAGTAAGGTGATGTGGCGTTAGTGAGGTTCTTCTTGCTACCCCAAGGCCAAGCGTCGCCTGACTCAGAGCTTGATGTGCGGTTATTATCGGCAGGTATCAGAACCACACGTTCGTGGTCGTTTACGCCGCTAACAATAGTGTTAGGACAGTTGTTTGACCATACATACGAAGAATAGTCGATGTGATTGATGAGGATACCGGGAGCTGCGATGGTGGCGTCCCATCCCTTCTGCTGACGGTTCTCAATGAGGTAATACTCGTCGCTGTAGCTGGGGTTGTGATAGATGTAAGCATTGCCACCGTCAATGAGCGACTTCATGTCTGTAACCTCGCAGTCGTCTTCGAGAACGATGGGGTCAATCCATCCTGCTGCGTAACGCTCGTAAGCAGTGTAGCCGACCGGCTGGAAACCGTCACCGTTGTAGTTACCAGAGCACATGAGGTCCCATGTTCCCATACCGTACTTGCCACCGTAGTTGATATCGTAGAGGTCTGGATAACCAAGGCAGTGAGAGAACTCGTGGCAGATAGTACCGATACCAGCCACATTGCCCTTGCTGTCCTTCAACTCGTTGGAGCAAGCATAAACGTATACCTTTGTGCCGTCCTTAGAGAAGGCTGTAGGTGTGGAGAGCTGCGACTTGTGAGGCCAGATGGTATCTGTGCTACCACCAGTAGCCTGACCCTCACCAGCGTAGATTACGTAAACCTCTTCCACCTGACCGTCACCGTCCCAGTCGTACTGCTGGAAGTTTACACCTGCGGCAGCTGCTGAAGCACAAGCGGCAGAAATCATACCCTTAGGATTGACATCATAACGCTGGCCATTATAGTTCTCATCCTTTCCGTATGTGGCATAAGGACCAAGTGTGAAAGGACCTACTACGTCGAAAGTGATGTTGAGCTTGCCAAGACTCTGTGCAGAAAAGTAGTCGCTGACAGATCCCTTAAAGTTACCCTCGCTAAATCCCTTCTCGTTAGCTACGCGATTATAGAAAGCCTTCGGGTCAGACATAGAGAAACTCTGGTCTGAGAACTGAACGAGGATGATAAGACAGCGCTTGTCGCCCTCATAGTTCTGCATTGCGCGACCCTTAGCCATTGCGCGGCGTGCATTCGTGACTGAAGCGCCTGCCTCCTTGCGAAGCTGAACAGCTGCCTGCTGAAGTGCAGGGAATTCAGCGGGAACGATGAAGTCGTCCTGCTGAACATAACGATTGCCATCGGCATCCTGCCAATAGCTCAGAAACTCGTCGCCCTTGAGCTCCACCATAAGTGTGGTGCCGTTCTGAAGCTTGAGTTGCTTCCAGATGCCCTTCTTTGCAGGTACAGCAACAGCGCTGAGACCGGCAAGAGCACAGAAGCCGAGAGTAAGTAATCCTTTCTTCATTTTGTTATTTGTTTTGTAAAGTTGTCTAAAAATAATTTAAGAACTCTTTATGCCATCCTTTAGAACACGAAAAAGGAGAGAGGTGTCCCACCGTAGGGCAGAACAACCTTGCTCTCCTTTTATGCGATTTATCTCAAAATGAGAATCAGTGGCATAGTGCCTTTTTCCTTATTCAGATAATTATTTCATTTTGGTGAGGACGATGTCCTGTGTCTTACCATAATAACCCTTCAACGAGTTGTCGCTTGCATCGTATACTTGATAAAGAATACCAGCACCTGCAGTGAAGGTTACAGTATCGAAGTCAGTATTCCAGTTACCCATTACAGGGCTGGTGCTGCCATCAGCATTGGCAATCTTGATGTAACCAGTGAATTCACCGAAGTTAAGACCTGACATCAGAGTAACATCACCGAGACAGTCAAATGCAACGTAACCCTGACCTGTCTTTTCATCAGCGTAGAAGTTAAGTCTTGCGGTGCTTGTGCTTTGTCCCAGAAGACCGCTCATATAAAGGTAGTAACCATATTCGTACTCGTATGAGGGATTGTCACTGCCATCAGCAAGCTTCTTCTGCGGCTCAGTGATGTTCACTGTCCAACTTACTGAATTACCGTCATTGTCCTTACCGGTGAGCTTCCACTTACCCTGGAGACGGTCGTACGGGTTCTTATCGTTGTCCTCGATAGTAACGATACAGCTCTTCTGTGCGCCGATAGTAGCACCCTTAGCCTCTACAATCTCGAACTCGAAAGTACGGTCATCGTTAACCTTTGAATCGTCAACTGCTCTGTACTCTACATAACCTGTCTCGTCAGAGATAGTGATAGTCTTGTCAGTAACGTAGTAGTGAACGTCCTCCTTTGCAGGATTAGCGCCAGACTCCTTAACTGCAAGAGTAACATACACGTTGCCGTTGGTCTTTCCAGTAACCTTGATAGGCACTTTCACAGCTCCGGCACCTTCCTTAGCAGAGAATGTGGGGCTTTCCATCTCCACCACAACATCCTTGTTTGTGTTCTGCGTCTCTTTGTCATCGCTGCAAGAACCGAAGAAGGCAACAGCAGCTACGAGCAAAAATAACTTGAAGTATTTCATATTTGTTTAATTGCTAATAGTTATTAATGAACATTTATTAGTAGCCAGGATTCTGCTGACCCTTCAGGTTCGGGTTAGCATCAAGCTCGGTCTTCGGGATAGGCCATGTGAAGCGATGGTCACCTGCGTCATAAGAGAGACCGCGTCCTGCCTTAACGACGAACTTGTTGAGCTCCTCGTTATCCTCGTGGTTGGCATTACGCTTGAAGCCAAGTCCGAGACGACGGAGGTCAGACCAGCGCATACCCTCGCCGAGGAATTCCTTCTCACGCTCTGCATAGATGTCAGAGAGAAGCTCTGTTGTATTGGTGTAGGTCTTAGCCTCATAACCGTCAATACGGTTGGCGCAGAACTCATTCAGACGTGAACCGGAAGCGCTGCCCATACGAGCGTCTGCCTCGGCAGAGATAAGATACATCTCAGAGAGACGGAGCGGCTTCATCATATTGACGAAGTTATTCATCTCGCCGGTCTTCAAAGTCGGGTTGCCAGGGTACTTGTTGAATACAAAAGCCTCGTAACCTGTTCCGTGGATGGTCAGATTATCATAGATAGTGAAGAATGCATCGAAACGAACGTCACCCGGTGTATAGAGGCTAAGTGTGCCGTATGTCGGGATGTACCATGCAGATGTCTGTTTGTCGCTGAGGAACACACCACCGATAGAACCACCAAGCTCAGACGGAGCACTCATGATAGGACGGAAGATAGCCTCTGTGCAATCATCTGTTGACCACATGTCAGCATAGTTACGAAGGTTAGCGAGAGTGTAGTTACCGTTGTTGATAACGTCCTCTGCCTTCTTCTTTGCATTCTCCCAATCGCCAGCAAGAAGAGCTACACGAGCCTGAAGAGCCTCAACTGCAAAGCTTGAAAGGTATGCTGAGCATGGCTGGAGCAAATCCTGAACGTCCTTGTTGCTTGTAGCCTCATAAGCCTTGAGAGCTGTGTAAGCCTCAGAAAGGTCCTTATTGATAAAGTCGAATGTCTCCTTCAATGTAGAACGGCTCGGGTACTTTGTTACGTCGCTGGTAGGAGCGAATGTGGTAACGATAGGCATGCCAGAAGCCTTTGCCTCAGGACCATCCTTGATTTGGGTGTAAGGCTGGCAGAAGTGGTCAGCAAGCCAGAGGTACATGTAAGCACGTGTGAACTTTGCCTCACCCTTATAGCGCTCAATCTGCTGCTTTTCACTATCAGTAACACCAGGCTTTGCAGCGAACTCATCACACTTAGCGAGGATAGCGTTGCAGGTAGCGATAGCGGAATATGAGCCTGCCCAGAAGGTGGTGATGTCGCCGTCGCTCGGCATGATAGAACCCTTAGAGAACATACCGATCTGGTTACCGTTCGAGATAAGACCGTCAAAGTGGTCCATCTGAATGTCAGTGGTATAAACCCATGAACCAGAGGTAACACTGCGGAGATTTCCGTAAAGCTGAACACGGAAAGCGCTAAGGTCCTTGATTGTCTCGATTGCGGTGGTCTCGTCGAGTGCGCCATACGGAGCCTTGTCCATGTCGCAAGACGTAAAGGTCAACGCTCCGAGAAGCATCAATGATAAATATATCTTCTTCATTATTGTATCCTTTTTTTAATTTGAATGAAATTAGAATGTCAGCTCAGCACCGAACATGAACTGGCGAGTATTAGGATAGTTGAACTGAACCACGTTGATATCTGGCTCCGGATCGTATCCCTCGAATGAAGTGATGGTGAAGAGGTTTCGTGCGATACCGAATACCTTCACACCCTTGATGTAGCGAGTAGGAGCAAGCCACTTCTTCGGCAGATCATACTGCACAGTAAGGGTCTTCATACGGAGGAACGAAGCGTTCTGAATCATCTTGTCGTCGAACTGAATTTCATATCCGTAAGCGGGGATGTCTGTCACCTGACCCGGTGTGGTCCAGATATTGAGCATCTCTACGCGCTGGTTCCATGTGGTAGCGAAGTTTGCGTTCTGGATGAAGTAGTCGTCGTTCTGCATCATCCACTTGTCAGCTGCCCATGCGAAGTCAGCGATAACGCTCAAGCCCTTCCATGTGAAGTTTGTGCCGAAACCACCGATCCAAGGTGCATAGCGGTTCTTGCCTGTAAACACGGCGTCGCGCTCCTCGTTGAAGATCTTAGTGATGTTGCCATCCTTGTCAAGCCACTGGGGTTCACCAGTACGCGGGTCAACACCTGCGTTACGTACAGAATAGAACTCACCGTAAGCGTGTCCGATCTTGAGGTTAAGACCTGTGTTAGCGATCAGATACTCGTCACGGCCCTGGAACAGCTCTGTGATCTTGTTCTTGTTGTAGCCTACGTTAGCAGTGAATGTCCAGTTGATATCCTTTGTAGCGATAAGCTGTACAGTAGCAGAAACCTCGAAACCAGTGTTAGTCATACCACCGATGTTACCTTTACCTGAACTCAAACCAGTTGTGTATGAGTAAGGAATAGACATAAGCATATCGCTTGTCTTGTTGCGGTAGAAGTTGAAGTCAAGATCAAGACGACGGAAGAGGCTCATGTTAAGACCTACGTTGAACTTGCTAACGGTCTCCCATGTGAGCTGGTAGTTAGAAGCCTGTGCGATGCCGATAGAGGTATGACCGTTGTACATACCACCCAGGCCGTAAAGACCGAAGTAACCGTATGTGCTGGCACCAGCGTCGTTACCAGTGGTACCGTAGTTGACACTCAGAGTAAGGTTGTCAAGCCACTTAACAGGAGCGAGGAAGCTTTCCTTCTTAGCGTTCCACTTAGCACCTGCTGACCAGAATGTACCCCAACGATGATCGGGAGCGAACTTAGAACTTCCGTCGCGACGGAGTGAACCGTAAACGAAGTACTTCTCCTTGAAGTTATACTCTACGTTACCGAAGATAGAGTTAGCAACAGCCTCTGAACGTGAGTCGCCCATATCAGCGGGGTCTGCCTTTGTACCAGCAGAGAGAAGCATGATGCGATCGTCAGTCTGACCAGTTGTCTGAGCGCTGAATGAGCGTGAACGCTGGATGCGTGTCTCCTCACCAACGAGGAGGTTTACGTAGTGGTCACCAAAGTTCTTCTTCCACTCACCAGTGTGAGTAAGAGTGTATGCATAGTAGCGTGAGAAGCCGTCACCGAGCCAAGCGTCCTGGGGGTCGATGATCTGACCCATAGGAGTAACCATTTCCTCGCGAGGAAGGTTACCAACCTCTTGTGTTGAGTCGTAGCCATAGAGTGACTGCTGAGCTGTGAAGGTAAGACCTTCCATCGGAGTGAACGTCTCATTGATACCGATGTTGAGAGTTACCTGCTCACCGTCCTGCTTACGATACATATCGTAGAACTCAGGTGTTGACAAGTTTGAATAAAGCAAACCATAAGCTTTGCCGTCCTTTACGATGTTGCCGTTCTCGTCGTAGTGATAATAGTAAGGAGCATCGAAAGGCATAGCCTGACGAGCGAATACGAGCGGGTTGGCAGAATAGATACTACCTGAGGCATTCTGCTCACGGTTAACAACGTAGCGCTGGTCACCGAAGTTAGAGTTGAAACCAACCTTGAAGAAACGGTTCAGACGAGCGTTGATACGTGCTGCGAGAGTGTTACGCTGCATACCAGAGCTCTGGATAAGACCCTCCTGCTCGTGGTGGTTGAATGAAAGATAGTAGTTAACTGAGTTACCACCACCCTGCATTGTAGCGTTGATGTCCGATGTAGGAGCCGAGCTTGAGAGCATCTCGTCACGCCAGTTAGTGTTGATGTGCTGAGCAGCCTTGCGGATAGCATCGCTCACGGGCTGACCGATGATGTCGCGGAACTTAACATACTGCTGTGAGCTCATCATGGTAACACCGTCAGAAGTCGGTGTAGAAATACCATACTGAGCCTTTACAACTACCTGTGCTGACTCGTTGTACTTACCATTACGTGATGTAATAACGATTACACCGTTGGCAGCACGCGAACCATAGATGGCTGTAGAAGCGGCGTCCTTGAGGACGGTAATGTTAGCAATGTCAGACGGGTTAAGAGTCTGGAAGAAGCTTGAGCTGATAGGAGCACCGTCGAGGATGAACAAAGGCTCGTTAGAAGAGTTCATTGAGTTAACACCACGCAGACGGATGCTTGCTGCTGCAGACGGGTCACCGCTTGAGGTCAAAACCGAAAGACCAGACACCTGACCTGCAAGAGCGTCGGTAAAGTTAGGAGTAGCGACAGTCTTCATCTTCTCACCGCTCACTGTAGAAACGGCGCCGACAACCGATCCGAGCTTCTTGGCCGAACCGTAACCGGTGATGATGACGTTCTCGAGCATGTGGCTGTCAGCATCGAGGATGACGGTCATCTTCGCAGATGCCTTCACCTTCTTAGTTGTCATACCAATGTAAGAGAACTCCAATTCTGCATTGGCGTTCTTCAGTTCAAGTGAGAAGTTACCGTCGATGTCAGTGATTGTACCGACTGCGTTGTTACCAACAACCTTGACAGTCGCACCCATGATGGGTTCGCCGTCTTCAGAAGAGGTGACCGTACCAGTAACTCTTGTCTGTGCCATCGCCAGTCCTATACTTAGGAAAAGGCAGGCAAGAAAGGTCATGAGTCTTTTTTTCATAGAATCTCTCTCTTAATTAATGAAAATAATATTAATGTTTATTTTTGTTTCTGATTCAGCCATAACTACCATGGACGAACCGAATGGCTCATTTTAAATCTATGTATGAATGGATTTTGTAGCCAAACGATAGCATAAACGCACCACACCCAACAAGGGCGAGGTCGTCGGTCGTCATTGTGTGATTTGTCCAGCGAGTTGCGATTAACGCATTATCCTGAGTAGTTATTATTTTGTGTCTTTAATGATCCTTCATTTATTCACATCTTTTACGAAACCGTGCAAAATGTTATACAATTTGAATATTGTTTTGCAAATTTAGATGTTTTTTAGAAGTTGGCAAAATATTTATATATAAAAAATTAGCTGTTTTGTCATTTTTCTTCTAAATCGTATGAATATGAATAATTTTTACTGAATTTTGCAATTATTCTTCTCTATTTGTATATAAACTGTAGTTTTTAGTTTGTTAACGTTCACAATATGTTGTGTGCCCACACTAACAAATAGCATCAGTATTGTAAGGAATAACTTTGTCACAAAACACGCCCTCATTAGTCGATAATTCGCTTCAGGTCAACAATAAAATGCAGCATTTATTTTGTGTTCTGACGTTTTTAATGTATTTTTGCAAAAAATAGAGATTTACCGCTAATGTGTATACCAATCAGACTAACACCTTAATATATACATATACATCAGCACTGTCTCAGAAAATCTAAAGTTATGCAAACAAGATGTCACTTGTCAGTTCTCGCCCTTAAGCAGGCAGAGAAGTATGGAGAGCGCGAAGCCTTCACGTATAAGGATTTCGGCGGTTCGGTATGGAAGACCATGAGCTATAGTCGCTTCGCCACTCTTGTGAAGGAGGCCAGCAATGCCCTCCTCAATCTCGGCGCCAAGCCTCAGGACGCCATCGGCGTATTCTCGCAGAACTGCATCCAATACCTCATCACCGACTTCGGTGCCTACGGCGTGCGTGTCATGTCCGTACCGTTCTACGCGACCTCTTCCGAACAGCAGATACAATATATGATTAACGATGCGCAGATTCGCTTCCTCTTTGTCGGCGAGCAGGAGCAGTACGACAAGGCACACCGCATATTCCCACTCTGCCATTCATTAGAGCGCATCATCGTATTCGACCGCAGCGTGCGTATCAGCTCGCACGACCCTGCAGCCCTCTACTTTGACGACTTCCTCAAGCTCGGCCAGGGACTGCCGCGCCAGACAGAAGTGGAGGCGCTCTACAAGCAAGCCAACAAAGAAGATATATGCAACATCCTTTACACGTCCGGCACTACCGGCGACTCTAAGGGCGTGGTACTGACATACGGACAGTATGACGCAGCCATGATAGCCAACGACGAGGCTGTGCCCATCCGCGACAAGGACCGCATCATACAGTTCCTTCCCGTCACTCACATCTTCGAACGCGGATGGTCTTACCTCTGCTTCTCGGAGGGATCGCACATCATCATCAATACCGACCCTCACGAGATACAGCAGTCAATGCGTGAGACTCATCCCACCTGCATGTCCTCTGTGCCACGCTTCTGGGAGAAGGTTTATCAGGCAGTGAAGGACAAGATTGACCGTTCGAGCCCCATGCAGCAGAAGCTATTCCGCCACGCCCTTGAGGTGGGCCGCCGCTACAACATAGACTGCAAGAGCCAGGGCCGCCGCCCGTCTCCGATATTAGCGATGGAATACAAGCTCATGGACAAGCTTATCCTTCGTCTCGTCCGCAAGCAGATTGGCCTTGAGGATTCACACCTCTTCCCGACAGCAGGAGCGACAGTATCGCCTGAAGTGGAACGCTTCGTTCATTCTGTAGGTATCAATATGGTTGTGGGCTACGGTCTGACGGAGAGTCTTGCCACCGTATCGTGCGACCGCGACAACATGCCTTACACCATCGGATCTGTGGGACGCCCCATCAAGGGCATCGAGGTTAAGATCGGCGACAATGACGAGATTCTGCTCAAGGGTCCGACCATCACACGTGGCTACTACAAGCGAGACGCTGCAAACGCAGCCGCCTTCACAGAGGACGGATTCTTCCGCACGGGAGATGCCGGCTACATGAAGGACGGCGAGCTGTTCCTCACGGACCGCATCAAGGACCTCTTCAAGACCAGCAACGGCAAGTATATAGCTCCGCAAATGATTGAATCGCTCGTCCTCGTGGATAAGTTCGTTGACCAAATAGCCATCATCGCCAACGAGCGCAAGTTCGTCTCGGCACTCATCGTACCGGAGTTCCGTCTACTCGAAGAATGGGCGAAGGACAACGGCGTAGAGGTGGAGTCAAGGGAGCAGCTTTGCCAGAACCCGAAGGTCATCAAGATGATGACGGAGCGCATTCACACACTGCAGCAGCAGCTTGCTCCCTACGAGCAGATAAAGCGCTTCACGCTCATCGCACATCACTTCTCTATGGAGAGCGGCGAGCTTACCAATACGCTCAAGATTCGCCGTCCCGTAATCTACAAGAACTTCAAGGAAGTGATTGACAAGATGTATGAGTGTTAGGCGGCATTCTGCCGCTATTAGGAATTAGGAGTTAGGAATTAGGAATTGATAGATAATTCAAAAATCAAAACTCAGAAATGATAACAGCCGATCAGCTAAAGGATGTGATGGAGCGCACTGAAGCACTCCATCATTATCTTAATATCGACAAGAAACGCGTGGAGTTCGAGGAAGAACAGCTCCGCACACAGGCTCCAGACTTCTGGGAAGACCAGAAGTACGCAGAGGAGCAGATGAAGAAAGTGAAGACGCTCGAGAAATGGATAAAGGGATACGAGAACGTGAAGCGTCTTGCAGACGAACTGCAGCTCGCCTTCGACTTCCATAAGGACGAACTCGTCACGGAAGAAGAGGTGGACGACGATTATGCCAAGGCAGTGAGCGCCATAGAAGACCTCGAGCTTATGAATATGCTCCGACAGAAGGAGGACCCCATGGACTGCGTCATGAAGATCAATTCAGGTGCCGGCGGCACGGAGAGCCAGGACTGGGCGCAGATGCTTATGCGTATGTATATGCGCTGGGCGGAGGCTCACGGATATAAGGTGACCATCAGCAACATTCAGGAAGGCGACGAGGCTGGCATCAAGAGCGTAACCATGGAGATAGAGGGCGGCGAGTATGCCTACGGATTCCTCAAGAGCGAGAATGGCGTACACCGTCTCGTCCGCGTATCGCCATTCAATGCCCAGGGCAAGCGAATGACTTCCTTCGCTTCCGTATTCGTATCGCCACTCGTAGACGACACCATCGAAGTGTATGTCGACCCGTCCAAGATATCTTGGGACCTCTTCCGTTCAGGCGGAGCCGGTGGTCAGAACGTCAACAAGGTGGAGACGGGCGTACGTCTCCGTTATCAGTATGTTGACCCCGACACTGGCGAGGAGGAGGAAATCCTCATCGAGAACACGGAGAGCCGCAAGCAGCTCGAAAACCGTAACAACGCCATGCGACTCCTCAAATCACAACTCTACGACCGCGCCATGAAGAAACGCCTTGAGGCGCAGGCTAAGATTGAGGCAGGCAAGAAGAAGATTGAATGGGGCAGCCAGATACGCTCCTATGTCTTTGACGACCGCCGCGTAAAGGACCACCGCACCAACTATCAGACCACGGACGTGGATGCTGTGATGGACGGCAAGATTGACGGATTCATAAAGGCATACCTCATGGAATTTCCGACAGTGGAAGACGCATAAGTCAGATATGTAAAAATCAAATCTTAAAAATCATACAACTATGAGCCAGCAAAGCAAAATCAAGCGTGAGAAATACGCTAAGGAACAGGAGAAGAAGGGAAAGAAAGTCGTGGAAAGCATTTTCTGGTTGCTCGTCCTCGGAGGAGCGGCTTTCGCCATCTGGACCTGCATGAACGCATAACAAAAAATGCAAGTAAACAAATAAAACATTAGGTAAGAAAATGAGCGGATTTGAAATAGAACGTAAATTCCTCATTCGGGAAGGCGGCAACTATAAGGATGCCGCCTTTTCGTGTAGTCGGATAAAGCAGGGATATATGCCCTGCGAAACAGCCACCGTACGTGTCCGTACCCGCGACGACAGCGCATGGCTGACCATCAAGAGCCATAGCGACGCAGCCGGACTCTCGCGCTACGAGTTTGAGAAAGAGATAACCATCGACGAAGCCGAGCACCTCTACCAGCTCTGCCGCGGAGGAGTGATAGACAAGAAACGATGGCTGGTGAAGAGTGCGGACGGACGACACACCTTCGAGATTGACGAGTTCTTCGGCGACAACGAAGGACTGACAGTTGCGGAGGTGGAGCTTGGCGCGGAGGACGAAACCTTCGAGCGTCCCGACTTCCTCGGCGAGGAGGTGACGGGCGACCGCCGCTACTATAATTCAGAACTTATAAAATCGCCATACAGTACATGGGCTCATAAAAAACAAAAGTAAGAAGATTATGGATAATAACACAACACCGGTGCTTCTGCTCACCGGATATCTTGGAAGCGGAAAGACAACACTCCTCAACCGTATACTTGCCAACAAGCAAGGCATCAAGTTCGCCGTTATCGTCAATGACATCGGCGAAGTGAACATCGACGCCACACTCATCGAGAAGGGTGGCATTGTGGGAGAGCAGGACGACAATCTCGTGGCTCTCCAGAACGGATGCATCTGCTGCACACTGAAGATGGACCTCGTACAGCAGCTCAGCGACATCGTGTCGCAGCAGCGCTTCGACTATATTGTCATCGAAGCAAGCGGCATCTGCGAGCCGGCTCCAATCGCACAGACCATCAGTGCCTATCCGCGCATCTATCCCAACCTCGCCACTAAAGGCATTGCCAAGCTCGACTCCATCGTCACCGTCGTTGACGCACTGCGCCTCAAGGACGAGTTCGCCGGAGGCAACGACCTCACAAAGGACAACATCGGTGAGGAAGACCTCGCCAGCCTCGTCATCCAGCAGGTGGAGTTCTGCAACAAGATTCTCCTCAACAAGGCTTCGGAGGTCACTCCCGAAGAGCTTGCCCGCATAAAGGCTATACTGCGCGAGCTGCAGCCGCACGCCGACATCATAACATGCGACTACTGCAACGTCAATCTTGACAAGCTGCTCAACACCGACGAATTCAACTTCCAGAAGGTTGCCACATCAGCAAGATGGATTGAGGGCATCGAAAGCCAGGAAGAAGAGAAGGAAGAACATCTTCATCACCATCATCATGACGACGATGAACACGACGAGCACCATCATCATGATCACGATGATGATGACCACTGCCATCACCACCATCACGGACTGGAGAACGAGGAAGAGGGCGAAGCTCTCGAATACGGCATCGGCACCTTCGTCTACAAGCGCCGCCGTCCGTTGGACATGAACAAGTTCGACTACGTTGTCACAAAGAAATGGCCTAAGAGCGTCATCCGCTGCAAGGGTCTCTGCTACTTCAAGGGCGAGGAGAACCTCTGCTACGTCTTCGAGCAGGCTGGCAAGCAGATTGAGATGCGCAACGCCGGACAGTGGTATGCCACAATGCCTGAGGAAGAGCTTCGCGAGGTGATGAAGCAGAATCCCGGACTGGCACGCGACTGGGACGACACTTACGGCGACCGCATGCAGAAGATTGTGTTCATCGGACAGAACATGAACCGTGAGGAGATAGAGAAAGACCTCGACTTCTGCCTCACCGACTAACATACACGAATAAAGACATTACATTTTTATATATATAAGGTAACCAGATGAGACTCATCATTCGCATCACACGGACCACCATATCCTTCACGGCGCCCAACACCGTGATAGAGGGACAGACCGACTTCGAGCAGTACAGCATGAAGACGGGCATATCCGTGGCTGCAAACATGAGGCAGGCGCTTGCCGACTGCCGACTGCTGCAGGTCCACACCTCGCCTACACAGAACGGACAGACCATGCCGTCGCAGTATCATCCCGTGTTCAGTCAGGTAAGGGTCTACGTCGATACACCGCTCCTCCTCATACCCGCGGAGGAGTTCGACGCTGACGCCGCTCCCCTACTCTATCATCACGTCAACACCACCTGCGAGAACGACGACGTCGACACCGTACAGATTCCTGCCGCCAACGTCGTGGCAGCCTTCGCCGTGGGCAAGGACCTGCGCTTCGTGCTCACGGAGCGTTTCCTGCACGTCGAGTTCCTACATCTGCTCGGTCCCGTCATCACTGAGTTCAGCCGCTTCGCCTCGGGAGGATTCCAGGAGAAGATGTTCTGCTACTTCCACGACCGCCGCGTCGACATCTTCTCGTTCCGTAAGGGACGTCTGAGGATAAGCACCTCCTTCGAAATCTCCACAACCGAAGATTCAGCCTACTACATTCTCAACACATGGCAACAGTTGGGCATGCGCAAGACGGACGTGCTTTGTCTGTCGGGCAACATCACCGGACACGAGGCGCTGCTCAACATGCTGAAGCAGTTCGTGCGAAACATCAAGCACGTCAACATCTGATTACACATTATAATATATATAGAAAAGAAGAACTATATGCGAATAATAACTGGAATATACAAGGGTCGCCACTTCGACATTCCCCGATCCTTCAAGGCACGACCCACCACCGACTTCGCCAAAGAGAACATCTTCAACGTCATCGGCGGATACGTCGACCTTGACGGTGCCAACGCTCTCGACCTCTTTGCAGGCACGGGCAGCATATCGCTCGAGATGCTGTCGCGCGGTTGCTCGCCGGTGATAAGCGTGGAGGCAGACCGCGACCACGCCTCGTTCATCCGCGAGTGTATGAAGAAGATATCTGCCGACCGCGACAACATCCTCATCCGCGGCGACGTATTCCGCTTCATCCGCACCTGCAAGCAGCAGTTCGACCTCATCTTCGCCGACCCACCCTACGCTCTCCCCGAGCTGCCCACCATCCCCGGCCTCATCCTCGAAAAGAAGATGCTCAAGCCCGGCGGTCTCCTGGTCTTCGAGCATGGCAAGAAGAACGACTTCAGCTCCGTCCCCGGCTTCATCGAGCACAGAGCATACGGAAGCGTCAACTTCTCACTGTTCAGAACACCAGAAGAAGAGTTTTGAATTAGGAGTTTTGAATTTTGAATTGTTCTTGGCTTCGCCTACGATTTTGAATTTTACAGTAGCGAAGGTCTATGGTCTCCGCAGCATACAATCATACTAATACAATAAATATTTATAATGAGTATTAGGCTTGGTGCTGCGGAGGCCAGAGACCTCCGCTACTTGTTTATCCGATATCTCCTTTTTTATATTCTTCATAAACTAATTCGTTGATTTAATTTGTTGTTTTGCTGAGATTTATGTAATTTTGCCAACGTTACAAGCTAATCACAAAAAATCAATATAGTTATATGAAGAAAATCATCGCAATGCTCTCATTGGCTCTTGCTGCAAGCACCACATTCGCAGTGCCCGCAAAGCAGGCCAAGAAGACACTGACGCTCGCTGACGGCACACAGGTTGTGGCAACACAGATGGGCGACGAGTACATGAACTGGTGGCAGGCCGACAACGGCATGCGCTACGTGGAAAGCCAGGATAAGGAAGGCGTTTACGAAGCTGCCAATATGGACGTAATGGCAGCTCATGCCCAGATGCGCCGCGCCAACATCGGCGAGAAGCGTGCCAAGCGCCTCAACTCTGTAGTTAAGCCCGTCAATATGTCATTCTCAAGCGGACAGCAGAGAGTACAGATTGGCGACGAGCACATCACTTACACAGGCAAGAAGAAGGGCATCATCATCCTCGTACAGTTCCCCAACCAGAAGTTTGAGACTGGTCATGACAAAGCATACTATAAGATGGTGGCTAACGAGAAGGGACTCACTCACGAGGACGGATACGTAGGATCTGTCACCGACTACTTCCTCTCACAGAGCAACGGTCAGTTCGAGCTCGACTTCGACATCGCAGGTCCGTACACACTCTCACATACCTCATCATACTACGGCAAGAACGATGGCGCTAACATCGACACAAAGGTGGGATATATGATCCAGGAAGGCTGCGACGCTGCCGTGGCTGACGGATTCAACTTCAACGACTACGACTGGGACGGCGACGGCTATGCAGACCAGGTGTTCGTGCTCTACGCAGGTCTCGGCGAGGCTTCAGGCGGTGATGCCAAGACTGTATGGCCGCACGAGTATCAGATAAGATACACATGTGTGGGCAAGGTGCTCAACTACACGGCAGAGGGCAAGGGCAAGGTGGACACCTACGCTTGCGCCAACGAGATGGAGCGTGTCATCAACAATGCAACCGGCACATACACCAACGAGCTCAAGCTCGCTGGTATCGGAACCATCTGCCACGAGTTCTCACACTGCCTCGGATTCGCCGATATGTACGACACCAGCTCTAACGGCGGCAACTACGGTATGGGCTTCTACGACGTAATGAGCGCCGGTTCATACAACGGCGGCGGCTTCACTCCATGTAACTACACCGCTTACGAGCGTATCTACGCAGGATGGACAGAGCCTATCGTCCTCGACGAGCCGGCTACCATCAAAGCCATGCAGAGCTCTGAGGACTATGGACGTCCCTTCATCCTCTATAACGACAAACATCCAGACGAGTTCTACACCCTCGAGAACCGTCAGAAGAAGGGTTGGGACGCTGAGCTCTACGGCAGCGGTCTTATGATCACACACGTCGACTATGACCAGACCAAGTGGGGCATCAATCAGGTTAACGCTTCTGCATCTGACCACCAGCGCTGCACCATCTTCCATGCTGACAACGACGCTGACGGAACAGTACTGGAGAGCATCAAGAACGACCTCTATCCTTACATGTCAGGCGGCGTACCTCTCAACGACGAGCTTACTGACGACTCACGTCCTGCTGCAAAGCTCTACAACAAGAACGCGGACGGCACAAAGTATATGGGCAAGCCTATCACTGCCATCAAGAAGAACGTCAACGGCACCATCTCATTTGACGTTATGGGCGGCAGCGAGGACAACATCCTCGACAACACCACATCAGAGACTGCCATCAAGGACATCAAGGCTGACACACGCAAGGCTGACAACCGCGTATACAGCATCGACGGACGCTACCTCGGTGACGACATCAACGCTCTCGGCAAGGGTCTCTACATCGTAGGCGGCAAGAAGGAGCTTAAGACTAAGTAATAAAACCAAGGCATTATCACGTTAAGATGCTTTAAAGACCTATAAAGACAAAAAGAAGTCGGAAACAAAAGGGAGAGCATTCCCTAATGTTTCCGACTTTTTTATGCTCATAATAATAATAAAATCACTATCTTTGCGTCAGCTCACGCTATTGTGATGGCCATTAAATTAATGGCGGTTAAATTAAAACATGCTTTCACTTATTTCTCCAGTTTTTATCAAGAATAGGATTTAGACATCATCATAAAAGAAAAATAAAATTTTAGCCGTAACTTTGCATGGTTAAAAGCAATATTAATGAAAAGAAACATTATATACCTTGTTTTATTCGTCACAGTATTAATATCATCATGCCAAAGCAATCATGATAAACGAATCCCAGTAGCGTTTTCTCTTGCAGAGAACGGCAGACCAGACAGTGCTCTCATACAACTTAACAAAATAGACCAATCAATGTTGTCAGATTTGGACATGGCTATGTATTCGCTTGCTTATACAATGGCACAAGACAAAACCGGTATTGATATAGACAATGATTCTCTTATAAGAACGGCTTATACATATTATTATAATAGACCGGAAGATTCTCTATATGCCAAGAGTCAGTATTATATGGGGAAATATTATGCACTCAATGACAGTAGCGAAAAAGCACTTCAGTGTTTCAGAAAATCAATAGTGATGGCAAAAAGAAAACACGACTACGACACACAGTGCTTATCACTGTTTCAACAATCGTTAATTTTAAGAGAGTATGACCCAGACAAGGCGATGTTATGTGCGAAAGCTGCAAATTCTATATATAATAATCTGAAAGGTTCAAAGTTGTCCAATAAGGCATATTATCTTTTGAATCTTGCAGAATGTATAAGTTATAAAGATGACAATCCTAACATCTGTATATCACTTGCAAGAAAGGCGATAAGATATGCTATACAGTCGAAAGATTCCGTTACTATCTCTAACTCATATCAAGACTTGGCTTCCTTCTATGCGTTAGGAGGTAATATTACGTTGGCACTGAAAGTCACATCAGAATCCCTGAGATATAATAACAAAGACGATTTCTCAAAAATCTTTGCTCTATCTCAATTTTACGTCTTGGCAGACTCCTTAACCCAAGCTAAGCGGAAACTGTCTGAAGCCTTACCCTTAAACATCAATGACAGTTGTGCTTACTATTCTTTAAAGAGAGACATTGCAATAAAAGAATCTGACTTGGCCAATGCTGAATCATTAGCTGACTCAACGGATCTCTATCTTGACAAGAAAAACTCAGAAAATTTAAAAACCAGAAATACATATTATTCACTTATGCTTCAGAAAGAGATTGCCAGAACCAAGGCTTTAAGTGAGAGCAAGTGGAAATCGTATGTAATTTTACTCATAGCTGTCTCAGCATTAATCATCATCCTGCTTATGAGCTTCATCTTCTTTCAGAAAAAGAAACAGATGAATGAGAAATATGAAAAAGGAGTGAAGTTACACAATATGGAAATCGAACATAAAGAGATACAGATAACCACCATGAGAAAATTCCTGTTAAGTAAGATTGGTATTATCCAAAGACTTCAGTCACTAAATCAATCTAAGCATAAACTGCTATTACTTTCTAAGGATGACTGGGAGGAGATAGAAATATTCTTAAACAGTACGGATAATGACTTTGTTGTAAAGATAAAGGACGACTTTCCAGAGTTAACAACAAAGGACCTTCAGTTTCTAATGTTGGTAAAACTGAAACTCCCATACAAGAGTATTGCCTTAATATATAACATTGAAGAGAAATCCGTAAAACAAAGAATGTTTCTCTTCAAGAAAAAATTAGGACTACAAAACAGTAAAATGTCAACAAAAGAGTTTATTGATAGGTATTAATCTTCACTTCAAATATTTTTTAGACCCGCCATTAAGACAAAGCGAAACAGAATATCTTGAAGTTCAAACACTTACACCACATTATACCAAAATACGAATTAGACCCCTTTTAGTTGGGCATCCTTAAGATTCACCGTAAATTTGCAACCGAAAACAAAATTATCGGATTATGAAGATTAAGCTTATTTTATTCTTTGCTTTGGCTGTACTTGCCATTTCCTCATGTAAGGAAAATGAGGAAGAGACGATAAATCCAGCGACAGAAAAAATCCTTGCCGACGGTCTCAATATCGGACCGGACGGTGTGGACACCGTTGTTGTCTTTCTTAAGGATAGCGGTTTGGGTGTTGACATCAACTATTCATCCGGTACCGGCAAATGGTGTTCTGCTACGGAATGTACCGACTCTGTTAGCGGAGCTGACGGTATCCGCATTCAATGTGCTCCTTCCGACACTTCTCTTTTCTCCAGAGAAGCTATGGTGAACATTTCCTCATTACGAGGCAACTACATCATAAAGGTAAATCAAGACCCATACAAACTGGCATATTTCAAGGACAGTATTGTCTACGTTAAGAATACGGGCGGTAGCTTTGTTGTCCCAGTTAAAGCCAATACTTCATTTGCCATCAACAAGACTATGTTTGTCACTGGCTCTGGCGACAACACCAAACCCGTGGACACAAGTTGGATGGGTAGCATTTATAAGGTTGTGACGTGTAACGAAGGTCAGACGTTTGAATTCCCCTTTATAGCCCAACTTAACACAGGTTTGGGAAGACGTGCCTTCCTTGACATTAGCGGTGACAGTCTTCATAATAAAAAGTCAATCGTCGAGGTGAGACAGGAACCACGTACACTGAATGCATCTGAGACTATCGAATTTGGAATGTTCTCAGAAAGGCTGAATGTTTTATTGGGAAAGGAAGAAGAAAATCTAACAAGGTTGAGAAGTCTTTCCTTGGTAGGCTTCGCAGCACCACAAGACGTTGAATATGCAGCTAAAATAAGCCGGCTGTCTCTTGATACGCTGGCTATGTCGGCGTGCGATTTCTCAAGCTATGACCAAGAGTGCAATATTGACTCAAGACTATTCTTCGGCTCCCATTTGTCGAGTCTGTCACTTCCAAAAGGCATCAAGACTATTAACTATGAGGCTTTTGCAGACTGTAAAAATCTCAAGACAGTTGTCCTTCCTGCCAGTGTAGAGCGCATAGGCAACGAGGCATTCGCATGCTCTTCCAAGATAGAAGAGATTGTTATTCCGGCAGATTCCAAGCTCCGTTATATAGGTGACGAAGCATTTAACACGAGTGGCACCATGAACAGACTCTTTATTCCGAATACAGCCTATCTGTCATCCAATGCCCTTAAAGGACTCCGAGTAAACAACCTGCATATAGCTTTAGCAACACCACCTATCTTGAATCCAGATACAGAAGCAGACCGCAGCAAAAGTACATTGTATGTTCCTAAAGGCAGTAAGGAGAAATATATGTCAGCAATATATTGGAAGAATTTCGGAAAGATTGTCGAAGAATAATAAAATCATTAGTAAAAGACTCACCCATGAATTTCTTGGGTGAGCCGAAATACGTCTGACAAGAGTTGTAGCAACAAAAAAAGGAGAGAAGCGAACTTCTCTCCTTTTTTAGTACCCAGACCCGGGCTCGAACCGGGATGGGTTGCCCCACTGGTGTTTGAGACCAGCGCGTCTACCGATTCCGCCATCTGGGCATTGGCGTTTTGCGTCTGCAAAGGTATAACAAATAATTGGGTTGTGCAAGACTTTTGTGACGAAATTATTCCTTTAAATCATAATAATTGTTCAATAAGGATAAATAGGCTTTAAAAAAATAATAACCTTACAATAACCTCGTTATATAAATAGCATCCGCTATTTAACTCTGACGTTATGGCGGACAGCACACAAAGAAAGAACATTAAATGATAATGGCATGAAAGAACAAAACCTTAACTACTGCGTCATACTTGCCGGCGGCAAGGGACGTCGTCTGTGGCCTTGCTCACGCGATCAGTGGCCCAAGCAGTTCATCGACTTCTTCGGAATGGGTCGTACATTGCTGCAGTACACCTATGATCGTTTTGCACGCCTGCTGCCAAAAGAAAATATATATGTGGTCACGAATGAGGACTACGAGAGCATTGTTCGCGAGCAGTTGCCCGAACTGACGGACGAGCGGTTGCTTTCCGAACCTATCCACCGCGGCACGGCGCCGAGCATGATATGGGCTTCACACCGCATCTTCAACAAGTGCCGTGACGCACGCATCCTCGTCACGCCTTCTGACCTTACGATTGTGGGGGAAGACCGGTTTGAGGCTTGCCTTGAACGCGCCTTCGAATTTGTGGCTGCCAACGACTATATGCTCACCATGGGCGTAAAGCCTACGCGTCCCGAACCGGGATACGGATACATACAGCTTGGCGAGGAATGTCAGGAGGGTGTGCATAAGGTGAAGTCGTTCACGGAGAAGCCGGAGCGCGAATTCGCACGTATGTTCATGGAGATGGGCGAGTTCTACTGGAACACCGGCATGTTCCTCGCCAATGCGCGTTGCGCTCTCGACACGCTCTACAAGCTGGTGCCCTCCGTCCTGCGCACCTTCGACGCCGAGCATCCCGAGTACGACTATGTGGAGGAGAACAAGTACATTAAGGAGAACTTCCCCTCCTACCCCAACCTCTCCATCGACTTCGGCGTGCTGGAGCGTTCAGACAACGTCTGCGTGATGCGCTGCGACTTCGGATGGGCTGACCTCGGCACATGGCACAGCATGTACGAGGCACTGAGCAAGGGTGAGGGCGACAACGTGGCTGTCGACACGGACGTGGTGCTCGACAATGCGCACGGCAATATCATCAAGCTGCCGAAGGGAAGACTGGCTGTCATCAGCAATCTGGACGGTTATATAATAGCCGAGGAAGGCAACGTGCTCTTCATCGGAAAGAAGGAAGACTCGTCTGCAGACATTCGCCGTATTGTCAACGACATACAGATAAAGAAGGGCAACGAGTTTATATAAAGTTGAGAGTTGAGAGTTGGGAGTTGAGAGTTATGATTAGTTGAAAGTTGAGAGTTGGGAGTTATTGCTAAGGCATGCAGCAAAGCTGAGCGATAATTAGTATTTGGATTGATTAAAAAAGGTAATCATAACTCTCAACTCTCAATTCTCAACTTTCATTCAACTCTCAACTTTCATTTAACTCTCAACTACAAGATGCTTCATCTCGTGTCCTCCCCACATTGCGTCGTTCTGATATCTGAATCCTAACGAGGTGTAGAGGCGTTCTGCGTTAGGATTGTTCTTGTCCACGAGCAGAGCGGCGGGGAGATTAAGGCTGGCGGCATGCCGTATCATGCGGTGCAACAGCATAGAGGCGATGCCCTGACGGCGGTATGCGCTGTATACGGCGAGTGAGTCAAGATAGAACTCGCCCTCCTGCGTCTCGTCGTCCATCTGCGAATAGTCCATCTCAAGGTGCTTCTTTGCAGCCTCCTGGAAGCGCAGACGCAGACGATGAAGGTCCTTGCCGTCATATCCAACGATGGCACCAGCCACCGGAGCCTTGTCAGCGTCGCCGTCCGTGGCTTTCTCGTCCACAGCCACGAAAGCGTTTCGCCAGCTATACTGCGAGTCGTCCATGCGGACCAGCTCGAGCATCATCTTATGGAAATCGTCGATGTTGTGTTTTTCGCCAGCAATGTTCTGGCAGCATTCGTCGGTCATGGCGGTCATGATAAGACGTGCGATGTCTTCGCAATGTTGGGGTTGGGCTTTAATGATAATCATTTTCTTTTAGGTTATTGATTTTGTTTTTGCAATGTTATTCGTTGACATTCCTGTCAATATCTGTCCAGTATTTTCTTTATCTTCTCACACCTCTCCGCACTCTTCGCCTTCTTCGTAGGCACGAGCATCTGCACAATGCCGAGCAGATTGAATCCCTGCGCAGGATTGGGCAGAGCAGCGTTCTCCTTAATGCTTCGCAGCGCCTTCTGCGTATTGAAGCTGAATCCGGGCGCTGTCACCACCACGTCGTTGAGCACCACCTCCTGCGGAATGAGGAAGATGGTGTCCTGGCGAAGCTCTGTGTCCGACATGCGGCGCTGCATGTAGTGCTTCTTCGAGATGGTGGCGCTCTTGATGGGCAGCGCCGAACCGAAGCGTCCCGTATAGTCCGTGGTAAGGCGTTTGCCTCCTGCGGTGCTGACCACAGCTCCTGCGATGGGCAGTCGTGTGTCCATGTCCGCCACGACAGTCTGACGTTGTGCCATGCTGTCAAGGCAAAGAAGCGATATATATATGGTTGTGAACAGCTTTTTCATAACGCAAAGATAGCCAATCGGCAGTAAAACGCAAAATCCGTTACGCATTGTTAGCACCTTTTTGGCTTTATTTTAGGTTGGTGTCAGGCAGGGCTTTGACAAAAACCTTACTCCACAGTCCGCTTATGGGCGCAAATCCTATCGGATTTAAAT
>ERZ1026776.626-NODE-626-length-23537-cov-4.933822_pt1 | contig 23537 bp, 16 predicted proteins | sample MGYA00380125_ERZ1026776 | MGnify/ENA primary metagenome ERZ1026776 (study PRJEB33269, sample SAMEA4719761) | human gut metagenome | biome: human-associated habitat; feature: organic feature; material: feces | place: Cameroon | collected 2013-10 ...
CGCTCGTCGGCAGCGTCAGATGTGTATAAGAGACAGGTGTTGATTTAGACTGATTGATATGTTAGTATAGTAGTGTTATATTTTCAAAGACTTTTTGTCTTAAGAAATGAGGGAATAATTTGGCAGAAGAAACACTTGCAGACGAATTAACGCAGGAGGAAATGGATGAGCTTGACAAGCTTGCCTATACCCACAAGCGTTACCTAACACCAAAAGAAATTGCAGCGTATGTGCTTGTAAATTTCGGTCAAAAGAATTTATCACAGTTTGTTGATGCGTTTAAAGAATTCTTTATGATACAATTCTTAAAGCTTAATTCAACCGCATATGCAAACATCAATCTCTTTGCTTCAATATACGATGCTTTAGACGATACTATTTCAGGCTTAATTATCGACAGAACACGTACACGTTGGGGCAGAATCAGGCCTTTCTTTATTATACCGCTTCCGTTATGGCTTGTCGGCGGTGCAATGATGTTTACGGCTCCAAATATAAGTGCTACAAGCAAAATAGTTTGGGCTGCTATTGCAATTGTTATTTACGGCTTAGGTATGAGTTACTTCGGCGCTTGGGGTCTTATGATTTATAATATTACCCCCAATACAGACGAACGTAACGATCTTATCACTATAACGAAATTTTTTGAACTTTTCGGCACATGGCTTCCGTCACTCGTTCCTGTTCTTGTAACTCTTTTGCCTAAGATAAATAAGAGCATTACAATGGAAGGCGTTTATTCAGGATTTGCTTACTTTATGCTCATCCTTGCTGCGGTTTTTGCAATATTCGGCTTCTTCAATATGAGGGAACGTGTTCCACTTATGAGCCGTGAGGAAATCAAGGAAACATCGGTTCTTGAATCACTTAAGAATATTGTTACCAACAGACCTCTTTTAGCTGTTATTCTTGCTAATTTCTTCAACTCTTTCAAGGCTGTCGGTGGTTCATCGGAATCGTACTTCTGGCTTAACAATACCGGTTCACTTCTTAATCAGACCATTTGTGGCTTGTTTACAGGTATTCCAAACTACATTATGGTTCCCGTTGCAGCTAAAATGGTAAAAAAATGGGGCGCAAGAACTACATCAATAATTGCCGGTTTGTTTGGTTTCTTTGCATATATGACCCTTTTCTTTGTAGGTTTCCACCCATTTGGTCAAACTTTTAAAGACCATTACATATTTAACCTTATTTGGGTTATCTTCGGTCTTACCGTTTGCGGTCTTCCTAATAAAATACTTAATGTAAGCGGTCAGATTGTTACAGCAGAAGCGCTTGATTATATGGAATGGAAGCACGGCCTTAGAAACGAAGCTCTTGTTACTACAGTTCAGGGCTATTTCGGCAAACTTGCTACTTCAGTAACCGGTTGGCTTTCAGGTATGGTACTTACTTGGATTAATTATGTTCCTCTTACAGACTCACTTGGCAACGCTGTTCCTCAGACCGACCCAACTATGCTTAACGGTATTTGGGCAGTATTCTGTATCCTCCCTGCTCTTGCGAGAGGACTTTACGGTGTTTCGTTTATTATTTATCCTATCCACGGTGATCTTCAGCAACAAATGATTGTTGAGCTTGCTGAAAAGCGTGCGCAAAGACTTGCAGAACAAGAAGCAAAAGACCATCAGGCTTAAATAATATTTTAGTAATAAAAAATAAGACTAATAAAGGCGAAGGAGATTCCTTCGCCTTTTCTTATGTTCTTTTTATACATCATTTCGCTTTGCGCCAAGTATTTGGTGAGAATAAAACAATTATCGGGAAAAGTTCAAGTCTTCCTGCAAGCATATCAACTATCAACACTATTTTTGAGCCCATACTTAAGAATTCAAAGTTCTTTGTAGGGCCGAAAAGTTCAAGTCCCGGTCCTATATTATTAAAGCAAGCAACTACACCTGAAAAGCAAGTCGTAATGCTGTATCCTTCAAGAGATAATAAAAGAGTTGAGATAACTGTAATTGAAACGTAAATTATAAGATAAACATTAACGCCTCTAATTACCTTATCATCAACCACACGCTTATTCATTCTAACCTTAATAATCGTGTTAGGACGGGTTGAAAGTCTTAAATTATTGAATATCTGCTTAGTATAAAGAATAACCCTTGAGACCTTAATACCACCGCCCGTAGAGCCTGCCGAACAACCTATGCACATAGCCAATAAAAGAATAATTTTAGAAAATGTCGGCCACAAATCAAAATCGGCTGTACCGAAACCCGTTGTACTCATACAAGTATTAACAGCAAAAAACGAATCACGAATTGCATCTGAAATATGAGGATAAGTACCCATAATATTAAGAGTAATAAGGGCAACAAATGTTACATTGATAATTATGTATGCTCTGAGTTCCTCATCCATAAAAGCTTCTTTATATCGCTTTGTTAAAAGAAAATAATAAAGATTAAAATTAACGCCAAACAGAAACATAAAGATTATGCAAACCCATTCAACAAATTTACTGTTATAGCCTAAGATTGAATTATTTAATACGCTGAAACCGCCTGTACCCGCAGTTGCAAACGAGGTTACAACACTGTCAAAAAGCCTTAAGTTATCACCCGTTATTCTGCTTCCGAAAAACAAAACAACAATTTCGATAACAGTCATTACGGAATAAATAATATAAAGTGATCGTGCACTTTCGGATATTTTCGGCGTAACCTTTCCTGCCGTAGGACCCGGAACCTCAGCTTTCATAACATACATCGAGTTACTGTTTGACTTAGGCACAATCGCAATAAGAAAACAAAGTATACCCATACCGCCAATCCAATGAGTAAAACTGCGCCAAAACAAAATTGACTTAGGTATAGATTCAATTTTAGTAAGAATTGTTGCACCCGTTGTTGTAAAACCTGATGTTGTTTCAAAAAATGCATTTACGAAATTTGGAATTGTGCCGCTGATAATAAAAGGTAATGCGCCAAAAAGCGATACAAGTATCCAACCGACACCGCAAATAACCAGACCCTCACGAGCATAGATTTTAACAGATGACGGCTTAAAGCATTTTAAAATCATTCCAAGCAAAAACAATAATGCTATCGGAATGATAAATGAAATATATTTAGCCTCTTTAAAACCCTGCATATTATAATAAAACGAAACAAACAGCGGCAGAAGCATTAAAAGAGCCAATATATTCATAATTTTACCGAGTACATAAAAAACAGACCTATAATTCATACCTGCTCCTTACGATAAAATATCGTTTAAACTATAAATTTTTGTATCTTTTGAAACAATGATTACCCTATCGTGCTCCTTAATAACGTCAGAGCCTGTTGGGAATATCGTTTTATTTTTGCGCTGAATTGCAGCGATAAGTATATCTTTTTTAATTCTTAATGAGGATATAGGCTTATTAAGAAAACTAATACCCTCGCCTGCAACAAATTCAATTGCTTCAATCTTGCCGTCAACAAGTTTGTAAAGCGTTTTCATATTAGATGAGCTTACACTTGAACGTGCACGTACATATTGAGTAATAATATCACTTGTTATTTCAGAAATATTTACATACGATTCCATTCCCATTTTAGTAAGCATACGACTTAAATTTTGATTATTAATTTTAGTTATATTTTTTTTGACTCCGATACTTTCGCTATACATTGATACAAGGAAATTTACTTCGTCAGTATCCGTCAAAGTAACAACAGCGTCAACCTTGTCAATACCCTCCTCTGCAAGAAGCGAATAGTCGCTTGCATCGCCGTTAATTATCGTAGCTTTAGGGCAATGCTCATAAAGTTTGTCACAATTTCTTTTATTTTTCTCAATAACGACAACGTCCTTACCTGATGCAGTAAGCATATTAGTAAGATAAATCGAAATTCTTGAGCCGCCTATAAGCATTATACTTTTTACATTAGTTGATTTTTTTGAAATGAGTTCTTTTACAATCTTACCCAAATCGTGGTGCGAACCTGTTATATGTAAAATATCACCGGGAAGAATAATAAAATCACCGTTTGGAATAAATACATCGTCGCCACGGCAAACGGCACAAATGATAAACGAATTAATATATTTATTTGGAATTTCACTGATTTTTTTATTTGCCAGCATACTTTTCTCAGAAACCTTAAGACCTGCCATATGAATTCTTCCGTGCGAAAACGATTCAACTGTGGAAGCGGAAGGAAATTGCAATATTCTGAATATTTCAAGTGCAGCTGCAAAATCCGGATTAATCATCATAGAAATACCGAGTTCATCACGCATAAAGTTCATTTGCGATGAATATTCAGGATTTCTAACACGTGCAATAGTATGTTTGGCACCCATCTTTTTTGCAATAAGGCAAGATAAAATATTATTCTCATCCGAAGGGGTTGTGCAAATAAGAAGATCGCAGTTTTTCATATCCGCTTCATCAAGCACATCATAATGCGTTGCACTACCGCTTATACCCTGAACGTCAAGCATTTCTACAAGTTTTCCGACTCTATCCTCGTTTATATCAATAATAGTGATATCGTGATTTTCAGCTGTTAAGGTTTTGGCAAGCATAACACCGAGTTTTCCTGCACCGATAATGGTAATTTTCATCAATTTTCCTCCTAAAAAGAATTAAGCTTTTGAAAATTGCGAGTTATATAAATTATAATAAAAACCTTTTTGAGCATAAAGAGATACATGAGTCCCCTGCTCAATAATATTGCCGTTATTCATAACTAAAATCAAATCAGCATTTTGAATTGTTGAAAGACGGTGAGCAACAATAAATGTTGTTCTGTTTTTCATAAGCGTATTAAATGCCTTTTGAATTTTAATTTCTGTTCTTGTATCAATTGATGAGGTTGCCTCGTCAAGAATAAGCATCGGAGGCGGACAAAGCATTAATCGAGTAATGCAAAGAAGCTGCTTTTGACCCTGTGAAAGAGAACCGCCGTCCTCCCCTATTTTCGTTTTGTATCCGTCAGGTAAACGTTTAATAAACGAATGAGCGTGCGCTTTTTTAGCGGCTTCAATAATTTCATCATCAGTTGCGTCTGCCTTACCTAAGCGAATATTATCGGCAATTGTTCCGCTTTTAAGCCATGTATCTTGAAGTACCATACCGAAATTTTGCCTAAGTGACTTACGTGTAACGTCCTGTGTATTCACTTCGTCAACTGAAATTATTCCCTTATTTGGATCATAAAATCTCATTAAAAGATTAATAAGCGTTGTTTTTCCGCAACCTGTCGGACCGACTATGGCAACGGTTTTGCCCGGCTCAACATTTATATTAACGTTCTTTAAAAGTTCTCTGTCGGGATTATATGAAAAATACAAATTATTAATTTCTACACTGCCTTTAACATTTTCAAGCTCTGTCGCATCAGCTTTATCAGGCATTTCGGGTGTTTCTTCAATTAATTCAAACACACGGGCAGCACAAGCTATTGCGTTTTGAAGTTCCGTAACAACCGAGCTGATTTCGTTAAAAGGTTTTGTGTATTGGTTGGCATACGATAAAAAACAAGAAAGAATGCCAACTGTTATATTACCTTTTACAGCCATAATTGCACCAAAAAGAGCAACTGCGGCATAAACGATACTGTTGACAAATCTTGTTGCAGGATTGGTTATAGATGAAAAGAAAGTAGCTTTAAGCGAATATTTCGCAAGGTCATCATTAATCTTATCAAATCTTGCTTTGTTTTCTTCATTCATAGAGTAAGCTTCTGCAACCTTTTGGTTTGAAATCATTTCATCAATAAAAGAAGTCTGCTCTCCACGTGTTTTTGATTGAAGCGAAAACATATTAAATGTCTTTTTAGCAATAAACCTTGCAATAAAAAATGAAAGCGGAGTAACAACTACAACAACAATTGTTATAAAAACATTTACGCTAAGCATAAATACAAGAGTTCCTATAATTGTAATAACACCTGTAAAAAACTGAGTGAATCCCATCAAAAGACCGTCTGAAAGTTGGTCAACGTCTGTAATAACTCGGCTGACGATATCGCCCTTTGAATGAGCATCAATATATGAAAAAGGTAGAATTTCAATCTTTTCAAATGCTTTTTTTCTTAAATCCCTTGACACATTATATGTGATTTTATTGTTGCAAACATTCATAAGCCATTGAATAAGAGCAGTTGATACAACAATAACCGCAATCTTGATAAGAATTGATTTCATATTAACGAAATCAACATTTCCCTTGCCGATAATGCAATCAATTGCCTTGCCGACTAAAATAGGAGCATACAGTGTAAGACCGACTGTAACCGCAGCAAAAAACATTGATAAAATCAAAAAATATTTATATTTTCCGATATAGGAGAAAACTTTTTTTAATGTGCCTTTGTTTTTCTTTTTATCAACCATTATGCTTCCTCCTTTCCGAATTGAGATACATAAATTTCCTTGTATACCTCGCAGGAATTAAGAAGCTCTTTATGCGTACCGATTCCAACACATTTGCCGTCATCAAGCACGATAATTTTGTCAGCACTCATAACAGATGATGCTCTTTGCGAAACAATGAAAACGGTCGGGTTATAATCAAGAGAATAAATTGCATCTCTCATTCTTGCCTCTGTTGCAAAATCAAGCGCAGAAGATGAGTCATCAAGAATAAGAATTTCCGGCTTTCTTACAAGAGCACGTGCAACTGATAAACGCTGCTTTTGACCGCCTGAAAGATTAGCACCGCCCTGGGCAATAAAGAAATCAAGACCGCCTTTCTCCTCAATAGTATCATATACCTGGGCAAGCTTCAACGCTTCGATAATATCGTTATCACTAGCGTTTTTCTTACCCCATTTCATATTGTCACGAACAGTACCTTTAAAAAGAACTGCTTTTTGTTGAACAAAGCCGATTTTATTTCTAAGCTCGTCATCATCAAGCGATTTTACGTCACAACCGTTTACATAAACTGTTCCCCTGCTTGCATCGTAAAAATGGGGAACAAGAGAAACAAGGCTTGATTTTCCCGAACCTGTACCGCCTATAACTCCGATTACATCGCCTTTATTGGCCGTAAAGTTGATATCGGTAAGCGACATATCGCCGGCATTACGGTATTTTAGTGAAACATTGTTAAATTCAATATATGAATCGGAAATAGCTTTGTTATCATTATGTTCAAGCGTACTTTCCTGTTCAAAAACGCTTTTAATTCTATCGGCACAAGCAAGCGCTTTAGTAATCGTAACAAGAAGATTGGCAAGTTTAATAAGTTCAACAAGAATTTGGCTCATATAGTTGTAGAGAGCAACAACCTGACCTTGCGTTAAATCGCCGATATTAACCTTGATACCGCCGCTGTAAACAAGAACGACGATTGCAATGTTAATAATCACATAAGTAACGGGATTTAAAAGAGAAGAAATTTTGCCGACATTTTTTTGCATATTTGATAAAGCACGGTTGCGCCTGTTAAATTCTGCAATTTCGTTAGCTTCGTCGGTAAAAGCACGAATTACTCTTGCACCTTCGTAATTTTCTCTTGTAATAAGCGTTACGCTGTCAAGATTTGATTGAACTTTTTTATATCCCGGTGTGGTATATGCCATTATCAAAAAAATAACAATTGACAGCAAAACGATTGCCGCAAGAAAAATGAGCGCACATTTTGCATCAATAAAAAACGCCATAATCATTGCACCGAATACAATAAAAGGAGAACGAAGCAAAAGACGTAAAACGAGATTAACACCGTTTTGGACAGTGTTAGCATCATTTGTCATACGAGTTATAAGCGAGGACGTGCCGAGATTGTCGAGTTCATTAAATGAAAGCGTTTGAATTTTTTGATAAAGAGCCGAGCGAAGTCCCCTGCCAAAGCCCGTGGCTGCCTTAGCTGCAAAATATTGCGCAGTAATAGCGGCAACCATACCCACGATTGCGAGCAAAACGAGAATACCGCACCTTGAAAGAATATAAGACGTGTTGCCGTTTGCAATGCCCTTATCAATGATTGCGGCAATAACAAGAGGAACAATAAGTTCAAAGGAAGCCTCCAAAAGCTTAAAAAGCGGAGCGCAAAATGATTCTTTAACATAGCCTTTAAGATAAACTAATAACGATTTCAAATTTTTTCTCCATTCTATATTACTAATTTATATATTATAATACTTACAAATATAAAGTCAACTAATTATAAAAAAATTGTATATATACTTTACAATGTTTAATTAAAGGTGTATAGTATTAAAAAAATAACTTAAGAGGTATTTAATATGAATAAAAAACCTGTAACTGCTATTATCGTCGGCGCAGGTCACAGAGCAATGGTTTACAGTAAGCTTGCACTTACAAATCCTGAGCTTTTGAAAATTGTCGGCGTTGCTGACCCTAACCCCATAAGAAGAAAACAATGTATGGAAAAGTTCGGCTTTTCGGAAGATATGTGTTTTGAGAATGCGCAGGAACTTGCCAAAAAAGGTAAACTTGCAGATACAATTATTAACGGTACTATGGACGAACAGCATATTGAAACTGCCGTTCCGCTTCTCAATTGCGGATATGATATGCTTCTTGAAAAGCCGTTTGCGGTTAATGAGCAGGAAATGAGAGAGCTTGTTGACTGCGCAAAGAAAAATAACTCTAAGGTTATGATTTGCCACGTGCTTAGATATACTCCTTTTTATTATGGAATTAAGAAAAGAATTGTTGACGGCGAAATCGGAGATATAATTAATATTCAAACTAACGAGCACGTTTCTTATCATCACCTTTCAACGTCTTATGTAAGAGGTAAATGGGCTAATTCTGACAAATGCCATACAAGTATGCTTCTTGCTAAATGCTGCCACGACCTTGATATCATTATGTGGATGATGGCTGAAACAAAGCCTACTCAAATTTCATCATTCGGCAGTAAATATCAGTTTAAGCCGGAGAATGCACCAAAGGGCGCAGGAACAATTTGTATGAAGGACTGCCCTCTTGTTGACACTTGCGTTTATTCAACTAAAAGACTTTACATAGACCACCCGGACAGATGGGCTTTCTACGTTTGGGACGCACTTGAAGGAATTGAAAATCCGACTATTGAGGATAAAATTAAGCTTATGAAAAGCGACAGCCCTTATGCAAGATGTATGTATAAGTGCGACAATAATGTTGTTGACCACCAAAGCGTGCTTATCAATTTTGCAAGCGGTGCAACTGCTACTCATAATATGGTTGGCGGTTCGAGCGAGCCGAGAAGAAATATTCATATTATCGGTACAAAGGGCGAAATTTTCGGTAACTTTGAGGAATCTAAGTTTTATGTTTCAAAAATTGACCCGTCACCTGACGCTCATAACGGCGAATGCAGGATTGAAGAGGTTGACCTTAACGTAAACGGCGATATGGTTGGCGCTTACGGCGGCCACGGCGGCGGCGACGAAAGGCTTGCAGAGGATTTTGTTAAATTTATTCAGGGTGAAAAACCGAGCCTTGCCTGCACCTCAATTTTTGACAGCGTTGCAGGTCACCTTGCAGTTTACCTTGCAGATGAATCAAGAGAACACGGCGGTCAGCCACAAAAGGTTGAGTTTTAAAAACATATAAAATCCAAAAAAGAGAAATGACGAGGTCATTTCTCTTTTTTTCGTAAAATCAATTAAAAGCAAAAGAAAAAGCAGGAGAAAATCTCCTGCTTTTTTTAATTAGAATTCGATTTTAGTGTCATCGCCGCCATTAATTGGAGTACCGGAAGTTGTTATAATTGAGTCAATTGAGAATTGCTCAATTTCATATTCAGGTGATACATATTTTTTCATTTTAATATCCTCCTTATGCATTGCCGTGAGTATATGTTACAAGATCAGAATATTCAGTATGCTCAACACCATCTGCATCTTTATAAGTAACAAACGCAACAGCACCAATATAAAGTGACGGATAATATTTGGAAGCATAGAAAGTAATCATATACTGATTTGCATCTTTTGAATAATTATAAGCTATAAACTTACGAGCGTTAGCATTAGTACCTGTATAATTATCAATATTATCAACAGCTGCTTTTGAGTTTGTTGTATCAGATGATGTTGTCTTAAGAAGTGCACCTTGTGAAACAAGGGTACAGCCCTCAGGAAGATTGAATGAACCTACAACTGTAATAGTTTTTGCTGTAGGTGAATTATAGCTAAGGCTCTCAATAGTTGCTGTTGCTTTTGCAACTGAAGAAGAATCTGTTACACACTTAATATCTACATCCTTAGTAGCACGGAAAACATATTTAGTTCCATAAGCAACAACTACATTATTTACAATCCACTTAGTGTTAGCGGTTGTGTTATCAGCGGTTACTGTAACCTTTTGATCCCAAAAAGCTTGAGAAACACTTGGTTTGCAAGAGCCGTCGGAAGAATTGATATTAAATGATTTAGAATTATGATAAACGGTTGAAATTGTAAGATCCTTGGTAATATCAACTTGTGTTTCTACACCGTCTTGAAGAACGGTATCACCAATCTTAAATCCGGCAATTGTGTAGAATGTTAAATCAACAGCCTTTAATGGTGTGCCGTCTACTGTAACAGTTTTATTGGCAACATCAGCCTTTACGGTTACGGTAGCCTTGCCGTCTACAAGATCCACATACCTATTGTCAACAACTCTGCCTGTTCTGTCGGTAAGAGCTACGATAGCCGAGTTGTCACCTTTAGATTCAGCCTTAGAAGCATAAACGTAGTAATTAACGTTAGCATAATATCTTGTTAAAAGAGTAGTATTAGATGAGCCAACCTTTTCGTCAGTTTCGCCAACTGTCTTAGTCCACTTAGTAATGACATAGCTGTCGTCAAGGCCGCTTTCAAGCGTTACATCCTTACCATATTCGCCTGAATATTCGTTGACTAACTCCGGATCGCCATTATTAATCACTTTATAAAATTTAATAGTATAGGTATTAAGCTTAAGAGCGTTTGTAGCCTCAATAATTGCTTTAGTCATAGCATTAAGTTCAGGCTGACTTTTAGCATTTTCAAGTTTATTATTATTAAGAGCAGATTGAAGTTCATTTCTTGAAGTTTCTGTATATTTAGCTGTGTTTTCAATAGCAGCCTGCGCATCGGCTACAGCAGCGTTGTAAGCAGTTACATCAAGAGTAAATTTATATCCGCAGTCAGAGCATTCTTTTGTCATAACACCGTCTACTGTTGATACTACTTTATAATTACAATCGTGGGTTGTAACCTCTTCGTAGAAGGTTAAATTCTTATCAGGTATAACACTTGCCGTGCAATCTGAAGGCCAAGAATAAACATCGTGTGTGCCGTTGTTATTATTCTTAATAGCTGTTACATCAGGGATAAGTCCGCTAAGCGTTTTGCCGGCTGTTACAATCTTATCAATCTCGGTGCCGTCGGCTTTAACAAATTTGATTGTGAATGTTTTTAACTTAAGATTAGCAACTGCCGCATTATACGCAGCACTGTATTCTTTAATTTGACTTGCGGCAGTAGAAACCTTGCTTGAAATTTCATTATCTGAAGCGTTTTTGAATGAGTCATTCAAATTTAATTGAGTGAGTTTTGCAACTGCATAAAGATAACTTGCAAGTGATTCTTCTGTATACATCCCTTTATTTTTATAAACTTCATTATAAAGATTTTTAAATGTATAAGATTTACCTGTTTCTAAAACAGTTGCAGTTGCAGTATTATTTAAAATATCATAAACAGGTTTGTAGTTAATAACATAAATTTCATTATTAGCACTTATAGCTTTGTCACGATCTTTCCAACTAGGCCATGTATAATTTCTATGTGAAACAGTAATAGAAACATTATTTTTGTGATATTCATAATAGGCCTCAGTATTGCCCGAACCGGTATAATATAAGGTGTTAGTCCACCAATAATGTCCATTATTTACCGGAAATCCTGTTTTCGTACCAAAATTAAATTCTGTATTTGCAATATTATCTTTTGATCCCTGGTTATCATTACTGTTTTGAAGAACCTTATTAGTAGTTATATCAAATATGTTTGTTAACCAATCACCGTAATGATATCCACTCCAATTTGAATTAAACTTAAACGGAGCAGAACCGGTGTAAGTTGCACCTGTAAGAACGATATTTTTTTCACCAGTTGGCCAAGCTTCAAGATAAATCGGATATGCAGGTGTATTCACACCGTCATAAACTAAAACAGTAGAGTTTGGCAAAGCTGCTTTTTTAGCCGTATAGTCTTCATCATTATCTTTAGAACTAAAATTAGTTGTTTTGCTGCCGTACAATATATTTTGGCGTGATGATTCAGGAGCGGTATATGTGTTATTATTACCGGTATAATAAGCATCACCGTTAAACGATTCAGCAGTAGCATTATTTGCAGTATTGGCATTTAACACTGAATTAGCATAATCCATTTTAGTAGATATAGAATCAAGTTGATACTGCTTTGGAAGCTTTGTTGCTTCATCATCAGTAATAGCCTTATTATATACACGGAAATCTTTCATATAACCGTCATATGTTTTGTCATTATGCCAACCTGTTGCACCGATAAGAAGATTACAGTTTGCTAAATTATTGATAAAGCCTTCATATGTTACTGCGCTGGTATAACCTGTTGACGCAGATTTAACACCGTCAATATAAACAGTGATACCGGAAGATGAAACTGAAACAGTATAAAGGTGCCAATCATTATAATAATTATTTGATGAGCCGGGGTCAGCAGCAATATGATTATCATAGTTCTTATCATTAACCTGAATTATACCGTTATGAGCCTCAGAAAGATAAGTGAAGTTATCCCTGTTTGTTTCATAAACAATTTCACCATATTTAGCAGTTGTAAATTCAAAGAAACGGCCTTGCATATTATAGATATCCGGTGTTGTATTGCTGCTTGAAGGTTTAGCATAAAGAGAAACAGTAAAACCGTTAGCAGTTGTACCGCTGAGCATTGAAGTATTCAACGACAAATAACTATTATTATTCATTGAAAATTGAGCGGCACTTTGAGCTGAATCCCAAGAAACGCTGTTATTATTTGTAAGAGCCGAATTTTTACCTGTGGTATCAGTTGTAGCATCGTTTACAAGATAACGAGCAATAAGATTACTGCTGTTAACGCCAAATTCGGTAACGCCTTCTTCAGAAGGTGTATTTACATTAAATTGAGCATTTTGAAGTGCATTATATTGCTCATCAGAAATAGAAATAATCGAACCGTGACGTGCTGCAAAGCCGTCGTTTGACTGATTAACAGTCTTAGAATAATAAGATGAAATATCAATAGATGACGGATTGGTTTTAACATTAGCTACAAATGAAGCAAATTGATCATTTGTAAACTCATGAAGCCAAACGTTACCTGAATTACCATATTCATCAAATGCAAGAGTATAGCCTGTAAAGGTCTTATAAAGCTGAGGACCCTCAAAGCTTTTATTTTTACTGTTTAATAAAACCGGATTTGAAAAAGAATTAGGTGTGCTTGAAACAGCTGCATAAATTTTCTTTGAATTGCCATCCTCATTCTTAATGAACAATACATATTCATCGCCAACCTTGGTGATATCTGCATCGATATTAGAAAAGGCGAAATCACCAATCTTCTGAGGAACGGAATATTTTGTAACATCAAAAAGGTCAGAAGTGTAAGAATAAACAACTGCTTTACTACCATCGACATTAGTTGAATAGTAAACCATATATTTTTGCTCAGCATCATCCCAAAGAGCTTGAGGTGCCCACAAATTATTCTCAAATTTAATACCCGGAATATTCTTTGCATCAATATGAGTTTCGTTAGACCAAGTGATTAAATCATTTGACTTCCAAACAGTCATTGTGCTCTGTTTATCACCCCAATTGCTATGAGAATAGTCATAATCTGTTGCTAAAAGATAATAACAATTTTCTTTCTCGGAGTAAAACAAATACGGATCACGAGCGCATTGAGTACCGGTTTTTTGGGTAACAGTATAGTTACCGTTGTTTAACGTTCTGAAATTTTTACCGTCTGATGAGGTTGCAAAACGAATCTTCTGCCCATCAACAGTATCACCTGTAAAGTACGCAAACAAGTACTTTGAATTTTCCGCAGCAGAGGCATTAATTGCAAAAGCAGGCACGCTTGTTACAACCATCAAAACTGCAAGAAACAAAGATACAATTTTTTTAGAAATCTTAAATTTCATTTTTGAAATCTCCTTTCGCTATGTATTCCCACACAACCAAAATTACCGCACAAATTTAATTTTGGCCATAGCTATAGCAATACATTCTAAAATCGTAAACATTTTAATACAATTAACATATTTTGTCAATAAATTTTAACCGTTTTTTTTAAGTTTTTAATATATATTTAGAGATAAGGCGAAAAAGTCGGACAAGATATTGTACAATAATTAAATAAGCAATTAATTAATTACATTTTTTAAGAATTGCGTAGTCCTTAGCATTTACATATCCGTCGTTATTAACATCGGCTATACTCATATTTTTCTTTAATGCGTCAATAAAAAGCATTGACTGAGTATCGGAGCAATTAACACATTTCAAAACAAGAATATCATAATTACCTGAAATAAAATCCTGTTCCAAGTGAGAGGCAACATACGAATGATTTTCAATACAAGTGCAGTTAAAATTAACAACATAGCTGCCAATTCTTGACGAAAGCTTAAATTTAGTTGAAAGGTAATATCTTTTACCTGCTTTAAGAGTAGTTGATATTTTAAAATCAAGGTCGTTACCCACATCGTCATTATAGCAAAGGGCTGACTTTTTCATTTCGTTATATTTATCGTTATAAGTATAATTGCCAAACTCATAAATCAATCCCTCGGTATCATAATCGGATACTGAATAAAAATTTACATTACAATCAACATTCGGCACAAAGGACCAATAGCCTTGCTTTGCTTTTAAATTATATTTAACTGTTTGAGAACCGCTTGACGAAAAAGGAGTAGAAAAAGGAATATAATTTTTCAAGCACCAAGACTGAGCAAAACTTGAAAAAGAACAAACACATTCAAAATCGGATTTAACAAGCATTTTTGAATTCAAGCCGAAAGCGTAATCGCCTATTGAAGTTACATTATCGGAAATTTCAAGTTTATTAAGATTATCATTGCCGGCGAAAGCAGAATTACCTATTGAAACAACAGTATCAGGAATTTGAACATCAAGCAAATTATCCATTCTTGAAAATGCCAAGTCACTTATTTTAGTAACACCGTTATGAATTACAATATGCTTAATTGATGATTTATAAGAAAACCAAGGATTTTTAGAAAAGTCAGCCTCAGTTCTGTCAATCATAATATCATCGCTGAAAATTTCAAGAGTATCCGTATCGCTTGTATATTTATATGTACCGTTAATATCGGTATCATCGCCGAAAGCTATCAGCGAAAAAACGGACAGGCAAACGGTAAGTGCAAGAAAAGGACAAAGAATTTTAATTAATTTATTTTTCACAACTTTTTCCCCTTATACATATTATATATAGTTTTAGCCTTATCACGTACCATTTTAGCAAGTTTTTTAGGCGAAGTGACCTCTACCCCGTCGCCGTACTGCATAAGCCAAGAGATAAAGCCGTCAGACACGGTAGCGGTAACGGTAGTTTCAAAATGATTGCCGTCAACAGCGGTAAGCGGAATATTTTTGCCGAAGCGGTCAAGCATTTCCTCTTGCAGTTGAATATTACATTTAAGCGTAACCTTACATTCGTCGCCCGAAAACATATTAAAACGTTTTGACACATAATCGTGTTCGTCAAACTTATCTTTATAAGGGCTTACTTCGCTGAAGTGACGTGACGGCTCGTCAAGAATTTCAAGCTTTTTCATTCTGTCGATACGAAGATTCATAAGATTATCGTATTTTTGGTTATTGCAGACAAGATAATAATGGTCGTCCTTCCAAATAAGAGCATACGGAGAGACGGTAAACGTTTTTTCAGTATGTTTTTTACGGTTTTGCACGTCAACGCTACGCCTGCGATAAACGAATTTAACCTTTTTTTCATCAGCAATTGCGTTATTAAGGCGGTCGATAATAATATAAATTTCTTCATTATCGCATTTAGCGCAAGAGGTATCGACATAGACTTGACTTTTCATAGTCTTAGCCTGCTCGACAGACACAAGGGTTTCAAGCTTTTCAATAAGCGATTCGGTTTTTTTAGGAGTGATAAAGCCGGCACTTGAAACGGCGTCGATAAGAAGCATTACCTCAGGAATTTCAAAAGTCCTTGAAGCCATAAAAAAGCCACGTTTTGGGCTTGTTACGGTAATAATATCGCAACCGATATCATTAAGGGCGGCAATATCGGCATAAATTGATTTTCGTTCACATTTAACACCTTTTTCCTCAAGCATGGAAATTAAATCCGTAGTTGACAAAGGGTGCTCTTCATCGCTGTATTTTTCGAGAATATTATAAATCAGCAAGGTTTTAAGCTTAGAATATTGCATAATGTTATCCCCTATTATTTATTCAACAACATTATACTACATATTGTCAATTTTTTCAACAATAGTCCTAAAAACAGGACAGCAATCGTCGGCACCGCTTTTTCCGCCCTCACGCATAACAACTATGGAATATTTAGGATTATCATAAGGGTAAAAGCCAACAAACCAAGTATTGAGCTGTTCTTTGCCGTCGAGATAAATTCCGCTTTGAGCCGTTGCTGTTTTGCCTGCCGTTTGAGATTTATATTGAGCATTAAAGCCTGTACCGTTTTCAACAACGTATTTCATATAATTTCTTAAAGTTTTGCACGTTTTGGAAGATAATATTTGTTTTGATGTTGAATTTTTAATATTCAAAGTCGGCGAGTTATAATATCCGCCGTTTGATATAGCTGCCACAACGCTTGCAAAATGGACCGGAGTGTCGGTAAGTTTACCTTGCCCGAAACCCAAAAGTGCAAGCTGACCGTCGGATTTAAGTTCCTCAACAGTAGGAAAAGAGGCACCGGATACAGGAAAGGTATTATCATAAAGATTAAAAGAATCGCCGAAACCGATGGATTTAGAAAAATTATAAAGCTTTTCTTTTCCTATTTTTAAAGCAAGATTTACGAAATAACAATTACAGGAATTTGCAAGCGCCTGTTTAATATGCTGTTTGCCGTGCTTATGTTTATTTTGGCAATGAAATGTTATATCGCCGACCGTAATTTTGCTTTTGCACGTATAGGATGGATTTATATTATTTTCAAGTGCACAAGCGGCAACAACAAGTTTAAAGATTGAGCCGACGGCATACGGAGAAAGCGAACGGTTAAGATAATCGCCGCCGAGGCTGACAGCGGCTAAAATTTGAGAGGTTTTTGTATCAAGCACAACAACGCTTCCCTTGTCAAGTGATTTTGCACTTTTTTCTGCAATTTTTTGAATATTTTCATCAATTGATATTTTAATTCCGTCTGTGGAATTATAGTTTTTATTAATCAATCTGCCGTTATCGCCGTCAAGAACTCTGCCGAGAGCGTCGACATTATAATTTACCGACAAGGTGCCGATTTTTTTATCCGTATATTTTTCAAGGCCTGCACAGGATTTATCTATAAAATGGCGGCAAAGCATATTTTCATCGTTTTCTTTAATTGTTTCAACAAGCCGAATATATTTTGTTTTAGAATATTTTTGAACAGGCATAATAACAGGATATCCTTTTTTCAACTCATCGGTAATTACTTTAATTTGTTCATTTGAAAAAAGGAGTTTCAGTTCACTCATTGCCTTTTCATTTGGTTTAATTACAGCATAAACGGATTTTGAATTATTATTTAGAAGTTCACCGTTTCGTGAATAAACATTAGTAAAAAGAGTTGAAATATCAATAGTAATGCTATTGTATGATTTATCAACTTTATAAGAATTACTGAAATTAATATAACCGCATCTGCCGAGTGCAACGCTGAGAAGTATTGCAAACGCAACTCCCAAGGAAATAACTCTTTTTCGCATAAAAATACCCCCTGTGTAAAGTTTTCACAAGGGGGTTAAATTTTATTCAGTTCTTTGACGTCGGAATATGGCATCTGACGATACAGTTTTATCACATTTAAAGGAATAGGTATCGGTAGCCTTATTTGCAACATCGACCTTTTCGTCATCATCGAGATTATATAAATCCTCAACAACTAATTTATAAGGCTTTTTATTTGGCTCAACAACCTCAAGCTCATCACCCTCGAAAAATCTGTTGCGCTGACTTACAATAAGCCTGCCGTTTGAATAATCTCTGAAAAGAGCACATACGTCCCAATTTCTGATATATCCTCCCGTATCTGTAACCTGACCGTTTTCAATCGGACCAAAATTAAATCCCGTTGTATATTCACGGTGGCTCATTTTTTCCATTTCGTCAAGAATCCACTGAGACGGCTTGAAATCATCGGTAGGATTTTTAAGATATTCATCAATAGCGTTGCGATAAGCGTAAGTTACAATTGCCGTATAATACTCGCTTTTTGCCCTGCCCTCGATTTTAAACGAATCAACACCTGCATTAACAAGTTCAGGTATATGTTCAATCATACAAAGGTCACGGGAATTAAAGATATACGTGCCGTTTTTTTCCTCATTAATCGGGAAATACTGACCCGGACGAGTTTCCTCAACAAGATGATATTTCCATCTGCAAGGCTGAGCACAATCGCCACGGTTAGCATCTCTGTGAGTCATATAATCAGACAAAATGCATCTGCCTGAAAAACTCATACACATAGCGCCGTGAACAAATACCTCTATTTCTAAATCACTTGGAGTTTTATCACGAATTGTTTTAATTTCATCAAGCGAAAGTTCACGAGCAGTAACAATTCTGCTTGCACCCATTTCATAAAGTGTATTAGCCGTTTGATAATTAACAATTCCAACCTGAGTTGACATATGAATATCAACATTAGGAGCATATTTTTTTGCCAACGCCATTACGCCGATATCAGCAATAATAAATGCATCAATACCGATATCCTGCGCATATTTCAAAAATTCGGGAAGCTTTTCGATTTCCTCATTTCTCGGCAAGGTATTGCAGGTTAAATAAACTTTTTTACCGAGTGAGTGAGCGAGTTCAACAGCTTTTTTTAATTCATCTGCACTAAAATTTGACGGATTTGTGCGCATACCGAACATTTCACCTGCAAGGTATACCGCATCAGCGCCAAATTTAAGCGCAAGTTTTAATCTTTCAAAATCACCGCAAGGTGAAAGTAATTCAATATTTCTCATTAGTTCACATTAAGATAAGGCGCATAGGTTGCTGCCTTTTGTTTAAATTCAGAATAAGTTTTTGCCGTATACATATTGCCCTTAGTATCATGGAAGAAATAGTAATAATCTACATTTGCAGGGTAAAGAGCTGCTACTATTGCATCAATTCCCGGATTACAAATCGGGCTTGGCGGTAAACCGACAACGGTTGACGAGCCTGTGGTGCTATAGTATGTTTTATAATAATCCGCAGTATGCGCAGAAGTTGACGTAAGCGCAGGAGCAACTTTATTAGTAATATAATCCCCTGTTGAATCAACACCCAAAAGCGGGAAATTAGCCTGGTCCTTTAAACGATTATGAATAACGGCAGAGATGGTTTTCATTTGTTCCTTATTACCTGCCTCACATTGAATAATCGAAGCGATTTTCATAATATCGTTCATAGAATATCCAAGCTCTTGAGCACGTGTTCTGTATTTTTCTTTAATCTTGGTATCCCCGTTTGCAAGAAATTTTTTGATAACAGAATTTGCAGTTTCACCAACATAAAATTCATACGTATCAGGGAAAAGATAGCCTTCCAGCCTATACGGAACCTGCTCACTCGCCTTTAAATCCGATACAAGAGAATACGAAAAATCAGCTGATTGAATAACCGAAAGCAAAGCCGCCTTATCGCAAACCTCGTTATCTGCTAATTTTTGAACAATTTCAGGAACGGTTGTACCTTCCGGAAACATAAGGCTTACTGTTTCGGCAGTAGCATTATTACCTTGAAAAGCAACAAGCATACCCTCAACGCCCATTTTTCCGTTAAGATAATAAATTCCGGCATCGTATTTATAGTCTTTATTATAATATCCGTTTTTAATATTAGGACCGATATTACGCTCTCTGTATTTAGCGAAAAGCTTGCAGAAATTTTTGCATTTAATTAAACCGTTATCGGCAAGAACATCAATTGCATCATCAACATTATCAATTGATTTGTCAAGATTTACGGTAACCGTTGAAGTCGTCTTAGTAATACCAAAAACGTCATTCATGCAAAAAATCGCATAAACGGAAATAAGCATTGAAAGCGCAATAACAACAATAAAAAAGACATAGGTAGAGGTAACACCTTTACCTTTTTTTACAGGTACACGCTTTTTAGCGATATCGCTTCCGTTATTTTGCACAGTATGGGCGATATTTTCACGTCTGTTTATATCTGCCTTTTGTGTTTTAACATTAGTAAAATAGACATCATTATTTTCGCTTGCCGTATTAACAGGATTTATGCCTGTTTCGTTAAGCTTAAATTCATTATTATCCATTTTTACCTCCTTGTGCGGTAGAAAATACACCGCTTTGAGTAACTATATAGTCAACGGGAATATCAAAACTGTCAACACAAAGTTTTTGAGTTATACATTCATCATAGGAAATACCGATTGATATTCCGTCAAAATTACATAAAAATCTGTCATAGTATCCCTTGCCGTAGCCAAGGCGATATCCCGATTTATCAAATGCAATCGCAGGAACAATACAGATTGCGTCGGTATAATCGTCAGCCAAGGTGCAAAAATCAACATCAGGCTCACGAACACCGAAAGCACCGATTTTAACATCGTCAAGTGACCTTATGTAATAATATTGCATTTTGCCGTTATTGTCAATACAAACAGGCAACGCTACTTTTTTACCGTAATCGAGTGACGTTTTAATTGATAAATCCAAATTAACCTCATCATCAAGTGCGGCATAAAAAAGAACCGTATTGCAGCTTTTATAACACTCCATATTGCAAAGAAATTCGTTAATTAATTTGTCCTTGCTTCTTTTTTCTGAAATGTTTTTGCGTGCTTGTTTATATTTTTTGCGAAATTCATTTTTTATTGACATTGGATAGTTTCCCTGATTTTATTTGAAAGTTCACTGCCACCGAGCGCCTTAACAATTTCAAGACCGAAATCAACGGCAACGCCTGCACCACGTGCGGTAATGAAATTACCATCTGAAACAACATATTTGTCAGAAATAATTGCGCCACTTAAATCTTCCTCAAAACCCGGAAAACATATTGCATTTCTACCCTTCAATAAACCCTTATGAGCGAGAATAGAAGGTGCGGCACAAATAGCGCAAACATATTTTTTGTTTTCAACGCAGTAATCAATAGAAGATTGAACAACACCGTTTGCTTCAAGATTCAAAGTACCCGGCATACCGCCCGGTAAAACAATTGCATCTGCATTACTAATGTTTAATTCATCAATTGTAATATCAGCAACAACTTCAATATTATGAGACGATTTAACAGTTTTACCTGTTACTCCCACAGTTTCGGTATCAATCTTTGCTCGCCTAAGCATATCAACAACGGCAAGCGCTTCGATAGTTTCAAAGCCGTCTGCTAAAAATACGTAAACCATTATTAAATCTCCGTTTTCTTATAAATTGATAAAAGCGGCTTCGTAAGTTCACTGCCTTCAAAAAGGTATTCTTTTATATCGTCGCTTTCATTAAAAATAATATTTTTAATTTCACTCCTACCAATAAAACCACGCTTATCATAATAAGTAACAAGCTTATCATTTGCGGGAATTAATGACAGCAAATCATATTTTCTTTTGCAAAAGGATAAAAGATTGGTCATCTGACCGCTTTTCTGCTTATTTTGATATGTGCAAGCGGCATAAATATATTTTGCATTATTGCCTTCAACCTTACAATCAACAAGAAAAAGCATAGAACAAAGCTCATCGTTCTCAAAGTAACCCAAACATTTTTTATGCTTGCAATTTTTCAAAAAGAAAACGATGTCCTCATCGCTGTCGCCAAAAGCTTCATGCCATAAGGGAATAATCAAATTTTCATCATCAAAATATTTAATCATATTATCAGTCTTTATAAACAGCTATGCATTTTTTTAGAAAAATCTCAGGATAATAGGATTGCTTAGCCTTTCTGAGGCCCTCAAGTCCTAAGTCCTCTTCCCTGTTAACATATTTATAATTCAACAAACAATTTTTAGTGAACTCCTGATTAATAATAGGATAGGCACCCTGAATATCCGGCGGAGCTTTTTCAAAATGAGTAACGAATGTTTCATCGCTGATAGGCTCACCGAAAGTATAGGCAACAGCTTCACCGTCTATTCTTATAATTGCGCCAATAAATCCCAATTTGTCATAATTTTCAAACGCTTTTAAAACGGCTTCAAATTCAAAAGAAATATCACTGTCATCAACGTGAGTGTTTATCCATTTAGCGTGAAGATTAATACAATCGTCAATATTATCTTTGTTAATAATTTCAAAAGACCAATTAGGATTGTTTTTCTTAAAGTTTGTTATATGGTTTCGCTTGCCGTGGTATTTTTTGCCTTTAAGCGAAGCCATTTTTTCAACCTCGTAAATATAATCTCCATAACTTTCATCATATAAAAATTGAAAAGCATCCGGAAAATTTTCGTTTAGCATCTCAACATACGCTTCGGTAACACCGTAAAAGCGTGGCATGATATCATTAGCCTTAGCATATTTGACAACTTCATCAACGGCTTCTTTAAAATCACCGCTTCCAACAGGGATGCCAAAATTAGTTTCCTTACCCTTTCCCCAACTGCAAATAAAAAAGTCTTTAAACCTACAAATCTTTGTACTGTACTCGGTGCTCCACACAAACATATTGCCAAATGTGTAATCGCAATTCATTGTTTTTAAATGCTTGAAGCATTGGTCAACCCAAGCTTTATCCTCAATTTGCGGTGTTTTAAACTCTAACATTTTATTTTTCCTTCAATTCTTTTTTTACAAAATCAAGAATAGTATTATGTATTTCTTCAATAGGAAGCGGTTTCTCGCCGTCAGAACAAGGAATAACCGCCCAGCCCTGCTTAGAAGCGGTGTAAAGCGCTGATTTTCTGCATTTATTAAGAAAATCAACATCAGCCTCGTGAACGTCCTTTTTGCTTTCATCGCCGTCATAGCGAGCGGTCATAAGCCTTTGTGACACTTCAACGGGCATATCGAGAAAAATTACCAAATCCGGCTTAGGAATACCTATTTTGTTATATTCAAAATCAGCCGACCAATCAAGATATTCATCCCATTTAGATTCATCAATCTTTTCCATTTGATAAATTGAATTAGAAGTGGCATATCTGTCAGCTAAAATCAATGTTCCGTTATTATAATCTTTGCCCCAATCGAGTTTATAAGACGCAAACCTGTCAACTGCATAAAAAGCGCCGGCAGCGTAAGCATTTACATCGGCGGCATCTTTGCCAAATTCACCTGCGAGATACATTTTAACAAGCGTGCTCGACTTGCTGTCATAATCCGGAAGCTTGATTTTTTTAAAATTAATTGAATTTTTTTCAAAATATT
>ERZ1026776.628-NODE-628-length-23502-cov-8.187657_pt1 | contig 23502 bp, 22 predicted proteins | sample MGYA00380125_ERZ1026776 | MGnify/ENA primary metagenome ERZ1026776 (study PRJEB33269, sample SAMEA4719761) | human gut metagenome | biome: human-associated habitat; feature: organic feature; material: feces | place: Cameroon | collected 2013-10 ...
TAATAAATACACAGACTGAGGGCTATACCAGACAGCAGGTACTCCTGACAGACCAATCTTATAACAGAGTTGCAACGGATTCGTATTATATCAACAATGTTGGTATGGGAGTTGTGACGGCACAGATCCGACAGGTGCGTGATCAGTTCGCGGATGATACCTACCGCACGGAGAGTGGCCGTATGAACTATTACAAGGCACAGTACGAAACCGTTTCGGAGATAGAGAATTATTTTGGTGAGTTAGAGGGAAAAGACTTCAATACAACACTCAATGATATGTGGACATCCATGCAGGAACTGCAGAAAGAGTCGAACAGCATTGTAACGAGAAGCTCCTTTATCTCAAATGCACTTACCCTGATCGACCGTGTACAGACGGTTCGTTCCAGCCTGATTGAGTATCAGCGGAATCTGAATACAGAAATTAAGGATCAGGTTAAGACGGTAAATGACCTTGCATCTACCATCTATGAACTCAACCAGCAGATTCGTGCGGTTGAGGCAGGAAATGTGGAGAAAGCAAACGACTTGAAGGATAAGCGGAATCAGGCGCTTGATAAACTGTCTTCTATTGTGAATACCGAGATCGTGAACAACACGGATGGTACGGTGGAGGTTTATCTGGAAGGACATACACTGGTTACGCTTGGAAGGACATACACACTGACGACACAGAAAGTGTGTGAGAATGAAAAATATCAGCAGCGATATGGATTTACAGGTTCTTCCACCGACTTCCTGATGCCTGTATGGGAACAGGATGGCGATCCTTTGTTTAATATAAATCGGGTGCCGACTGCGGACAGCAACAGTGATATCGGTTCCCTGAACGGCCTCATGATGTCGCGGGGCTATTTTATCAGCAATTATACCGACGTTCCGACGAAACCGACCAAACCGTTGGAGAAAGATTTTGCAGATCCTGCGGATTATCAGACTGCAATGGCGCAATATGAACAGGATGTCAAGGATTACGTCGATGACCTGGAATATTTTAATACTTACGTGGAACCATATACAATCACGAATCTGGAGGCACAGTTTGACGTGCTGATTCATGCAATGGTGACACAGATCAATGACACATTGTGCCCGAACAAAACCGTGACACTGGCAGACGGTTCTGTCGTAAAGGTGCTGGACGAGGACGCTGCCGGAATCGGTATGGGCGAAGGCAACGAATATCCGGGCACGGAATTATTTACAAGAAACAGCGTGGATCGGTACACAGAACAGACACTGACTCTGGCTGATGGAACGACACAGACGTTCAAAGTATATAACGAAGAGAATCCGGATGATTTCTATTCGCTTTATACAATCGGAAATCTCAAAGTAAACGAGAAACTGTTACAGAATCCGTCTTTGCTTCCGCTCTCCCGCGTATCGGGTGAGGAGGCGCAGACGATCGCAGATGAGCTGCTGGCACGTTGGAATGATAAGTTTGCGACAGTCAGCCCGAACTCGTTGGTGCAGTGCAATTACAAAGATTATTACAGCGGTATGATCGATGATCTTTCGGACCGCGGTTATACATATAAGTCCATGATGGAAACCGGGCAGCAGGCAGTGTCTGATGCCGAGAATTCCAGACAGCAGTTACTGGGGGTATCTTCCGATGAGGAACTTTCCAGCATGATTAAATTCCAGCATGCATACAATGCATCTTCCCGATACATTAACACTGTGTCCGAGATGATTGCATATCTGATTGAGAAGCTGGGTGCATAGATACGGTAAAACATAGATTATAAAGGACAGATACCACATCATATGCAAAAGCCATAGGATTAGCAGAAGTGATAAGAAGGAGTGGAAGCGATGCCATCTACATTTTTAGGACTCAATACAGGTCTTTCGGGACTGACATATTTTCAGACGGCGCTCAATACGACCGCACACAATATATCCAATGCGGATACAAAAGGATATTCCAGACAGAATGTGCAGGCTTCCGCATCGGATGCCTTACAGCTGAACAAGACATACGGTATGATGGGAACCGGAATCACGGCATCCGCAGTAGAACGTCAGAGAAATGCATATTATGACACAAAATACTGGTCTGCGAATTCCAAGTACAGCCAGTACAACACACAGCATGCCAATCTTGAACAGCTGCAGACGTACATGAACGAGATGACTTCCGAGGCCGGTTATACAAAGTGGATGGCGGAGTTATCCGATGCCATGCAGGATCTGTCAACGAAGCCGGCAGATTATACAACGAGAATCTCCTTTGCGCTGACGGCAGATTCTTTTACCGATATGGTGAATGAACTTTCCAGCAATTTTCAGTCGACACAGAAGACGATCAACGATGAAGTGGAACTTGCAGTCAGTGAAGTAAATTCTCTCTCAAAACAGATTTACGAGCTGACACAGGAGATAATCACAATCGAATTAAAGGGCGGAAACGCCAATGACCTGCGGGATAAGCGGGGTGTGTGTATCGACACATTATCGGAATATGTAAATGTGGATGTGGATGAGCGAAGCATTATGTATGGTGTCGGAAATGATCAGGTAGAGGCCAATGCGAAGACTCTGACAATCCGCGTGAACGGTGAGATTTTAGTGGATGAGCTTGGCTACAATGAGCTGACTGTCGTTCCGAGAGAGCAGAAGGTAAATCAGAACGATCAGGATGGTTTGGTTGATATTTATTGGAAAAACTCGGATGATACAGCGGGCGAATTTTTCAATACCGCGAACATAACCGGAAGGATTGCCGGACTTTTCAATATCCGTGACGGTAACAATGGAGAGGTGTTTTCCGGTACAACAACGGCGGTGTCTGACAATCCGGCAGAGGTAACGGTAACACTGGCAGAAAGCATTGCCATGAAGGATCTGAACATTCCAACCGAAGGAACGATCACTTTAAATGGCAGGGATTACCTGTACGACGGCTGGACAGCGGAATATGATGCAGATGGAAAACTGAACAATTTTACATTCAAGAATATGACAATGATTGACGAGAAGAATGCAGAAGTAACCGCGATCTTCCCGACAGGCATCGATGGACGGCAGGCACAGATCGGTACAAAGAATATGGCAAAAGGTATTCCGTATTATCAGGCAAAGTTAAACGAGCTGGTGCGTGTGTTCTCTCGGTATATGAATGATTTGACAAGCGCAGGTGCCGATGCAGACGGCAATCCGGGACTCGATGCATTTACGGCGCAGGCACCGGATGGACATGATTTTGTATTGAAAGGCAGCATGCAGGGAACCGGAACAATCTCTTCCGGCGATGACAGCTATTATCGTCTGAACGGACTGAACTGGGAGCTGAATCAGCAGTGGAAGACCGATCCGAAGAAGATTGTTGTATCTTACAAGGAAGATATTGATCAGGGTAATATAGAAGCGAGAGGCATCTTAGAGAAGATGATGGCTGGACTGACCGATTCCACGATGTTCCAGCAGGGAAATATCTCGCATTTCCTGCAGGCAATCACGACGAACATGGCAGTCGATACGAAGAAGAACGAAGTATTTGCTGCAAATCAGGATGATATCCGATATACGATTGATAACCAGAGAGCTTCAGTTTCCGGTGTTGATAAGAATGAGGAAGGTTCGAATCTGACGAAGTTCCAGGAACTGTACCGGCTGGCGTCCAAGGTGATATCTGTTTTGAATGAAGTATATGACAAGCTGATTAATGAGACCGGTGTATAAAAGGATCCGTGTAAGATAGGCAGAAGTGCATATACACAATCGAGGAGGTAGCATATGCGAATTACAAATCAAATGATCTCCAATAATTCTCTGCGTAATATGCAGAAGACCATGGCAAATGTGGATAACCGTACAACGCAGATGGAGACAGGAAAGAAAATTACAAAGGCATCTGAAGATCCGGTTGTTGCTGTGCGGGCACTGAAGCTTCGTACGATGGTAACACAGCTGGAGCAGTACAAAGATAAGAATATCGGTGATGCAGAGTCTTGGTTAAAGATTACAACAACATCGCTCGACAACATTACTTCACGAATTGAAGACATTCAGAGCTACTGTACACAGGGTTCAACGGATTCGTTCAACACCACCGACAGAAGTGCAATCATCGATGTATTAAAAGAGATGCAGGATATGATCAACAGTGAGGGAAATTCGACCTATGCCGGACGTTATATATTTTCCGGATATAAGACAGACCGCTCTCTTGCATTTAATAATACCGAAGATATCAAGAAGTATTCTTATAAGATTACACAGCATCTGAATGCAGATAATCTTGATATGAAGACGGTTGTGTTAAACGGCGTGAACAGCGAGGATGTGGATGGCATTCTGGCGGGTACGGACACTTATGTGAAGCCGGATAAGGAACAGGTATATCGTTTGAATCTGGCATATGAAGGCATTTCCAACACCGATAGCCAGGGAAATCCGGCACTTTCATTGAAGGCACTGGATGCAGATGGTAACGCGATTGATCTGCGTGGATTTACGCAGACAATCAAGACAACCGCGGATGCAGATACCTATTACAAGGTCGGACCGGACGATATTAATATCATTGAAGAAACCGGAGAGATCATCTTCGGCGAGAATGTGTATAATACATTGAAGCAGGCAAAAGATATTGTTGTGGATTATGCGAAGAACAAGTTCGAAGACGGTGACCTTCGCCCGGAACATTATTTTGACTGTACACAGTACACCGAGCAGTCGGATGGCAGTATCAAGACAGTAGATTACGATACATATGACCGGACACAGGCAATTTATTACGAAGTGAATTTCAGCCAGAATATTCAGGTCAACACCGAGGGCAAAAATATAATCAATGATGACATGAGTAATAATATCAATGATCTGATTTATACGTTACAGGAATTAGATGCAGCGGAGAAGATGCAGACGAAGCTCAAAAATATGCTTTCCGATAACCAGTACGCATCGAATGATGATGCGGTCAAGCAGATCAATGCAATGCTGGAAGATATCAATGTCGAGATCGCTATTAAAAAAGAAACGATGCAGAAGACGTTTGCGAAGAATATTACGAACTTCCAAGGCTATATGGATCAGGTATCTGCAATTCAGTCCGATGTCGGAAGCCGTATGACAAAGCTTGACATGATTAAGACACGTGTGACAGAGCAGTACAGCACATTCAAGGAATTAAAGTCTGAAAATGAGGATGTATCCAGTGAGGAAGCGGCACTGAACTTCAAGGAAGCCAATGTCGTATATGAGGCAGCACTTGCGGCTACGAGCAATCTGATCAGAGCATCGCTGATTGATTATCTATAGAAAAAGATTTTTTAGAAATTGTGTGTACAATTTCTAAATTTTGAGGAGGGATAAAGTATGGTAGCAGAGACAAGATTATTTGGAACAGTCGACATCGCGGAGGATAAGATTCTGGAGTTCCCGATGGGACTGATCGGATTTGAGAATTTGAAGAAATTTGCAATTATTTATGACAGTGACCGGGAGGTACGTTCGAAGATCAGCTGGTTACAGTCCATGGAGGAGCCTGCGCTGGCACTTCCGATCATCCATCCATCCGAACTGATCGAAGATTACGGACCGATCGTGGAGGACGAGCTGATGAAGAATATCGGAGATCCGGCAGATGCGGATATTCTGATGTTTGTCACACTGTCGATTCCTTCGGACTTAACGAAGATGACAGCGAATCTGAAGGCACCGATCATCATCAACACAGAGGGCAGAAAAGCCATTCAGGTGATCGTGGAGAACGAAGAGTACAAAGTAAAGTTTAACGCTTACGAGGCAGTTCAGAAGATGAAAGAAAAGGCAGGTGAGTAATATGTTAGCACTATCCAGAAAACAAGGCGAATCCATCGTGATAGGCAATAACATTGAGATCACTGTGCTCGAGGCAAAGGGCGATCAGGTAAAGATCGGTATCTCCGCACCGAAGAGCGTGCCTGTCTACCGCAAGGAAATCTACGCACAGATTCAGGAAGAAAACCGCGAAGCTGTTGCAAACCTCGATGTAGAAAGTTTGAAAAAACTCTTATAAAGTGGTAAAGTATGAGTGATTAGTTGACGATACAACTAATAGGAAACCAATGGGTGTATGCCGTTCAAGGATGGAAGGTGTACAAGCAGTTCACGCAAGGAGGCGTATAGATTATGGGAATGGATGGAATCGGAGGCGTAGGCGCCTTAAATGTAAGTTCACAGACAAGAGTGACACGTCCGCAATCTGAGACGGTGGATGTAAACACAGGCAGTACTGCCGGACAGCAGGTACAAGTTGCAAGCTTACCACCGGTTGGCGGAAAAGGCAGCAACAAAAATAATAATCAGTCCGGACAGCAGCAGGATCGTGGTGCGGTACAGACCGATAAGGAAGTAGCACCGGACAAGATCAAGGCAGCGGTCGATGATCTGAACAAGACTGTAAAGCAGGCAAGTCCGATGCATCACACCCAGCTTAGCTTCAAGTATCATGAGGATACAAACCGGATTTCGATTACCGTTACAGATAGTGACACCGATGAAGTAATCCGTGAGATTCCGCCGGAGAAGACGCTCGATATGCTTGCAAAGGCATGGGAGATGGCAGGACTTCTGGTTGATGAGAGAAGATAAACAGATACCTTGAACAGGAGGAATCAATATGGCAATGCGTATGACAGGTCTCGCATCCGGTTTGGATACCGAGAGCATGGTAAAAGAACTGGTCAGTGCCAGCTCTGAAAAAGTAAATAAAATCAAACAAAAAAAGCAGGACGTCGAGTGGAAGAAAGAGATCTGGAGCGGTCTGAATACGAAGATTTATAACTTTTATAAGACACAGCTTTCTGCGTTTAAGACTGTCAGCAATTACAATACAAAGAAGGCAACGGTCAGTGATGAGACCAAGGTAACGGTCAAGGCAGGTGTGGGAGCTACAAATGGTACACATTCGGTATCCGTAGAGCAGACAGCTTCTTCTGCATATCTGACAGGTGACAATATCAAGATAAAAGGGAATTCTTTTACCGGATACAAGGATGCAGGACTTGCTACAAAGTTTGCGGATATGACAGATGCATCCGGACAGAGCCTGAATCTGGCAGGACAGAAGATTTCCATTTCCGATGGAACCAACACGCTGGTATACGAGCTTGGCGGAACCGGCGCAGATGGTGTTGCATCACTTTCCGAATTGAACGAGAAGCTTGCGAAGGATGAGAACTTCAAAGGTCTGTCTGCAAGCATCAAGGACGGAAAGCTGACATTCACGAACACAACCGCGAAAACTGCAGACGATGGCAGTAAGAGCGGAACAACATACAGCGTTAAAGCGGATGTGCTTGGAATCAACGGTACAGTCGGCTATGACAAGGATGCGGCAGCCGGAAATACAGTGAGCACTGCGTTTGCCGCAAAGGTGGCAAATAACTTTACAAGCGCAGATATCTCGGGAACTACGAAATTAGCGGATCTTGGAATTAAGGTTGGAACAACATTCTCAGTCAATGGCAAGGATTTTGTCGTGGATGACAAGTCAACGATCAATGATTTCACGACAGCTATCTCCAAGATGGGTGTCTCTGCAAGCTTTGATGCCGTGCAGGGAAGATTCTATGTCAATGCATCGAAGACTGGCGCTGCGAATGATTTCAATATCACATCGAGTGATGCGGATGCATTGGAAGCACTTGGACTTGGCAGCGGTTCTAAGAAGGTGGATGCAAGAGATGCCATCATCTATTATAACGGAGTCAAATACACGGGTGACAGCAACACGATGACCATCAACGGCATGACCATCACTGCGAAGGCAAAGACAGATACAGCGGTGAATGTTGAAGTATCCGCAGATACAGATGCCGCGTATGATAACATCAAGAAATTCGTGAAGACTTACAATGAGCTGATCGAAGAGATGAACAAATATTACAACGAGAAAGATGCCGGCTATGATGCCTTAACTGAGGATGAGAGAAGCAAGCTGTCCGACACGCAGATTGAGAAGTGGGAAGAGAAGGCAAAGCAGGGATTGCTGCGCAGGGATTCTACATTACAGACACTGCTTACCAATATGCGGTCTGCTTTGAATAAGGGTGTGACTGTGACGCTGGCAGATGGTACAACGCAGACGATGTCGCTTGCATCGATCGGTATTGTGACAGGTGATTATTCTGAGAATGGTAAGCTTCATATCATGGGCGATCCGGACGATGAGGAGTATGCATCACAGGAGAATAAACTCCGTGCGGCACTCGAAGGAAATGACAACTTAGTCAGCCAGATTATCGGTGGAACGACAGAGAATAAGGGTGTCGGAACGCAGATGTATGAATATCTGCAGAAGTCGATGGCGCGTATTGAAGGAACCAGAAGTTCGCAGACCTTCTACAACGATAAGACACTTGACAGTGAGATTGATGATTATGACGACGAGATTGACAAGTGGGAAGAGAAGTTGCAGAACTTAGAGGATAAGTATTACAATCAGTTTTCCAAGATGGAAGCTGCGATGGCGAAGATGCAGAGCCAGCAGTCATATCTTTCATCTTTATTCGGAAGCTGATGAAACATGGAAGACAAAATGGTATCTGGAGGGTTAGAACATGGCATATAACATGGCGGCAAAAGCATATGGAACGGGTAAGGTAGAGACAGCAACACCGGCGGAGCTTACCTTGATGCTCTATGAGGGTGCCGTAAAATTCTGCAATATCGCAGTGGTAGCACTCGAGAATAAGGATTATGAGAAGACAAACACGAATATTCAGAAGTGTCGGAATATTATCGTGGAGCTTACTTCGACATTGGATACGAAATACCCGGTGGCAGAGGACTTCAAGCGGATGTACGACTATATCTTTGCACTTTTGACAGAGGCAAACATGAAGAAAGACATGGAGCTTCTGGAGCGAGCTTTGGAAGAGCTTCGTGGCATGCGGGATGTGTGGAAGGAAGTCATGAAGCGCGCAAAGGGTCCACAGATTTCCCTTAGCACATTCTGATGTGTGTTTGGCAGGCATCCTTTTGAAGAATCAGCCAGGAGGTATCTATGAATCAGACCGGAACTTATGTGAAGATACTGCGGGAATCCCTAGAGCGCAAGAAGCGGTATCTAGAAGAGATACTCGCACTTACAAATAAACAGGCCGAATATGCGGCTGCGGAGACGTTTGACGAAGCTGCTTTCTCAGAGCTTGTAGACAAAAAGGAAGTTCTGATCGGGAACATCAACGAGGGCGATAAGGGCTTTGCATCTGTGTATGAACGTGTGAAGCAGGAGATACAGGCAGATCCGGCAAGTTACCGGGAAGATCTGCAGGTAATCCAGTCGCTGATACGTCAGTGCGTGGATCTTGGTATGCAGATCGAAGCGGTCGAAGAGAGAAACCGTGCGGCGATGGAACAGGTATTTGCCGCGAAGTTTCAGGGTGTGCGTCAGATCAAACAATCCAAGACGGTAGCCAGCAAATATTACAAGTCGATGGCAAACGGCATGGTGAATGATTCCCTGCTCTATGACCGCAAAAAATAATTATTCGAACCGGATGGAACGATTCGGAAAATTATTTGCAAAAATTTAAAAAAATAATAAAAAAGGGGTTAAGGATTAAAATCCATAACCGATATATAAGGTGTAAGGAACAAACAAGTTCCTGTAAACAAGGTTATTACCCGAGAGGGTTCTAACATACATACTATTCACGGGGCGGTGCCCCAGTACTTCTCGCAGGGACGCGGGAATAAATTCAAGGAGGAATTATTATGGTAGTACAGCACAATTTGCAGGCAGCAAACACAAACAGAATGTTGGGTAGCAATGTCAAGGCAGTATCTAAGTCAACTGAGAAGTTGTCATCAGGATATGCAGTTAACAGAGCCGCTGATGATGCAGCAGGTCTTTCCATCAGTGAGAAGATGAGAAACCAGATTCGTGGCATCAACCAGTCTGTTAAGAATGCAGAGGATGGTGTATCCTTGATTCAGACTGCAGAAGGTAACATGGGTGAGATTCACAGCATCCTTCAGCGTATGGGTGAGCTTGCTACAAAGGCAGCCAATGATGTAAACGCAAAAGAAGATCGTAAAGCTATTCAGGATGAGATCAATGAGCTTGCAGCAGAGATTGATTCCATCTCTTCTAAGGCGGCATTCAATGGAACAAAGCTTTTGAATGGTAGTTTTAAGGGCAAGCATCTTCAGGTAGGTGCTAATAAGGGTGAGAATATGTTGATCAGCATTGCTACTATGAACTGTAAGAAGCTTCTTGGCTCAACAGGAGCAGAAATTGCAGCAGGTCCTAATAATAAGCTTAGCATGTCTACACATGAGCAGGCAGGTAAAGCTATGTCTAAAATCAGTAATGCTATTAAGGACGTTTCCGCAGCACGTTCAGCACTTGGTGCTAAGCAGAACAGACTGGAGTACACAATCGATAATCTCGAGAATTACTCTGAGAACCTGACATCTGCAGAATCACAGATTCGTGATACAGATATGGCTACTGAGATGACAAACTACACGAAGAACAACATTCTTCAGCAGGCAGCGCAGTCTATGTTAGCTCAGGCAAATCAGTCTACACAGGGTGTACTTTCATTACTTCAGTAATTTAATATTATTGACAAATAGGCTGGCTCGCATGCGGGTCAGCTTATTTTGTTATATGGAGGGTAACGATGGATTTACAAAGAATTGAAGATACAAAAAACACGTTGATGTCTATTGCGACAGAACTTTATCAAAATAAGGTGTCTGAGGGGAAAAAACATGTGGCGGATGTGTTGGAGGATTTGGGCATTATTGCTACATGGCTAACGGAGGAACAGCAGATAGATTATATTCAAACTATATTACGACCAATCATGGATGCGATGGAAACAGAAGATGGGGTATATCTTGCTGATTTAATTAATTATGAGCTTATCCCATTTATTGAAAGAATTTTGGAGGACTGATATGGTATACGAAAAGAATTTAAATGCGTTAAAATGCACGAGTGGAAATGAACGTATTATAGAATATTTGGAGAAAAATGAAAATTGGAGGTCGAAAAGGGCTTTTATCGAAACAGCCTTAAATGGGGAACCAATAGTGATATATCAGGATAAACAGAAAACGTATTTAAATTCGCGGTATAATCCTTCAGTTGCTGCAGCGGTATTTATAGACCAATTTGCAGATATTACACAGCAGGCAGGACTAATCATGTTTGGATTGTCGAGTGGCATATTTGCAAAAAAATTTCTTGAAAAAATAAAAAAGGAAGTATTTTTATTTGTCTATGAACCTTGTATCGACATTTTTCAGACCGTAATACATGAGATAGATATTAGTGATTTGATTTTAAGTGGAAGATTTTTATTATTTGTAGAAGGAATTAATGAGGGGAGCTTAGCAATAGCCATAGAATCAAATAGTGGGTATCAAAATTATTGTAAAATATTATATACAGAGTTACCACAGTATGTGCGGTTGTTTAAAAAATCGTATGAAGAATATAGAGAAATTGTTCGAAAACAGGCAATTGCACTTCAGTTGGTTATTAATACTGCATTAGTCAGAGGAGATCGATTTACTTATACGGTTATACAAAATATGCGATATTTGCCAGGGTGTAGAAATGGATTTGATTATATTGGGAAATTTCCTGCGGATATGCCAGCAATTGTAGTAGCAGCAGGACCTTCACTTGAGAAAAACGTGGATTTATTGAAACAGGCAAATGGAAAAGCTTTGATTATAGTGGTGGATTCTGCGATAAAAACGGTATATAGTCGAGGAATAAAGCCTGATTTTGTTATAACAATTGATAGCTTGAAACCTACGCGATTATTTGAACAGGAAGGAATTGGGGATGCATACCTGCTTGCGGATGGCGGAGCTAATACGGATGTATTTGATACGATACACCCCAAAAATCTAATTTTTTATAGTAGTAGTTCTCCGACTTGGGATCGCTTGTTTCGCGAGGAAGGAACTCAGATTCAGGAAGTGTATTGTGGTGGATCTGTAGCGGTTGATGCTTTGACTATGGCGATTATTATGGGATTTAAACGAGTGATTCTTATCGGACAAGATTTGGCATTAACTGGTGATAAGCAATATGCTGATGGAGAGAAGTTAGATAAAAAACCAAGACCGGGAGAAGTCGTTGTAAAAGATATTTACGGAAAAGATGTTAGAACACTGCAAGATTATCGGGAGTTTATTCGTGCAATTGAGCGATTGGCTTATGAGAATCCAGAGGTGGAGATTATAGATGCAACAGAAGGTGGGGCATTTAAGAAAAATACAACGATAATGACTTTTCAGGAGGCAATTGATAAGTATTGTGATAAGGAATATCCGATACAGCAGATTATTGAGTCGATTCCTCGCTTGTTCACGCATGATGGACCTAAAAGAATACAATCTACTTTGCTTGATATGAAGAAAAATGTAATCGATATTGGGAAACGAACCGTAAAAGCAGGAGAACTTTGTGAAGAAGCGTGGAAGATTCTAGAATCAAAGAAATTTGATAAAAGGAGATTGCAGAAAATTAACGCATATATTACAGAGGTGGATGAATTATATGTGCATATGCCAGAAGAACCGTTGTTTAGCTGTGCTACTACATTTTCGGATTTTACTTTTATGCGTCGATTGTATGAGGAAGAGTCAGATGATTTGGCAGAAGCGATAAGATTGTATAAGAATTCAGTTCCATATTATCAGGGTATTGCGGATGCGTCTACACAGATAAATAAAATAATTGATGATTGCTTAGAAAAATTAAAAAAACAGTATAATTTAACGGATGATTAATTGCGAGGTGTGTAGAAATGCTTGATCTTGACAGATTTATATATGAAAAAGTAGTAAAAAGACCCAATAGTATGTTCTTGAAAGATATACAGGATAATCACCAAATTTTGAAAAAAAAGATGCAGGGAAAGTCTGTGTTAATAATTGGTGGAGGAGGTTCTATAGGATCTTCTTTCATAAAAGCAATTCTACCGTTTCAACCATCTTCGCTGGTTGTTGTTGATACAAATGAGAACGCATTGGCGGAGCTTACAAGGGATCTTCGCAGTACGAAAGATATGTATGTGCCAGAAGATTACATACCGTATCCGATGGATTTTGCATCTGTGGTATTTGAAAAAATGTTCCGTAGCCGCGGAGGATTTGATATTGTAGCGAATTTTTCTGCGCATAAGCATGTGCGTTCCGAGAAGGATATTTATTCTGTTGAGGCATTGCTTCAGAATAATTTGCTTCATGCAAAAAAATTATTAGATTTATTAACGGAATATCCACCAGAAGAGTATTTTTGCGTGTCAACCGATAAAGCTGCTAATCCCGTAAATATTATGGGAGCCAGTAAGCGGATTATGGAGGATTTGATTTTTTCTTATTCGGACCATTTTCCAGTTAAGACGGCAAGATTTGCGAATGTGGCATTCTCAAATGGCTCATTGCCAAATGGATTTCTGGCGAGAATGCAAAAATTGCAACCATTGTCGGCGCCAATGGATGTAAAAAGGTATTTTGTGTCTCCAGAAGAAAGTGGTCAAATCTGCATGCTTGCATGCATGCTTGGAAATAATCGAGAGATATTCTTCCCAAAGCTGGAACAGGCACAGATGATGACATTCGATGAAATAGCCGTTGCATTGCTTGAAGAACAGGGTTACACTGTACTTAGATGCGATAGTGATGCAGAGGCTGTTGAGAAGGCAGAAAAACTGAAAGAGGGAAGTCACCTTTATCCGGTGCATTTTTCTGTGTCTGATACATCTGGTGAAAAAGCATACGAAGAATTCTATACGAATTCAGAGACGGTAGACATGGAACGGCTGTCGATGCTGGGAGTTGTTACAGGAAAATCAATCCCAGATCAGGAGAAATTGCAAATGTTATTTAAGGCATTGGAGAAAGAATTTGAAGGTGTAACTACGAAAGAGACAGTCGTAAAAATATTAAAGGCTTATTTGCCTAATTTTGAACATATTGAGACAGGTAAATCTCTGGATTCTAAGATGTAAAATGAATGATGTACACAGTGGAGGTTCTGTATGGCACGATTTATTCCATTATCAATTCCAAATTTTGAAGGAAATGAAAAAAAATATGTGGATGATGCGATTGCGCAAGGATGGGTATCAACCGGAGGTGCGTATATCTCGGAATTAGAAAAGCGAATGGCAGAATTTCTGCATGTTGACAATGTAGCGGCTTGTCAGAGTGGAACATCAGCGTTACATCTTGCTTTAGTAGAAGCGGGAGTTCGACCTGGGGATGTTGTACTTGTTCCACCACTTACATTTATTGCAGCAGTCAATCCTGTAAGATATCAGTTTGCAACCCCTGTATTTATAGATTGCGATGACAGCTTTTGCATGGATCCTGTGAAATTGCGCCAATTCTGTGGTGAAGAATGTATCTGGAAAGAGGATCAGCTGACATACAAAGGTCGGATTGTGCGGGCCATTGTAGTAGTTCATGTGTTTGGGAACATGGCAGACATGGAAGCTATTATGAGAGTGGCAGAAAAGTATCATGTTAAAGTTATAGAAGATGCTACAGAGGCACTTGGAACGTGTTATACAGAAGGTGTCTATGCGGGGAGATTTGCAGGAACGATCGGGGATTTTGGTGCATACTCATTCAATGGAAATAAGATTATAACAACTGGTGGTGGCGGGGCGATTACAGCGAAAAACTCGCAGACAGTTGATCATATTCGTTATTTATCTACACAGGCAAAGGATGATACACATTATTATATTCATCATGAAGTTGGTTATAATTACCGCATGACCAATCTTCAGGCAGCAGTAGGTGTTGCACAGATGGAAGAATTGCCAGAGTTTATTCGAAGAAAAAGGCGAAATTATCAGTTGTATAAACAGCAGTTACAAGATTTTTCTCTGGGAAGATTAATGGAATTTCGCGAGGGAACTTCGTCGAATCAATGGTTTTATTCGTTGGAAATTGACAGAACGAAAATACATGCATCTATGCGGGATATAATAACCAAATTGGAAGAACATGGCATTCAGACAAGGGCAATCTGGGGACTGATTAATGAGCAAGTGCCTTATCAAAAAGAAGTTACATTTCATTTGGAAAAGGCGCCATATTACGCGAAACGTATTATTAATTTACCGTGTAGTACCCAGATTACAGAAGAAGAGATAAAATATGTGGTAACACAGGTAAAAGAAGTATTAGGGGAGTTTGCGAATGAATAAAAATCAACTTGCAAAATTCATCGGAGAAGAAACCTTAAGTATTGTAGATGCAATGGAAAAAATCGATGCAAATACAAAAGGTTTTTTATTTATTGAGGATACAGATGGTGCTCTGACGGGGTGTGTTACGGATGGAGATATCCGTAGATGGATTATTCGTGGAAGGGAGCTTCGTGATCCCGTTAGTAAGGTGATGAATAAGACACCAAAGTTTTTATTCCTGGAAGAAGCTGCCAAGGCAGATTTGTTGATGAAACAGGCTGAGATTAATGCGGTTCCTATTTTGAATCGTGACAGGCGTATCAAAGATATCGCGCTTGCTTCGGATGCGTTTGTAAAGACAGATAGTGGTAAGAAAGATCTGCGCGGTGTACCGGTTGTAATCATGGCGGGTGGAAAGGGAACAAGACTTGCGCCTTATACTAAGATTCTTCCGAAACCATTGATTCCGATAGGGGAGACACCTATTGTGGAGCGGATTCTGGATTTGTTCTACGGATATGGTGTAGATAAATACTACATGACCGTTAATTATAAAAAGGGAATGATTAAATCTTATTTTTCTGATTTACAACCCCCATATGAAATTGATTATGTTGAGGAAACCATGCCATTAGGAACAGGCGGAAGTATCCGGTTGATAGATGAGAAGTTTGATAAACCAATTTTTGTGTCGAACTGTGATTCGCTGGTGCTAACAGATTATCGAGATTTATATGCATACCATAATTCCTCAGACAATGAGATAACTATGGTATCCGCATTAAAAAATATAGTAGTTCCTTATGGTGTAATTCATTCTGGTGAAAGTGGTGTGATAGAAAGCATAGAAGAAAAACCAAAACTTTCATATTTTATTAATACTGGAATGTATGTAATTAATCCGGAAACGATTGATCTGATTCCGGAGAATCAATTGTTTCATATGACACATTTGATTGATGCCGTTATCAAACGTGGAGGAAAAGTTGGTATGTATCCAGTAAGTGAGGATTCATTTTTGGATATGGGTGAATTTGGAGAGATGAAACGAATGGAGGAGAAACTACATATAGTTTCAGAGTAAAGATTGGAAGAGATTGTATTAGTAGGCTTTGGTGGACATGCCAAAAGTGTTGCAGATTGTATTGAGAGACAAGGCAAATATAAAATAGCAGGTTATACGGATTATGCTGATAATGGAGTAGGCTACTGTTATTTAGGAACAGATGATGTTCTCGAAAAGCTATATGAACAAGGAGTGCATAACGCTGTAGTTTGTGTTGGTTTTCTTGGGAAGGGAATGATACGGAATCAATTGTATAAGAAATTGAAGAAAATCGGATATATATTACCGGTCATTGCAGATCCTTCGGCAATTATTTCAGAGAGCGCAGAACTTCAGGAGGGAGTATTTATAGGTAAGCTTGCAGTTGTAAATGCTGAGGCAAAAATTGGGAAGATGGCGATTGTCAACTCGAAGGCACTGGTGGAGCATGAGTGTGTTGTAGGAGATTTCACACATGTAGCAGTAGGTGCGGTTCTTTGTGGACAAAGCGAAATTGGAGAGAGTTGTCTGGTTGGAGCAAATGCAACTGTTTTACAATGCAGAAAAGTTCCTTCTCATAGCATTGTTCCGGCAGGTTTCGTTGTAAGGGAGTGAGAGATTGTGAATAAAGTACTGGTAATTGCAGAGGCGGGAGTAAATCATAATGGCAGTCTGGATCTGGCAATGCAAATGGTGGATGCGGCGAAAAGAGCAGGTGCGGATATAATTAAGTTTCAGACAGCAAAACCAGAGGCGTTGATCTCTAAATATGCAGAAAAAGCAGCTTATCAGAAAGAAAACACAGGGGAAGACGAGAGTCAGTTAGATATGGTTCGGAAGATTATGCTTCGCTACGAGCAATTCATTCCACTTAAATGCTACTGTGAACAGCGGGAAATCAAATTTCTGTCTACGCCGTTTGATTTGGATAGTATTGATTTTCTGGAAGAATTGGGATGTGATATCTGGAAGATTCCATCTGGTGAGATCACAAATCTTCCCTATTTGGAGAAAATTGCTTATACACACAAACCTGTCATTATGTCAACAGGTATGGCAACGATGGATGAGATTCGGGATGCCATGAAAGTTCTGAAAGATGCAGGAACTGGAGAAGTCACGTTGTTGCATTGTACAACGCAGTATCCAACGCCATTTGAAGATGTTAATTTGAAAGCTATGATTACGCTACGAGATCAGTTTGGCTGTGCAGTTGGATATTCTGACCATACAAAAGGGATTGCGATTCCAATTGCAGCTACGGCGATGGGCGCGACAGTAATCGAGAAACATTTTACATTGGATCGAACGATGGAAGGTCCGGACCATAAAGCAAGTCTGGAGCCGGATGAGCTGGCAGAGATGGTGACAGCGATTCGCCAGGTGGAAAAGGCACTTGGGGATGGACAAAAAAAGCCTGTGCTATCAGAAACCGAAAATAAAACGGTTGCAAGAAAGAGTATTATTGCGGCCAGAAATATTAAAAAAGGCGAACTATATACAGAGGAGAATCTAACAACTAAACGACCGGGAAATGGAATTTCCCCTATGCGTTGGTATGAATTTATAGGTAAGACTGCAAATCGGGATTATGCAGAGGACGAGTTGATAGAAGAATGAAAAAAATTGCAATTATAACAGCAACGAGAGCAGAATATGGATTGCTTGCCCCTGTAATACGAGAACTTCGAACGTATGAGAACGAAGGGTTTCAGGTGGAGGTTATTGTGACCGGAACACACCTGTATACCGAATATGGTGATACGATTCAGGAAATAAAGGCAGATCATGTTCGTATTGATGAAATAATTAAAATACCGGTAAATTCTCAGACCGCATTGGATATCTCTTCCAATCAGGCAGTTGCGTTGATGAAATTCACAGAGTTGTTTTTGAAAAAAAGGTATGATGCGGTTATGCTTTTGGGAGATCGATATGAAACGTTGGCATTTGCGATTGCTGCAGGCAATACGCAGACACCAATCTTCCATGTTGCAGGTGGAGATACAACAGAAGGTGCTATGGATGAGTGGATTCGACATTCCATTACGAAGATGAGTTATCTGCATTTTACGACAAATGAACAGAGTCGAAGAAGGGTAATTCAAATGGGGGAAAATCCTGACCGGGTATTCAACTATGGTTCTACAAGTATTGATAATATCATGATGCTGGCGAATATGTCTCGTCAAGAGGCATTAGCAAGTGTTGGATTATCAGATTGCAGGTATGCATTATGTACATATCATCCAACGACAATGGAATTAGGGGAAATGGATGTGCAGGTTGAGGATTTCCTAAGAGCGATAGAACATTATCCAAACATACAATTTATAGTAACAAAGTCGAATTCTGATCAAGGTGGAAGCCGAATCAATAATCGACTGGACAGTGCAGAGAAAAAAATAAAAAATCTGCATGTCTATGCATCTCTTGGTGCAAAACGTTATTTGTCTCTGATGCGATATGCAGAGTTTGTTTTAGGAAATTCTTCCAGTGGAATTATAGAAACCCCGGCATTTTGTATTCCAACGGTTAATATTGGTGATCGACAAAGAGGAAGATTACAGACGCAGAGCATTATCAATTGCGATACGGATGAGAATGCGATAGTGAGTGCAATTGCACAAGCTATTTCTGCTGAGATGAAGCAGATTTGTGAACAGACGGAAAGTCCATATGGAGATGGGGCGGCGGCAAAAAAAATAGCGAAAAAGAGTGTTGAGATTATTATGCAGACAACCATGGATCTGCGAAAAACTTTTTATGATATAGAGGTATAGGATGAATAATTTGGCTATTATTCCTGCGAGAAGTGGTTCAAAGGGACTGAAAGATAAAAACATAAAGCCATTAAATGGGAAGCCATTACTTGCATATAGTATTGATGCAGCAATCGAATCTAAACGATTCTCACATATTATGGTATCTACCGATAGCATGGAGTACGCGGATATTGCGAAACAGTGTGGTGCTGAGGTGCCTTTCCTGCGATCGGAGAAAACGAGTAGTGATGTAGCCGGAAGCTGGGATGTTGTTATAGAGGTACTGGAAAAGTATAGAGAACTTGGACTGCAATTCGACACAGTATGCTTATTACAACCCACATCACCACTTCGAAAAGCGGAGGATATTGCAGGGGGATATACGGAATTAGAACAGAAAAGGGCGGACGCGATTACCGGAGTATGTGAAATGGAACATTCCCCGTTATGGGCAACGACCTTGCGGGAGGATTTATCTTTGGTGGAATTTCGCAAATCACTTGCAGAAGTTCCGAGACAAATGCTACAGACATATTATCGTATCAATGGAGCATTGTATATCCGCAGAGTAGTTTATGCAGATGGTAAAATAGGTATTAAAGACCAGAAAGAGTATGCTTATGTGATGGAGCGGAATCGTAGCGTGGATATAGATACGATAGATGATTTTGAGATGGCGGAATATTATATTAATACAATTATGTAGCTGAAAAGAGGAAAAATATGAACCAGATAAATGATTCAGCAAAATTAAACAATGTGAGATTAGAAGATGACATCAAAATATATAGAGATGTGATAATAAATAATTCTCGGATAAGTGATGGAGTGTCAATAGGAGATGATACTACAATAGAAAGGTGTAATTTGGAAAAATTTGTAACCGTTAATCGAAGATGTTATATTAATGATTCTGATATTGGAAGCTACACATATACAGGAATAAACACAATTATAAACTGGACTCAAATAGGTAAATTTTGTTCAATAGGTAGAAATGTAGATATAGGAGGGATTACACATAATTATAGTGCAATTACAACCTTCCCTTTAAGTAGATTTGAGCAAAAAAGATCGGGAAATGTTCAAACGAAAGAAGAAAAAAAGTGCTTGATTGGAAATGATGTATGGATTGCTGCTGGAGCACATGTATTGCATAATGTGTCAGTTGGAGATGGTGCAGTTATTGGAGCTGGAGCTGTCGTAACCAAAGATGTTCCGCCTTATGCGATTGTTGTTGGAGTTCCTGCGAAGATAATATCATATCGCTTTGAAAATAATAAAATACAGCTGATACGTTCCTTGCGGTGGTGGGATTGGCCGGAAGCGTTTGTTCAGAAACATATAGGAGTATTGACAAAGAACAACATAACAACGGTAGAAATAGAACAATTGATAAGATTATATGATGAGTATGAGGAATCTGCAAATGAAGAATGATTTACAAGGGAAAAAGATTTTAATAATAGGCGGGATAAATGCAATTGCAGACTTGGTAGAGCTAGCGCATAAAAGAGGAATTAAGGTTGGAGTTCTTGATTACAATAAAAATACTTATTTAAAATCTATTGCAGATTATGCATATGATATGGATGCGTTAGATGTAGATGGAATAGTAGAAATTGTAAGAGAGGAAAATTATCAAGGTATAATCTCTAACTTTGCAGATTCGTTAATGCCATATGTAAATGAGGTGGCTCAAAAAACAAATTTATATACGGTGTTTAATGAAAAACAGATAAAGTTATCAACAGATAAGATGTTTTTTAAGCAACAGTGTGTTAAAAATGGCGTTTTAGTGCCAAAACAGTATGATTTTTCTCCAGATAAAATAGACGAGTTTTCAAGTACGGCATTTCCTGTTATTGTAAAACCAGTTGATGGGAGCGGTTCCAAGGGAATAAGTGTATGCAGAGATGTAAGGGAACTTAAAGAAGGATATTTGCTTGCCGTGTCTCAATCTAGGAATAGACGGGTTATTGTAGAGCAATATTTAGAAGGCGATGAAATTAATCTAACTTATATTGCACAAGATGGAGATATATCATTGGCTGCGATACATGATAGATATTTCAATGCGGAACAAAAATCACAGATAAGGGTGCCGGATGTATATATTTATCCATCAAAATATGTCGATTTATTTATAGATAAATATAATGATGTGGTAATAAGAATGTTGAAAAATATGGGAGTAAAAAATGGCTCATTGTTTATGCAAGCCTTTGTTGTTGGAGATCAGGTATATATATATGAGGCAGGCATGAGATTGAATGGCTGCAAAACATATCAGATTTTGGAGGTTGAAAATAAATACAATTCTCTTGAACATTTGATGAATTATTCCTTAACCGGATCAATGGGAGAAAAAGTTATTTTTGATCCTCACTTTAAGAGATGGTATGCTACTTTAAATGTTGTGGGAAAACCAGGCGCAGAAAAGATTAGGTTTAACAAAATAGAAAGGCTACAAAGTAAAGAATGGATAATATCAATTGCAAGAAGTTATTTTGACGGAGAGACAATACCTCAAAATTCAGGTGGAACTTTAGTTCAGCTTGTTGCAAGAATTCATTTGTATGCAGATACTAAAAAGGTCTTATTAGAGAGAATACAGGAAACATACGATTTACTAGATGTTACAGATGCATATGGTGAAAATGCACTATGTGCTCAACATAGCGTTTATGATCTAAGGAAAAATCTTAATTATGATTTATCATATAGGTGATTAAATGAAAAAAATAATTATAAGTGGTGCGAATGGAAATATTGGTAGTAAATTAGTAAAACGGTTATCATATAATCCGGAATATGAGGTAATTGCAATAGTACGTGATAAAAAAAGATGTAACATTGAACAATTTAAGCAAGTTGAATGGATTGATATAGAAGAATTTTTTGAACGTCAATTAAATAATCAAGATATATATTGTGCAGTTCACCTTGCTTTTGCAAGAGGGGATTGTACCAATGTACAAATAGCTTCAAGTATCATTTTTTCTAAAAAATTTTTTGAAAAAATATCTGGGGCAAATTTAAAAAAAGTTATATATGTATCGAGTCAGGGAGTGTATGGTGAAATTCCAGAAATACGAAGTGTAGATATGGCTCCGCAACCTAATTCAACATATGCGATGGCAAAATTTGGAGTAGAGCAATTGTTTGATGTTTTTTTTTCTGGTATGTCGCATGCTTCGATTATTAGATTGGATAATGTTATACAAAGTCAACGAATGCCTAAATTACTTTGTAATCAAATTAAAACATGTGGAACAATTAATTTGGTTGATGGAAAGCAGTTTTTTTCATATATTGACATTGATGATGCGGTGCGCGCCATAGATATGCTTGTTTCATGCAATGATGATTGGAAGCCAATTTACAATGTTGGTATAGATAAAACACGTTATACATTACTTGAAATTTCTGATATATTGGAACAAATAGCAAGCAAATATGGATATACTGTTTCTAAAATTTATGAACAAAAAGATATAAAACTATTCTCAGGAATGGAAACGGTTGAATTTATGAATGATACAGGATGGAAACCAGAAAAAAATATTTATCAGATGCTTGAAAAGTTATTTTTGGAGGGGAATTAAGAATGGATAAAAAAATAATGGTTACACGCACGTCAATGCCATCTTTTGAGGAATACATAGAGAAAATTAAGCCATTGTGGGATTCACACTGGTTAACCAATATGGGAAAGTATCATCAGGAATTGGAACAGAAGCTATGCGAGTATATGGGTGCAGAATATGTATCTTTAATGGTGAATGGACATTTATCTTTAGAATTAGTTTTACAGGCTATGAATTTTCCTGAAGGCGGGGAAGTAATCACATCTCCGTTTACATTTATATCTACAACACATGCAATTGTTCGGAATCAATTAAAACCTGTATTTTGTGATATAAAAATGGAGGATTATACAATAGATGAAACAAAAATAGAAGAATTAATAACAGAAAAGACGGTTGCCATTGTTCCAATCCACGTTTATGGGAATATTTGTAATATAGAAGAAATCGAACGAATTGCATATAAATATCAATTAAAGGTTATATACGATGCCGCACATGCTTTTGGTGAAAAATATAATAATAAAGGGATAGCAAATTATGGAGAGGCATCAACTTTTAGCTTTCATGCAACGAAGGTTTTTAATACCATTGAGGGTGGAGCTGTGGCGACAAAGGATGAGCGACTATATGAGCAATTATATAATTTGAAGAATTTTGGTATACGGGGAGAAGAACTTATAGTTGGCGTAGGGGCGAATGCTAAAATGAATGAATTCTCAGCAGCTATGGGGTTGTGCAATTTGAATCATGTAGAGAATAATATTTGGAAGAGAAAACAAAAAGTGGATTATTATTGTAAACGTTTGTCAAAAGTTAAAGATGTTATATTGAACAAGTATAATCAAGAGGGAGTGCAGTATAATTATGCATATCTGTCTCTTATACACATCTCCGAGCCCACGAGACCGTACTAGATCTCGT
>ERZ1026776.629-NODE-629-length-23473-cov-103.871125_pt1 | contig 23473 bp, 25 predicted proteins | sample MGYA00380125_ERZ1026776 | MGnify/ENA primary metagenome ERZ1026776 (study PRJEB33269, sample SAMEA4719761) | human gut metagenome | biome: human-associated habitat; feature: organic feature; material: feces | place: Cameroon | collected 2013-10 ...
CCAAAGAAAAGGCTTATCTAATTCTTACACCTTTTCCATTTAGTACTTCACCTCTAATATCATCAGTCTTACATAAATACAAGTCGTAGCCAATGGCTGTAATATCGCAATATCTTGGAGGTGTAATGACTTTTCCACTTGGTGACATCAACCCATACCAACCAATGTCTGCTTCATATTTTTTGCAATTTGCAGTCTTTTGATAAGGTGTTGGTTCTGCTTCTGCCGTTTCACCTGTTAAATTACCCTCATCATCATAGTTCTTTGCCGTAGTATATCGTATTTCATCGGTATCATACAATAATCTGTCAACATTTCTAATCAAGAAATCGTCAAGCAATTCACCTTGCAAATTATATTTGCGAAGAGTGTGGTCTTTCATTGTTGCAGTAATGCTATTACCAGAGATCCAGAGGTCTGCTTCCATAAAAGGCAATATTGGTTTCAGATTTTCTGTAAGAACACTCTGCATACCTCCTTTGCTTACGACAAAGAAAGAATCCTTGGGCAAAATAGCATCATATTCAGCTTTCAACATCCAATTCCCTTTTTTGTCTATCAAACCAAATTTGTCACGTTTGTTGTTATGTATTACGCAATGCCCATTGTGAAATACATACCCTTCTGCACCAGTGATGTATGGAATATTCAAGTCAATAACGACATCTCCTTTGGAGTCGATGAATTTTATCATTCCGTTGTCATCTACTGAAGCCAAGCCATCAGAAAATACCCATGCGTGCTTGTACTGAGGCTTGATGGCTATTTCACCTGTCAGCATATTGAAGTAGCCACGAGCATCGCCGTTACTATAACAGACAAGCGAGTCGTCCCCCAATGGTTTTGAAATCCAATGTATGCCCTTGACAGTCTTCTTGCCATCACGAGTCTCCACATATCCATCCGTCTCATAGGCCCGGCTATAGTAAGTGGCATTTCTTGACAGGTACTGCGAGTCATAGTAGGATTCATCCAAATATTTCGCAGCATTCACTTTCTTGTAAACAAACTCGTATAACGCATTACCTCCAGCACATGCAAACACAAACATGATGAACGCAAAACAGCCTCCTACAACACGTCGAATAAATTTGCCATACTTAGATTCATCCTTCATTCCAAGTATCACGGTGAACAATTCTGCTGTTGCAGCAATGATACCTGTTAAACCTTTCCAAAATAAAACAATCGTTCTTTTTAGGGTTCTCTTTCTTTTTTCCATATTTATATGATATTTTGTGTTTCAATTATTTATCTTTTGATGAAAATAAAGTAAAAGAAATAACCTGTCTCATCGTCAAAATATTGCTATTTGATGAATCTTTTCAACTTTGGTTTCAAGTCCTCATGCTTGGAATAGTCGAACATCAAACATTTATTAGCTTCCTTGAAAGATATAACTGCATGGTATTCGCCTGCAGCAAAGCAATCAATTTGATAAGGATGATATGTCAAGACAATGCCTTCTGGCAGTACGGCAAAGTGAGTCAAAGGAAAATCCTTCTCGGTAAATGCCTTTTCGTTGTAACCATTCCATCCCGCCCAATCATCGCAAGAATAATTATGTACAAGAAATGAACGCATTACATTGTCCATACCGCTTGTATCAATCATTGGACAATGGAAAGAGAAAATGCTATGCGTGAAATCCTCCCATGAATTTTCACGTTCATAACAGAAATCGTATTCTTTCTTCAAACTCTCCAATGCTAAATACCGAAACTGTTGTACCATCGCAGGTTTCACGGAATTGTTGACATCCAACAATCCGCCTCTTCGCTTGTCGTATGTGATATAGTACTCACGAGGCAATTCATGAAGTCCACCATTATAAAGACTTGCCCAATAGTGATAAGTGGTGTAGTCATCACAGTCTGCCACCTTCTTTACTCTTATATCGCAAGTCATTCTCACATCTAAAGTGTCTTCTATTTGATTTTCAGCCCGACAAAGTTTCTCCCATAATACACCATACTCATCCAAAGAAAGCAGTAAATCCTTTAACGATGTACACCTCCCAACAGGAATGCCCCGATTGTTTTCCAACTGATAAAACGCATCGTCTCTAATAGCAGCCATCATCCATTCCCGAATAGCCTTGTCAGACTCAGCATCACCTTTCGGTATATCCAAATCAACACTAAATCCAGCTTCCATCCGTTCGTACTTGCTCCTCGGCTTGATATAATAGTTCTTTGCCAATCTTTCTGTTGTCGTATCGAGAGCATCACTCTTTTTCTTTGCGTTGTATAAGTCACCGAATGAAACATCTTTTGTTTGTGCCCCTGCCACCAAAGTTACCATACCTTTTTTCTTAGGTTTGCGACAAAACACATCATCTTGGAGTCCAACACATTTTCCATCAGAGAAGCAAATCGTATCAGAACTTGCGAAAAGATGCAAACCTTTCCATCTGCCAAGATAATAAAGTCCAGACGCACTGCATGGAGATGAGAACAATATCTTTCTATCCTTGATGTCATAAACATCATTGTCGTCAATGTTCACATAGTTGATGGTATTGTCAATAGAAGTTATACTTGTTGCTCCAATTTGAGGATAATAGAAGCCATTACGTTCATACTTTAGAAGGTAGCATGGTGTCTTTTCATCGGAATGTTCATAGTTCCAAACGATAAATAGACTGTCACCAATTCGTTCTTGAATAGTGAACGTATCACCATCCAAAACAAGGGTATCTTCTTCAATGACCTCCCCTTTTACCCCGACTCCCATACGCAAGCCACGACAGCCTGTAAGAACTGCAAGCATAAGGATTATAAACAGTAGTTTTTTCATAGTGTAATATCATCTGTTACTTTCATATCATCGTATTCGTCGTCCCAGTAAATCATTGGAGCCCATTCTTCTCTAAATCCAGGGAATTGAAACTCTCTTAACTTTTCCAATTTGTTTTCAACCTCATCTTTTGACTTTGCAAATACAAAGCTACGATGCCAATAATTGTCGCTGAGATAATCGCATTCATCAAACCAAAGATGATGTCTCACGAGCTGCCCTACAAATACACCATCCTTGGGCATTTCCTTACACGAATAGTCTGCTATCTCGTAAATATCCTTAAACGTAGTTCCAAGGACATGTATCTGCTCTGTAATCTTAATTTTCTTCATAACGATTTCCCTATCTGTGTCGGGCACAACTTTTATTAAATGCTTGTGTTATTGTTTTCATTCCGTTTCTACACCTTTAGGTTGTACAATCAGTTCCAATCGCTTGATATCGTCTTCTGTCAGTTGGATGTTACCTCCATTTCTGTAATAGTCGAGCATTCTTTCAGCACCATGGCGTCCCAATACAGCATGTTCTTCTGCTTTCATATAATATTCCACAGCAAGTTGCTTGTTTGATTTGCCATTCTCATCAGGCTCATAATAGAGGTCGCCAAGAATCAGATTGGCGAGAGGTACACGATGAGCAATTATGGCAAGTTTTGTTGCATCTGCTCTCAGTCTGCCTTTCCAGTCAGGTATGGTAATCAGCAGTTCAGCCAAGGAACAACCTTGACCTGCTGCCTCTTTAATCATATTTATCCCCGATATTGTGTCGCTTTGGTCAACAGTAATAATTCCGAGGAGAGTCTTTGCTTCAGGACTGTCGCTCGCACGTAGTACATGCTCTATGCTGTCTGGATCCTCTTGAATATACGACTTATAGCCATCCATTAGGAGAAATAATGTTTTGTAATCATTACCATCTGGCAAGCCGCAGATATAGTCATCTATGCGATTGATTGCTCCACGCCCCTCTGCCATGTGAGCCATAGTAATCATACCAAAGAAATCCTTCTTCACACCAATACCATCCCGATAACAATCAGCCAGTTTCAGATATGCCGAACCATCGCCCCAGCGAGCTTGATAGAGCAATGACATGATTGAGTCTTTCGGACTGACAGTCATGCTTTTCTGTTCTGTCAACTTTGTTGAAGATGCCATTTCTTCAATTATCTGTTGTTCAGAGCAACTTGCAAAGAACAACAGCATCATCATATATATGCACCAATTCTTCATCATAATATTCTGTTTTGTTTTACTCAACATTGCATTAACCTGTAAAATCCCTGCGAAAGGCGTAATAGTGCGCTCTTGCCTTGACTCTTATTGTATTAAATAACTGTAATTCAGTATGATTAACTCATTTCATCCCCAAAGCATTCCTACCTTGTATCACGTATGGACGTAATGCTAAAATAAGAATTGATTTAGGATTGAAAGAGATGAAATTAGCTGAATATCAGATAATTCATGCAGAAAAATTGAAATAGGAACTCTCTATTGCACCTTTCTTTGGGATTTTACAGATTAACTTTGAGGAAACCAATATTGCAACAAAATTCTTCATTGCCCAGATGTATCAATATTCTTTCTTATGATAGAGTTTTGTGGTTGAACACCCATTTGCAGCACAATTAACGCACTCTGTCTGACCTGGTTTATGCTCGTAAATCTGGCAACCGCACCCACTATTACACCTTCCATAATAGAAAGACCGGCCTCTAAAGGAGACATCTGAGTTTGAACGTGTCTCTACATAATCAGCCACAATCTCTCCTGTTCCACCACATCTGTTACAAGTATATCCTGCATAAACGCCATATCCGCTACATAGCGTACATTGGAACGTTTTCTGGCTTTCCTCCTCATAAACATCCTCATTTGCGTACGAGTTCGCTGTTGAAGGTTTTGAGTCACAACTAACAATTGTAGAAGCGGTTATAATGCTGAACAATACACCCCAAATGCTTGCTAATGATTTCATATCTCAATACCCTAATCCGTGTCGGGCACAACTTCTAAGTTTGTTATTTGTCTGTTTATGAGATATAGAGTACCGAAGTAACCATTTACTATCAAAAAAAACTGCGTGGAAAACAAAAAGCAGAAGACCATGGAATACAAACTACATAGCCTTCTGCTCTTTTATTCTTTCAGAATAATCCTGCTGATTGATTATCTTTTCAAAGTGAACCTCTTTACAACCTTACCTTTTCTGTCAATAGCACCATAAAGATTGATTTCTTCATCATCTGTCATACCGAAACCGTCCTCATCACGATAGTACATACCATCAGGGTTAAGCTGCCATTCCACTTCTGCCACGCCATTCTTATATTGGTATACATGACCAGGAAAATGAAACGAATGCGCTTTTGCTCTATCAAAAGCATCTTGTGGAAGCCCTTTCATACTATCCCAGTCAATATCTTCATCTGTCACGATTTGCAGTACCTCATCAATAGACATGAACTCGTATGCGCATTTCGCTTCATTATCCATTAAGTAGCGAGGTTTCCAATATTCTCCAATCACTTGATTCACCAAGGTCATTCCTTCGCCAAGGTCACGTTGCTCATATGGACGATCCTTATATTGAGGAGCACATAATCTTTTGTACAGTTTTTCCTCTTCTGATATATCCGTATCATAGGTGTTTCCATCTTGACACAGCAAATTCCATGGATTGCCACAAATGATTTCTGTAGCCTCCTTCTGACCCATAACAAAGTCTTCATTTTTTGTCCCATACTTTTTCTCAACCAAGAAACGTAGCTTTCGTATTAAATCACGTTCTTCCTCATTCGCAATATTGTAGGCTTCTTGAATAAAGCGGTCGTAATAGTTGGATGAACTTTCTTGCTCCGCAACTTCTTTGTCAGACTTGTAGTTTATAATATATGTGGCATAAGCTATAAGCCGTCCACGATAACGAGCACTACTGAGATTTGGAACATTATCCAACAATTTATGATAATCATCTTTCTGTTGAACGAGCACTTTGATATTCTTCGTAGATTTGTTTTGCCAACCAGTCTTTGTCTTATCGCATGACTTACAGCCGAATATAGCAGCAGCCAATGAAGCAAAATTATCACCATCAATAACATCAACTGTACGTGTCACCATCTTTTGGATAATATCCGGCGTGTCCTCGGTCAAGGAAACAGAAAAATTCAATGTCGCAGCTCTTATTTGGTATTCTTTATCTTTATCTATTTGACAAAGAGTGGTATAGAAAGAGTCTCCTTTTTGTACAAAACTGTCTATTCTTTTCACTTCATACATAGAAGATTTCGCTACTTTACGATTTACAGGTATAGGAAAAGGTATATAAACTATTATTCTGTTTGCCTCATAGCTTAACGTAACATTAAATACACAATATTTACCTTGCACTTTGAATGAAAACTCATCGCCTTCACGATGTGGTTCTATATCTGCCGAAGCAAACATTTTTATAATGCAGTCTTCAAGAGTAAGCTCCTTTTGTGTATCTTTACCTTTATTTTTGAAAAAATCGAATATTCCCATAGCTCAATGATATTTGTATTTTAGTTTTACTAACTAATCAGTAATTTCCAACAATTGTATCCCTGTTGTCCTTACATTACTAAAAACTTTTAGGTCAAAGACGCTTTTTATGTAATGAGCGGTTCTTGATTGACACCCCATTCGTATCATATCAAACACTAAGGCACCATCAATGCTTTTAATTGGACATGATCTTTCCAAGTTTGGCATATACATATCGTCGCAGATGAAATATCCTTTCCAAGTTGCATAGTTTTGTCCTTGTGCATGAAACCAATTACCTATACGCATATCACGCTCTATTTTGTAAAAGCCAACTGGTGATTTCATCAATGTTGCTTTAGTGCGTTCAAATTTAATATCCTCTTTGTGAAGTATTGCAGAGCAGAACTTGATGCGTTCCTTAACTATTTGTGGCATTTGGCTAACATGAATTTTTCCCATAGCATGAATAGGGTTGTAGTAAAACTCATAAAACTCTTTTGTAGCCAACACCCAAAAGCAATCACTAACATATAGAGTATACCCAGTTTCCTCTTCCAACCTGTCTTTCCAATAGAAAGGCACATTATGTGGCGATATGAAATCTCTCATACTAACATACCCTTATCCGTGTCGGGCGCAACTTCTATGTTTGTTATTTGACAGTTTATGAGATACAGGGTACATAAGTAACCAATTGCCATTAAAAATAATGTAGCTTCCAACCGCATTTCTTGGAGAGATTATTTCAAGCACAAGACCAATAGATGTAAAATAGCAGCAATAGCAACAGGCCATTTTATCAAGCCAAGAAACATGCATAAGAGTTCTCTCCATGCCATTCTTTCTCCTCCTATAATTCTATATCCACCATTTTCTTTGATTACTCGGCAGCATCCTAAAGGCAATATTGGGATAAAGAATAAGCAAAAAACATGATAAGTGACATAGGTTTTATAATCACCTATAAAAGCCTCTCGGTACTTCCCATAGAAAGAAAAGCCTATTCCATTCACTCGTAGTAATGATAGTCTGTTTCCATCATTGCCTTCAAGCGAGTATTGCATGTTGTTCTCCCAAGTCTTATTCAAGTATTTGTGAAACTTGTTATACACCACAAATAGCCCAAAGGTTGTAATCCACAATAAAACAACGATGTAAGTATCTGTCATATTGTCTTCCCTAAATCCGTGTCGGGCGCAACTTTTAGTTTGTCATTGTAACAATCTCCGAAAATTAGAAATTTAGAGCATCAAAAGTTTTTTTTATCGGTTGCACATTAGTATAATCATAAAATTCAATTTGTGGTTCTGAATATTCAGGATAATCGAATTCGGCAATAGGAATAGAAGCGTCCTTACAAACCAGTGGTTCTTCCTTTATCTTACCGTTCTTCATTAGTAGCTTGCAACTGTAATAAGCCCCACTTTGCGCTTCTACCATTATCAAATACCCCGAACCTTGTTGGAAATCTCGATGCCCTGCAGTGGTTCTATAAATCTTATGTACTCGTCCTGCCTTTATAGTATATACATCCAGTTTAAAGTCTGCTTCACTATGTCCTGACTTAACAAACAACTCTGGCATACTATCTGCGTTCATATCAGAAAGGAAATATTCACAACATCCATGTCCTTCTTTGCCGGCTATCTTGCCAAAACATTTTTCCAACTGTTGTATATATAGTTGGACATTCGAGTTATTCTTTTGTCGCACTTTTTTCAGGTTGGTATGCTTCAGGCAGTTTCCGTTCCAATCAAATACCGAAATGACATTGTATCTTCCTCCTTTCTTATGATAAACATAAGATTGACCTACAGGCAAATCCTCTTCAGAAGACATTCCGTAGATTCCCGCATTACAAGGTAACTGAATTGTTGGTAGCCCTTTAGTCAAACTGATAATGTACGTGTAACTATTCCTGTCATCGTAACCTTCCACCAAGATTTTGTCCTCTTCAGCGTTAATATGCACAGAGTTAATTGTTGGGATTGATGTCAATGAGACCTTTTGAGCCTTATCCCCATATCCGAGACATTCATAGTTACCATTAGGATTTGTTGTCAACAGTTTCATCAGTTTGCCACTTTTAGGTCTATATGCCCATAGTGTTACAGCATCCATACCATTGTCATAGCAGCTATCCACATTGATAAACACAATGAGATTTTGGCCTTCTGCTGCAACTTGTGTTGTTTGTGGTAGGTGTAGAGTATTATTTAGCGTTGACACAGTTTTTGTTTCATGAGTATTTGCGATAACAGATAGCGTTGTCGTTACCAATATGCCAATAACCAGAAGTTTAAATATTCTCTTCATATTCGTAATTTTAGATTAATATTCACAAACAGGCCTAACAGACATACCACGCCATCTTGGACATGAATCTATCATTTTGAAATCTTTATCCATATACAAATATTCATTACAGTTAGGTTTCTTGCTTATGTCGCTAGACCAGTAAACTCCATAAGTGCCTTTGTAAAATTCTTTTTCACCATCTCTAAAACCATTCTTTGGCAAGAATATGGCACATCCATTTGTTCCTATAATTTTATAGCCAGACACCCCTTTGTAAGTTGTTTGAACAACAATTGCCGAATTCAGTAATTCGTTCCATTCTTCAGCAGAAGGCATATGCCACCATTCTCCTTTTATACATCTCACAATATCGTATGAAGGATTCCCTTTTATGCATTTTATAGTGTCTGGAATATAGTAATCAACGCTGTCTCTACTTCGTAATTTGCCAGTTATGTCTCCACAACCAAACAAACCACCACATTCATCAACTTTATCTGCTCCTAAATTCATAGAAGACCAGTTTACACTAACTCCTAAATCCACAGGATCATATAAGCATATTGGGATGTTTCTTGTTTCGCCTTCCTCAGATGTATAGGCTATAGTTGGTTCTTCTGATTTTATGGAGTCTGGCCAAGCATCCAAAATTTCAAGAGATGGGTAAGCAAAAGTAACAGAGGCTACTTTTGCTTTATTAGATTTTCTATACCACTCATATCTCATTTTTATATTCAGCAAAGGGAAACCTTTTGCTTTCTTCAGCTTTTCTTTATCAATTATGGCATCCATGTTTAGTTGCATTTGTCGAATAGTACCCTTCATATTTTCTATTGAAGTGGTATTTGCCACAATATCTGACACCAGACTACAATATGTTATAGTATTGTTCTTAATTTTTATAGAATCAAGAGTAATTCCCCAGCCAGCTTGTGTCGGCAATGCTTTTTGGTTTAATCTGATACCTCTAAGCATTGTATATTTCTCTTTCATTACTTCATTCACGTTGCCACCAAATTTATTTATTGTTGCTACTTCATCAAAATCATTCATGTCAAATGAAATTCTATGAATAATCTTGTTTGGCGTACTACGTAGGACACCGGTCCCTTTGATGTTAAACCACAATCTCACCTTATTCTGACGCAATTCATTACCTATTTTGTGATAGTATATAAACTGCCCGATGTCTGTTACCATTTGTGATTTAAATAGCATGTATAAAATCCATGTTTCGTCATGTGGAGTTCCATACAAATTAATGTTTTGAGTATTTATAGAACCGTCATTTTGCTCATATGCATTCTCAATATCTTGTTTTATAGATTCTGAGTCTGTGCTACCAATCATTTTTAGGTATGCTCTGTAAGAGTCTGACTCTTTATCTATATGACATACAAAAGTAAGTTTGTTCTTATCTACTTGGCAGTAGTCTATACAAATTCCATATACGGATTTTGGCAACTGACAAAACTCAATTATATCATCAATGGCACTTGCCTTTATTGTTGCAATATGCAACAGCAAAGCCATAAATACTAAAGCAAGACGTTTAACCATATACTTCTATTCTTTATTCCACAATGCTTGATACACATTCTTTCCTTCACATTTCAATAACATTAAAAGCATGAAGAATATTATTTTACCGATACTTGTCCATACACCTTTGAAAGCCATACTCTTTGCAACGGAATACATTGTTCCATAGTCATCCACGTTAATATTGCAGTACTGGATATACGCAATTATTGCGTTTATCAGGCAACCACCAACCAATAAGTAGAAACCTACTTTTTCTGCTTTCAAAAGCCAATAGAATCCAGCAATGGCAACACATACGGCACAAGTACTTCCAAAAGTAAAAATGTCAAAGCCATTGTCTCCTTTCATGAGGTTAATCAAGCTCAGAATCAATCCTACACCAGAAAATGCAATATTAAGCCACAAGATTGCATTGAACCACGAATTCAAACCATTTCCATTCTTCAGTTCCATATTTTTCTCCCTATATTCGTGTCGGGCGCAACTTCTAAGTTTGTTATTTGTCTGTTTATGAGATATAGAGTATCGAAGTAACCATTTGCTATAAAAGCCCACCTTCCTCACTTTAATATAAGTTCTCGAAAGAGGTCTTATATATACAGTTTGTTATAAGTTCATTAACTTTGTGGCGTACCCCATTCTTGCAAACTTATTGATGCTTCAAAAACTGCATTGGATGCCTGCATGAGTTTTTAATACTCATACTTTGATGTATTTGACATCAACATATTTAGTCAGCCATACACCATTTCTCGAAAGATAGAATTTGATACCGTCCTCAACCATTTTTTCACAGTTCACCTCTAATATGTAAGGTGAACCATGTCTTGAGCCGACTTCGTAAGCAATTTCTTTTGTTTGCGACAGATGAACAAATAGTCTTTTTCCACCGTTTATGCCATCTCGGAATATGGACTTTAAAAACTTTGTAGAAGTACCGTGGTAGAGATTTTTCGGAGGTTCTGCTTCTTGGAGTTCTACATCTACAATGATAGAGTGTCCTTGTCTTGCTCTGATTTTGGTGTGCGAGGTATTGAATTCGTAACGTTGTTTATTGTTGTTTTTAACGATTTCTTCAAGCTCTTTTTCAGTGTAGCCATGATTATGCACCAAATCACGGACTTCCCTCCATCCGTTTTTGTCAAACTCGTACTCTTTGTCATGACGTAGCAGATAAGCTAAATGCTTGCTCTTTTTAATTATATCTTTATTCATTCTGATATAAGTTGTTTCATTAAAATCTCCATTAGTTCGTGTCGGGATCAACTTTAGTTTTTGTTATTGATTTGCTCTTACTATTTTCTCCAAGTACCTAACCGAAAAGTCCAAAGACTTGATGATATGTGGTACGATGTCCTTGGCAGATTCTTTGTCCGTTATCTTATGGTCGTAATCCAAAGATACTTTAGTTTCATCTTTTTCAGACAAAAGAGCCTTGATGAATTTTACGTTTCTGTTGGTTTCGTTCACCGCTTTCTTTAACAACTCCTTATCATACAAAGGAAGTCCTACCACAAAAGGAATGTAGAATCGTATCAGGCTTTCGTCTTTACCAACCACATAGAAATACACCTGTCCGTTGTACTTGAAATGCCAACCCAAAGAAGGCATCGATATCGTTTGACCACACATTCGGCGAATCTCGTTTACTATTTCTTCCTGTTTCATATTCACAATAGTTTTGTTTTACTATTTATGATAGAAGAGGGAGAAAAGTAACCATTTCCATCAGTCCAACATTACAAACGCAGCCCAATGGAATGGATCGGGATGCTTCTTTCTGATGATTTCTTTGGCTTCCTCAAATGCCTTACGTTTGTTCCAGGCATTATTCTTGTCGGCAAGACGTTCATAAAATGTGGTCATAAACTCAGAAGTTGTTTTGTCGCTCACACTCCATAAGGACATGACGATTGTTCCAACTCCAGCTTTTTTGAAGGCTCGTTGCAAGCCATATAATCCTTCTGATGTCGCCTTGCCTTGTCCTGTCTGGCACGCAGACAATACCACCATATCCGTATTGCTCAAATCTAAGCGTGCTATATCATTAGCTGAAAGTATTCCACCAAGTACGCCTTTAGGTAAGGGTTTGCCTAACCATGCAGCATTACCACCAGACAGAACAAGTCCTGAAAGAGACATAGCATCTGTATAGCCTTTGAGATAATCTACATTCTCCGCTCTATTTGGAGTGTAGTAAAATCCATGAGTGGCAAGATGAAGCAATTTAGGCGATTTGCCGTGCATATTTAGGAAAGACTCTTCTGTGCCGTTTTTGCCCATATACGAAGAGACTTGCCATTTATTACTTTTCAACAAGTCTTCTATCTTCAATATTTCTTCTTTTGTTCCTTGCAAATCATGGAATACGGAATCACCACGAGCAATTTCACCACACAAGGCAAGCAAATTCGACAGATTATATTTCTTGGACTCTTCAGCCATTGCTGTTGTCTCCAAGTCATATTGCAAACCGCCATACAAAACTGCAGTATTAGCCTTGTTACTATTACTTTTTGATTTCATCTTCACCAATTCACGGGCAGAAGACAACCGTACAAAGTTATAATGATTACCCAACAGTGTACCATCTGCTAAAGGCAATGACTCCAATGATATTTGGAACAGCAACTGCGATGGCACATAATATATGGTTGTACCTACTGGTATATTCGTTTTCAATGGTTCCCATAGCAGCTGTAATACATCATGTGCATAATCTTTGTCATAAAACATATCGGGGCGGACGATGCCAAGTGAATCTATCTGTCTTTCCGTAAACAGTGATTTCAGTTGCGGATAATCCTGCACCTTATTTATAATATAAGCAGCATACTTTCTTCCTTGAGTTTGTGAAATAAAGTCGGTGAAGTCTATCAACACTTCGTTTTGTCCCAAAGCGTGCTTCACCGCATCATAGTCCACATCCATGAAGTCTGTGCCATCGCTATATCCCTTGCATCTGTTAGCCAACAGATTTTCCAAACGGCTTATTTTTCTTGACACACTTAGGATGCTGTCAGCGTTTGCATTATAATCTTTTTCCCAAGCCTTCACCTGATTCTTCATACTTGCCAATATGGTATAGTTGTGCATGTCCTCAGGCGTACCCATCCGCTTAATGACATCATACATGGAGCGTTCCGATTCCAAGAGAAAAGACTTAGACATAACAAGAGCGTCATAGCAATTCTTTGTGAAAGCCGTCTGTGTCTGCTTTGCCTCCAAAGCGTATGGTGCCATCATAGTAAACAATGAGGATAGAGGATTCCACAAACCTTCACGCTCTGTACTACTCATATATGGGATGCGTTGTTTCATCAAAGCCTTCAATTGCAGTACCGCTGCTGTATAATCATTGCAACCATACGTTTCATTCCCTGCAAAACCTTCAGCATTGGCAAGATATATTTGCGCATTGATATGTTCTTGACTTTTCTCACCATATAGTGCCTTGGTATATTCGGCATACTTCCGATAATATTGTTCCGATTCTGCGTAGTTTCCCAACTGATGCTCCACACCTCCTATTAGAGCTAACAAAGCTATTCTGTCGCCATCCGTTTGCGGATATTTTGTAGCAAGCAATTCGTCCGCTTTCTTATAGTCCTTCAAGGCTGATTGATAGTCTTTGAAAGCAAAATGGCATCTGCCTCTTGTTGCATATAAGTGATAGAGTTCTTTAGAATCTACTATTCGTGAAGCCGTTTTAAAAATCTTATCAATGCTCCTATAGCAGTTCTCCTTGTCTCCCGTTAGTCGATATATATCCGCCAAAGCCAAGTAAGGCATATTGTAGGTGGCATCATCGATTGGGGTATGTGCCTGAAATTCTTCTATTGCTTTCCTGGCATATAGCAGAGCATCATTATACCGTCCTATGGCTACATATAGATTTCGCAAGTTGGAATAGCTTAGGTGTTTGTTGGCTGATACGGGTTTTGTCTCTTCACGCTCTGCAATATCTTTTCCACGCAAGTACCATTGCTCCGCAATGCCGTATTGCCCCAAGTCTCTTGCCTCATTGCCTTTCTGATTATAATAAGTGTACTTAGTTTGCAAATCAGACGTTGCATCTACTAACGAGTCAATACTCGCCGCATAAGCCTGTGCCTGTTGCACATCACCTATTGTTTTCCCTATTTTCCAAAGCTCTTTCAGAATTTCCATCTGAGCATCCGATTTGCCAGTCTGCCTTGATAAGTATAAAGCCTGTTTGTAAGCATTCTCAGAACCTATCATATCATAAAGAGTTCCTTTTATTTCAGCGATATGCCGTAAGACAGAAATCACATCATCTGTTTTCCTAAGTTCTATAAAACCTTTTAGAGCGTTTTGATAACATGCCAAAGCCTTATCATACTGTTGGGACAAATGATATTCAGCCCCTTCCAAGTACCATGACAATGGTATCTTAGGCAGAGCATATTCTCTTACCTTGCCGTTAGCGTATGGCATAATCTCTTTCAAGATGGCTCGAACCTTAGCTAATTGCCTGTTGTCACCGTGCATAAAACTGGTGGCATACATATATCCGTTCATGGCATACAGATGACCGACATCTTTCTTCTCTTTCTCTGTGAGACCGCCAGACATCAGTTTCTTAGCCAACAGATAAGCCTCTTCATAGCGTTTCAAAGTTTCATAACACATACAAGCCATCGTCTGACAGCACACATATACTTGATGCTCAACTTCATTTCGCTGCTGTTCTGTATTTCTTCCGACAAGGAGAAAGGCATCCAGTGCTTCTGCGGTCTTCTTGGCATTATTCAATGCAAAAGCTTCATTCATTTTAGCCGTGACTTCTGCCTCGGTCAATGTCTGCGCTTGCATCTGCAAACCACAACAGAATAGGACTAACGACAATAGCAATGCTTTATTCATGATGCAATGGTATGGTATCTGTTGATATTGAGTCATTGTTAATACTATCTGTTGGTACGGTCATATCAAACACATCGTTTTCATCACCACGCACATTGTCAGTAGGGGAGTTTTCTACAAACAGCGGATTGATGGCAAAGAAACCGATAACCAATACGGCAGCTATGCTTGAAATCCAAAGCCAAGTCTTTCTGTGATGGTGAGACTTCATTTTCTTTTGAAACTCAGTCATGGCTTTCAGCTTCTTTCCACGGCTCACCATCGCCTGTTTAACATTCTTCGTAAACTCATATTGCTCCTTTTTCTCTGCATCCTCTTCAATCTCTTTCAGGAACTGCGCTTTGTCTTCTTCCGACATGGCATCACCATGAAGCAAGTATTCGTCTATTCTGTCTTGAAAATTATTATTGTCCATATCCATCTGCCATTTTATGAGTTCAAATAGTTGTGATAAATGTTTCGTGCTGAAGTACGCAATGACTCCATGCACTTGTGCTTCTTTGTTTTGAGAGCGTTCTTTGAATCTATTGTCGGTATTTCCAACAGGATTGTGTCCAAGTCCTTTTCCTCATAGTAGAACTTGCTCAATATCTCACAGCACCGCTCCGACATATGTGATATGACATCAGCAATGATGTCAAGCATCTTGTTGTCCTCCGAATCATACAGCATATTGATGTATTGCTGGGCATCAAATCCTTTTTCCTTTATCTTTCGTCCCATTTCTGTCTCAGGGTCTGCATAGGCAGGATGTTCTCTTACCCATTCCAAATACTTGATGCGAGCAATCCCCATAAAATAGGTGAGGATGCTTCCACTCAATGGTTCGTTGTTCTTGCCCATCACTCTTCCGTCGCTCACATAGATTTTCCTGCGCTCTATATTCTCCCACATCGCAATGAATGTGTTTTGGAAAATTTCCGTGGCAGATTCCTCATCAGCGAAGAACACACCACGATAGTTTGCCCAAAAGTATCGTGAGCAATAAGCATACAGTTCCGATTGTATTTTTCTATTCTTATCGTACATTCCAGCAACAAGCCGGGCTTCTTTCTCTTGTTGCGGTGTACGCATTTGTATTGTCTTTGCCATTTTATCTACTCAGTATGTCTGTTATATTGTATTTATTGATGTCCTCACCAGTCATTTCAGGCTGTTGTGGTCTGCTACTAGTATTGCGGTTCACGAACTTTCTGATTCGCTTCATAAACTCATCATTGCCAACCTTATTGCCATTCTTAAACTCCGTCCACAAGGCGTATGTCAGTTTACCAACAGCAGGACTTTTCATCTCGATGTTCACTTGGTCACTTCTGCAAGCACTGATGGTGATCCATCGTTCCGCCAAAGGCTTTGCCTTAGTATTAATGACATTCTCTCTGGCATTGTTACCCATAAAGAACGATTTGATCGCCTCAAAGGTCTCATATAAGCCGCGAGCATTCAGGCTATCTACTACCAATGTATCTTCCACACCACGCACCATCTCGTCTTCATCACCACGAGTACCATCACCGCTATGGCAAGCATCTATCACCACAAGGAGTTTTCCTTTTGCTCCGATTTTGTTACGAATAGCATTGAGATACACATTCAGTTCATCGTCCGTCAAGTGTTTCTCACCATGATAAGTTGCGCTTGCTTTCCTACAAGCATCATACGGAATCCAACACTCATCCAATCCATCTTTCTCGTCATTATGCACATCCGTCATCTGCTGTCCATGTCCAGAATAATGGATATATACCACATCGCCTTGCTTGCATGATGCCGTCATTCTCTTGAATGCCCCGACAATGCCAACCTTTGTCGCCTGTTGATTTACCAATATCGTGACAGATTTGAAACCTGCATTTTTCAGCATCGCTTGAACAAACGGAACGTCCTTGTCGCCATTGATTTTATTCCAAGCCTTATCCTGCTGTTCGCCTAACCCTATAACCAAAGCTCTCTTTGTCTGTGCGGAGACAGACAAAGAGAGCAATAGAAGAATGTATGTGAAGATTCTTGTTCTCATTCTGTATTCATAAACATATATAAGTTACTTTCCAAAGTATAACTGAGCAAAATGAGTTTATTCATTAATCCTACATGGATATATTGTCTTAAAAACATTTTTATTTATGTTATTCCAATCCATACATTGCCTTACAGACTCGTCATCATATGCTACTTGATGAATAGCAGTCTTGTTACTCATACCTTGCTCTGTTCCGTAATAAATAACTACAGGTCTCTTCCAACTATATGTAAAGTCTAAAACTTCTTTAACTTTATCTATATTTTTACAATAATATAATATTCTATCTACATCATGATTATCAAGAAAAAGCCATAATTCAAAATCTTTAGGATAGCGAGAAAAATGCTTTTCCACTCGCCGTTTTAACGCCTTGTTGTTTTTAATCGGCATATCATGAAGTAGCGCATCTTTAATTATGTCGTAATATTCGTAATCCAAGACACCATCTAATATACCTACATATTCGTATTGACGAGCCTCTTGCTCTGACCATTTATCGTTTAAGTTGTCAGTATATCTTTTGCAAACCAATGGTTTGAAGTCCATTTTACCTACAACTTCTCCTATCAAACGTACGTTCTTATATTTCCGTTTTACTTGCATTCTTAATTCATGGAGGAAAGAATAGCTTGGTCCTGTTGCATGATCTATTCGTATATAATTAAATCCCCATTCACATAGCTGTAAGGCCTGTTTAATCATATACTCGCGTGCGTCTGGATGGTCTAAATTCAAAACAGGTAAATCTTTTATATTAGCATAGAACTTATATTCGTTGTTGGGAAATTCAAACCAATCATAATGTTCTACATATATGGGATTTGTTATGTGGCAATGGTTAGGAACGAAATCCGCCCCACATGTCATCTTTAGTTCTTTTATTAGCTCAACGAAACTTTGTATATCTTTTTCATTTCCAAAATGAGGTTCTATTTCATTTCTAGCTGTAGTACAATGATAACCATGATAAGCATTTGACCTAAAGAACGGGGATAGTAAAACGCTATTAGCCCCCAAACCTGTAATATAATCAAGCTGATTTATTATTCCTTTAATATTACCTCCTAGGAATGGAGGAGGTGTACAGTTATCTTTATTCTTTGGAAATTTCGAATCATTAGCAAAGCGGTCTATCATTATTTGATAAACGATTCGTTGCTTATCCCATTGGAAGTATTTAGATAAAAATTCAAACATAGTTTCAACTCATCGACAGTTTATAATATTCAGACTACTAACAATATTATCTACAGACAGAACATCTGCACTACAATTCCAAACTACCACCAGTACTATAATCCAGCAAACAAAGAACGTCCAAGGGAGGAATTTATATGGCATTAACCAATCATGTTTATTCATAAACATATTCCGTCTTCTGTGTTTCCTCAAATTCATCCTTTGTGCAAGCCTGTGTTCCCATACGGAAGTTTCAAAATCCTCTTCATATGAATGAGAATAGTAACTGCTTATTATGTGCTCATTGATTGGGGATATTGGGTAATAATCAGCAACATTCATCCCATTTTCACTTCTTATTTGATTCCAATATGCAAAAAGCATACTTATAGCTCTATCACTTCTCCACGCAGCATGAATAAAACTTGCAGATATGGCTATACCTATAATAGACAGCATAGTGATTCCACCCAACTTACAATAATAAGTAGCATTGCTAAGAAGTAATTGAATAAACCCTCCTCCCAAAGCTGCTTGAAACACCAAGAACCAGTTAGTGCGAGTGTTACGTATATTGCATTCTACCTCCATTGAATGCCTTATGGCTTCATCTAAATGTCTCAGCTTTTCTTCTTCCATATAACCTATAAGTAATATAGTCTTTATATTGAATCTATTTTAATACTGTTGAAATATCTGATTTGTTTGCTATTCCGCTTATTATTGGAGTCTGTTGGTGTGAGGTTGTTGTTTGCTTGAAATAGTGCTTTAAGAGGCTCTCAAATTGTTTGTCAGTAAATGAACTATTTGATTTTATCAATTCATATAAAGCATATGATAGTTTTCCTATATTCTTACCCCTAAGTTCGTAATTATTTTGATTATCCTTACAAGCACTTATTGTAACCCAATTTTTCCAAATAAATTTAGGACGTTTATTTGCAAAAGATATTGTTGGAGTCAAGAATACCTCATTAGTTCCTCGTATAATATCCACTTCTTGATTGTCACCCCAAGTAGAAGTTCCACTATGACAAGCATCTACAACGACTATTAGTTTTCCAGAAATGCCTATTTTACGTTTTATGGTTGTAAGCAATGTGCATATTTCATCATCTGAAAGATGTTTTTCTCCATGATCTTTATTACAAGGCTTTTTATAAGCATCATAAGGTATCCAGGACTCGTCTTTTCCATCTTCCTCATCACCATTTAAATCGATCATTTGCTGTCCATGACCAGAAAAGTGGATATAAACAATATCCGACTCTTTACTTTGGCACGCCAAACTATTGAAAGCAGAAATGATTTTTTTCTTCGTTGCTTGACTATTTACTAATGTGATTATTGTATTAAATCTTGCTTTTTTTAGCATACTTGTAACAAGAGGAACATCTCTGTCTCCATTGATTTTCCCCCATGACCTATCTTCATATTTTCCTAATCCAATAATCAAAGCCCTTTTTATCTGTGCACAAAAAATTTGTTGAAATGAGAATAAATATATGATAACAATAAATATTCTTAGACTCTTTAGAAAATCTGTAAAATTTTTATTGTTTTTTCTTCTCATAGCGTCTATCAATTCTTAATTTTAAAACCTCATCCGCATTATTCACGTCATCTTGTACATCATAATTATGTCCATTAAATCTAAAATAGTAATACCATAAGTATATGTATTTGTTTTTAGGCCAAGATTTAATATCAGGACGTTGTCCTATTTTAGTATATTCTTCTGGAAAACAATCTTTACAAATTAAATTTCCATTAAAATCAAAAGCGTCATATTGTTTATCAATTGCATTGTATGCAATTATTTGATTCTCAGCAAGTTTTGGTATTAGGTAAATATAGCCACTTAGTTGTCTCAGTTTGTTGCCCTTAGTGTCAATAAATACCAAACACCTATCCTTTATTGCTGCATTTTTCCCATTTACAAAAACATCATTAGCAACATCATATTCAAATGGTATTACGGTATTTCCTTGTGTGTCAATGCCTCCCCATTTTCCATTTGTATTTTGGACAATAGCAATTTTGTATCGTTGATCAAAGGGATATGCAAAAGAATATTGACAAGGTGTTGTTTGTTCACCTTTTTGTGACATGAAACCAAATAGTTTTCCTTTTTTTACTACAAATGGAACTTCTGTTATACCCATATTTCTATAAAAAGGAGATATAAAATGAAAATATGTACTTCCTTTGCCGTTTAAATATGGATGATTCTTGTAAAATTTCATATTTTCTGTATTTTCACCAGAACCAGTAAAACTCCCATAATTTTGAAGTCCTGTTATCTGCCAATCCCCCTTAGAAACCTTCTCTATTTTGGGACAGGTCGTATGCATACAGAAATAGTTTGCTAAGTCTCTTTTAAAAGCTTCTTTACATAACTCACCGCCACCAATGCCAGCCAGTTCCATTGCTACGACAAAACCCATGCTTTCTGTTGCAATTGCCCCATAACTATTAGCTGCAATGTTTCGAAATATTTGAAAAGCATCTTTTGCTTTTAATAAATCAATACGTTGATGTCCATAAATTTCATCTAAGCTATTCACTGTAGGTAACAACATCTTTATGGCTCTGTCATAATTACGTGCTCCTAAATATTGGTAAATACCTGTTATATGACCATTTCTAACGAATGCCAAATTTGAATATCTTGCGTTAATGGAATAACCATTTCTTACACATACATCATATTTTACACAATCTGCTGTACCACCAATTACATTATTTTTAGCGGAAGCATCATATACAATATTCTCTATGGAAATACTTATCCCATCATCAATGTTTTTAGTGATTTCATTAAGATAAGTATCAAGAATATAAGTACCATCAGATTGAGGAAGCATAGGATTCTTCTCAACCATCCATTGCATTAAATCATCCTCAACTCTACATTTGACATTTCCATCAAATATCTGTTCAAATTTGGGACCACATACTCCCAAATCTTTTGAAATATTATATTCAGAAAGTATTTGCGCAAAAGATTTAACTGTCGCTATAGCATCTTTTTCATTGGCAAGACATTGTACAGAATGAAGTATAAATATACAACAAACGACATAACGGCTTAAAACTTTAATAGTAATTTTACCCATAATATTTAAATATCAAGATTGGCTAATTAAAAAAGCAACTATTTTCAAATACGTCAGTTAGTCCAGTTATTCCAACTTTTGTAACTAAGGCTATACCATCATTAAATGAGAATGTGTCGTTATAGATGAAAGGAATAACTAATACTCCATCTGTATTGATACATCCATATTTCATTTTCCCATTGATTTTTTTCCAACACAAACATATCCATTATGGAAAAACATCGCTAAGTCATAAACTGCAGGAATAACAACCTTCCCATTTTTATCAAGAAAACCAAATTTCTTATCCACTTCAAATCGTGCCAACCCATTACAAAAACAACGTACACCATCATATATCCTTACTCCATTGCAAAGTTGTTCTAAATTCTCACGATTTGTTATATCTCCAGTCCTACACCATGTTGCTAATACTTCTCCGAAATTTCTTACTACATCTACTGGTGCTTCTTTTACTTCCGAAAAAAATGGGAATAGGACTAATATAATAGGTAATATTAACTTCTTGACCATAGATATTATTATTTTAACGTGATATAAAAATTTCCCAAAACAGGAATCCATTCAAGACCATCTTCTGTTATAACTTTTCTAACAAAAAGAGTGTTGCCCGTATCAATTATTGACTTAGACAATGGTATCCCTTTCAAATCAACAATTACAGATGGTAGATCTATTTGTACCAAGCCATCTTCTATATTTAGTTTTCTGGTTGTACAAGCAGGAACACATAGAGAATCTATATCAAATTTATTATATTTATTATGCAACAAATTTGAAGTAAACTCATTTAGACTCAAAGTTTTAGATGCCACTGAGTCAGTTATCGTGACAATAGTATTTGGTGCAAAAAGTTCATGACATTTAACTTGATAGTATAAACGTTGTTCTTTAGGCCGGGATTTGTCTTTTATGTAAGATAAGTAATCAATCATAAGTAATATCTGTTCATTCAGTCGGCGTTTACTTATATCGTCAGTAGTGTCTGCTTTTTCTAAATTATTGTTGGTATATGTATGCGCATAACTAAAGTGTTTATTGGATTTTGGACCATGTAATGATTCCAATAAATTATTCTTTTCAACATCTGTAAAATGGTAAAACTTAGATATTAACCAGCCAGAGTTTCCTGATTCACGCTCGTAGTATTGTATATGAAACGCATACCCAGGTATTTGCATAAACATGAACTCTAGATTTTCTACATAGTTTATTTTTAGTCTTTTTGTTCTTACCAAATACATAAATACAGAAGTTTCATCATATTCATGTTCTTTGGACATAAACATTTTGATATTATATGGTTGTTCCTGTGTTATGCGTGACAAAGATATAAAGTTGGTTTCGTGGTCATCAGGAGATAGCATTATTTTATCACTCGTGTCTCGTGGAGATATTTTAAAACATTTCCCCTCAACCTTTGAAATGACCCATTTGTACATATCTGCTTTTCTCTGCTGTACTGTTAGGTACACGTTAAAGGTTATTTTTTTCCCATCTATGATTCCGCTACAATGAGCAATTGCAGCCCATTCCTTATCATTGAAATGTATTGTAACAGAATCCTTAATGATGGTCTCTACCATATCTGTTGCTTTTATGAAAGAAGGGTCTTGCTTAGATTTATACTGTGCCAAATTAAATAATAGTTGCAAATTTTTTTTACGGCTATCTTTTGTCTTCTTAGAAATGTTCGGATGTAATGTTTCACCATTGAAGCGTTTCATAAATTCATCAACAAGTCCGATTCGAGATTTTTGAAGATATGGATCAGGCTCAAATACTATTTGAGAATAAGCTTTTGTCCCAAATAGTACGGAAAGTAATACTATAAATATTTTAAGTGAACTATTCATTCCTTTTACTAATCTTAGAAGTATATTATAATCTTTCTGTACTCATAGCTTTTACATCACCAAGCATAATCATATATTCAATACCATCTTCTACCTGTTCAACCTTTACATAGCATTTTATGCGCTTGGTAGTTTTGTCCCCATACAGCAACATACCATCTGCATTATAACCATAAAAATACTGAACGTATTGGCAAGTACAAACATATAAATCATCTTCTACTCTTTTTAAAGCAGAAACTTTCA
>ERZ1026776.630-NODE-630-length-23437-cov-4.801600_pt1 | contig 23437 bp, 40 predicted proteins | sample MGYA00380125_ERZ1026776 | MGnify/ENA primary metagenome ERZ1026776 (study PRJEB33269, sample SAMEA4719761) | human gut metagenome | biome: human-associated habitat; feature: organic feature; material: feces | place: Cameroon | collected 2013-10 ...
ACGCTGCCATCTCGAACAGCAATCGAGGTGACAGCGTTTTCTATTTCATCAATGAAGCATCGTTAGTCTTTCTTTGCAAAGTCTTCTTTCCGAATCTGTGCCCGCTTAATCTTACCGCCCAGAGTCTTTGGCAGTTCTTCCACATATTCAATGATTCTCGGGTACTTATACGGTGCAGTGGTATGCTTTACATGGTTTTGCAGTTCCTTGGTCAGGGCTTCGCTTGGCTCGTAACCCTTTGCCAGAACAACCGTTGCCTTTACGACATTACCACGAATCGGGTCTGGTGCAGCCGTTACAGCACACTCTACAACTGCCGGATGTGCAACCAACGCACTTTCTACTTCAAATGGTCCAATGCGATAGCCAGAGCATTTGATGACATCGTCATTTCTGCCGACAAACCAGAAGTATCCGTCTTCATCCGGTTCAAATACATCGTGCGAACAATATGTTCCATCGCCCAGAATCTCGTTGGTCATCTCCGGATTGTGATAATAACCGGTAAACAAGCCGATTGGATAAGATTCTTTCAGGTGCAACATCGTCAATGCACCGTGTTCGCCTGCCTTTGCATCCACACCTTCATCCGTAATCAAATGAATGTCATACAACGGGGACGGTTTTCCAGTCGAACCCGGCTTTGGTGTCAGCCACGGGAAGTTTGCAATCAGAACAGAACCTTCTGTCTGTCCGAAGCCCTCCCGAATTTCCTTGCCGGTCAGTTCCTTCCACTTGTTGAATACTTCCGGATTCAGCGGTTCGCCTGCGGTTGCAAAGGTTTCAATGCTGGAAAGGTCATATGCCTTGACATCTTCCTGCGCTTCCTTAAAAGCAGAAGATGTTCCTGCCTTGGTTGTGGCATTTCCAAGATTATCAAATTCTGTTTTCGTTCGTTGTGCGGCCTCGCCTTGCGTGTTAAGCCCTCTTGTTACCTCCTCCAACTTTGCCTTTAGTTCCGTGTTCTTGCTGAGGAGTGAATTAACTTGCTCTTGCAATTCGTTAAATTGCCCACTGGTATTCCCGACACCGATAGATGAAGAAAGAGCACTCAACTTTTGGCCGCTTGCATCAATAACGGCAGCAAGTTCTTCAACGACTTTCTTCACAAATTGAAAGCCATCGGCCATTTCGTTTGTCGCCTTTTCGGATGCAGATTGCATTTCACGAATTTTGGCGACAAATTCATTCGCTCCTGTCTCTATGTCTTTTCCGTTTATTACCGCTGATACGCTAAGTACGTCATTATTTTCTGCCATTGTTTTAGTTCATTAAATTCATGAAAAAATTATTGCAATTGTCCTTGATTTGGTTGGCTGTCTGCAAAACTTTCTTTCCTCCTTTGCTTGTAGGTTGGTTCTTGCAAGGACTTTCGCCTTCATCTTCATCAAATGGTTTTATGCCTGGAATCGCTCTGTTGAGTAAAAGGATGTTGATATAACTTCGCTTGAAAACAACTTCATTGTACGACATCCTAAAGTACTTCATTACACCGCCAATCAATCCCCACGGGCTATCGCTTCTTTCGTATTCGTTGTCGTCTGACTGCACCCTTTTAGGAAAGTTATACTTTGCAAAAAAAACTTGCATCAAACGAGAGTGAAGCATATTGCAACAGCTCATTGTATTTCTTCATCGTCATGCGTTTGCGGATGAATCTTCCAAATATCTTTCTCATCAGTCTGGAACGGAAAACTATAATTGGTGTGATTTCGTTTGCGTTTTTTACGTCCTTGAACATTGAGAAAACTTTCTGATATGGATTAAATTCTCCTTCAATATTTATTTCTTCAATATCACCAATCTTTTCACCGATTTGCCATATCTGCGCCAAAGTCATTGGTCTAACCAAAAATGGAATCATACCGAAAAAAACAAAAATTGGTTTCTCTGTTATTGCTCCTGCTGTGCTTTTTCCTTCGTTGTTATTCATAACTGCCAAATGTATTTTGTTTGTTTTCTTCTATATTTTCTTGCTTGATTTGCTTCAAGATTTCTTCTGGATTTGAAACAAGCGGATTTTGTCTTATACCTTCCTCCTGCGACATTGTTGCCTTTCCTCCTGTAGAGCTGTTTATTAATTGCAATGTCTCGGCATCATTCTTTGGAATATACGGCGTAAATTTCGGCTTCACCCTCAACCTGTCAACGTCATTCTTTGGCATCGCTTTTATACTCGTTGAATATCCATTTTTAATGATGTTGAAGCGCCTTGTAAACATCTCACCGAAGGTTTCAATTTTCTGCCCGGCCTTTAAATGAGGGTCGGTGAACATCAATCTGATTGCTGCACCACTGGTATTGTTGCCAAGTGTTTTCATGTTCTCAAAGGAGATGTCGGGGGTTTGGGTATAGCTGAAAATAATGTTTGTCAAATTGGCTATTTCCATTCTTCTACTCTCTGGGGCGCTATCCCAAGAAACAACCTTCATATCTGTTTCATTGTCTCCTTGGTAAACTCGTCCGACTTCTCCCTTGTCGGCGAATCCCTTCATTCGTCCTTTGAAGAAATATGTCGGTGAGCCAAAATAGTCGTTTGTGTCGCCCCAGTCCGAAATACTATTTTCTAATCGTTCAATGGTTTTTTGAACTACTTCCCATTCTGTTTCTTCCTGCCTATAATAGACAAGAGGGATTTTTGTGAATCCATGAGGCTTTGCGCTGCGCAAGGTTAATCCTGCTTCACTTTCATCGCTTGCAAATTTGTAGAGCGTGGATGATGTGTAAACATCAAAGCAATGCGTCTGCGCTCCTGTTTCATCTTTAAGGACATATTCGCGTGCAAATCCGTCCATCTTGTCGTAATTGTCGTAATGAGGGTACAATTTATCACCATACAACGGAGAAAGCAATTTCACGCGCATTTCCTTTTCGTTGTCTTCGTTTGTGGCAATATACCAAAGCTCAGCGCATTCACAAGCACGAAACAAGCACCTCGACAATTTCTTGTTGAAATACTCTTCTTTGTTATCTTCAAGGATATTCAATACCTCGTCAAATAATTTTGCTTGCATTTCATCGGCTTCACCCTTAATGCTGTATGTTACGGGAATCGTGAAAAGAAAGCCCACACTTCTTTCAATTATCACTCTTTGACAAGGAACTGCAACACGGCAACGGTGTCTCACTTCTGTCTTATAGACGATATTTCCGTTTTCGTCTTTTTTATCTGTCGGAGTTTTAACAATTTTGTCTTTTCGGTATTGCGTGTCAAAAATCAAATGACATTTAGGGTTATATTCTTTTTCTGTAACCTCCAGCGGTTTTTCAAGTGGTTTCTTTCTCGCTGTCAGCAGAGAATAAATCTGGTAAGGGTCTCCGACTGATAAAATTTCTTGTATGGTCTTCATTTTTATATGATATTTAAAAAGTCTTGGGCATTAAATGAATTTTCGTCTTTTCCTAATAGCTTTTCAAGAACAACATAACGGACGGCATCTATACCGTGGTTGAATGAATCTATTGGCTCATTAAGCCATTTCCCATCTTTATTCTGCCTGTGTGTATAATTCTTGAACTCCTTCTTTAGATTAACGCTGCGGTTTGTGACAAAAATCTTCATGGTTTGCATCTTGTTTATACCAGCAATAATTGAACCAGCATATTTTCTTACAGGTTTTACATCAAGTCCAGCGTTATTTAATTCGTCTATCAGTCTCGGGTCTGCGCTTTCAGATATTATTTCAACATTCGACCTGTCGCGATTATTGGCATTCTTGATTTCCTTGATAATGTCAGAGGACAGCATCTTTGTCCTGTAGCAAATCTCATCCAACCATAGCTCATCGCCACAAATGTACACGTCTATAATCGCCGTTGGGTCGTTCGTGTAACCGAAGTCCATTCCCCGATAATGGTGTTTTCTTTTCTCGAATGGTATAAAATCATTCTTTAATTCTACTACATTTTCAAAAATCAAGCCTTCAACTATCGCTTGCAAGCCTAAACCATAGATTCTCCAGAGTGAAGGGTTCTTGTCTTTTAGGCTCTCAATTTCTTTGATAACCTTCTCCTCCAGGAACGGATTATCTTTATATGTTGAGATAAACCAATATGTTGATGGCTCTTGGTTTATCTCGCAAATCCAGTGGTCATCAGTAAATGAAGGATTGTAGTCAATAATTGAAAAATCAGTGGTTCTCATTTGAAGCTGCTGCCATTGCAAGAAATCTAATTCATTCGCTTCATTGACAAATAGAATCATTCTCTTTGAACCTCTAATCTTTTGCTCGTTATCAGTTGAGAAAAATTCTATCGTTGAACCATTTGGAAACGTGTAAATCAAATCGGATTTGTTCATCTGTTTATCGTTCCAAATGTTCAACGATAGCATGATTTCTTTGAAGTCTCTGTAGACTGAACGTTTTAATGAAGGAAGGCCAGCGCGAACAATTGACACGGTCGTTTTTGGATGCAACGAACAATAAATGCAGAGATATTGTACGATGGAGTAAGTTTTTGCTGAGCGTGAAGAGCCTTGCAGAGAGACGGTTGTAAATCCCTGCTCTTTTGCAAATTTTACTCTCGCATAGTTCTTCGTCACAAAAACATTATTACTCATCGTAGCCAGTCTCTTTCTCTTGTTGCTCTTTTTCTTTTCGCTCCTTCTCCGATTGCACTTCTTCTTGAATCTTTTTGAAGTCGTCTGGATTAGAAACGAAATTCAAAACAAACGCCTCCTTGTTTATGTCTGAGCCATTTGTCGTTATGTCAATTTGTTTCTTACTCTCGCCAAATTGTCTGTCTCTTAGCTTGTCAATAGTTTTGGTTACTCCGTTCTTTATATCCGATATGATTGCGATTGCTAAATTTCGCGGATACATTGGCGCATCCTCCCATTTTGCCAATTTGCTTAACTGAGGCGCTGCCAATGATAAAACGGCCTTTTCCCATTCGTCTATTTCTATATTTGACAGGTTAAAAAATTTCCTCGCCTTCACCTTAGAGCCAAATATATTTTCAAGTTGTTTTGGAACTCTGTTTGGTGGTCTCCCCTTCGGATTTCCGCTCTGTCCTTTTTTCCATTGATAAGGAATGATATTCTTTGGGTCTCTCATCGCTGAAATCTTTCTTTTTTGTCGTTGTTTGGTATGTTAGCGAAAAGTGTCTTTGGCTTAGGCGTTTTGTTGCTCTGATTTTATCTTTCCTATTTTATAAGATTGAAAAATTCATTACGCAACTGTGCATCATCTTTAAAAGCTCCTACAAGGTAGGATGATTTCATTTTGCCTTTTTTCTTTGCTCCACGCATAGATTTACATAAATGTTCGCCCTCCATTACAAGAGCGACACCAAGAGGTGGATATTCTGAATTAAGAGCATCAGAGAGAATGTCTACAATTTCTCGTACAAGTCTTTCCTGTATTTGCAATTTTGCTGCACAATAATCTACAACGCGCCCAATTTTAGAAATTCCAAGAATCCGACCTTTAGGATTGGGGATGTAGGCAAACCAATAACGCCCAAAAAATGGCATCATGTGATGTTCACACATTGAATAGAAATCGCCTTCATCTATAATCATATTTTCATAAGTTATGCCATCTTTCCCATTCTCGAATGTTGTTATTTTGGGCTTTTGTGAAGCATCGTAACCTCTGAATATTTCATCATACATTCTGGCTATTCTATCGGGCGTGCCTTGTAGTCCTTCTCTGTTTACATCTTCCCCAATTAAAGATAAAATGCCCTTTATATGGTTTTCTATTTGTTCTTTCTTATTCATCTTACATTTATAATTTTCTGCGTCTGTAATGAAATCGACCATTGTGGGTGAGAAAGGCAATAATATACAACACCCTTGATATTGTTTTCTGTTTTTTCTTTATCCTTCAAATCACATGGTTGCAAGTAATATTTTTCAGCCTTAATATTTTCATACTTATCCATGCAAGTTTTTCCAGCATCATATACAATCTTTAATTCATCAATATGCTTTAAAACTATATCTGCATGATTGCAAAACTCAAATTTCGGCGAACAAGTTACCCAATCGGCAAATGAAAGCGCTGTGTTATTTCGCGTTCCATTTGTTTCAATATGAATAAAATATCCCTTTTCGTGTAGCATAAGCATGAACTTTTCTGTTATCTGCAAGGTTGGTTCGCCGCCTGTAAGAACAACGTGTTTAGTTGGGTATTTTTCAACTTCTCTCACTATGCCTTCATCTGTGCATTCTTCATACGATTCGTGCTTTGTATCGCAAAATGGGCATTTTAAATTACATCCAGCAAAGCGAACAAATACACAGGGTGTTCCAGTGTAAGCGCCTTCACCTTGTATTGAGTAAAAAATTTCGTTTATCCTCATATTCTTTTATTTTTCATATATTGCGGTATTACCCTCACTTTCTTGTACAATTGCTTTATAGCACATTGGTATCTGCTCTACAATCCATTTTGCAATATTCTCTGCTGTTGGATTGAAAGGTAACAGCTCATTAAAATTTCCATGGTCAAGAAATCCATGAATTTTACTCTTTACATGTTTAAAATCAATGACCATGCCATCAGAATTAAGATTTTCCGCCTTGCAGAAAACGGTTACAATCCAATTGTGACCATGCAAATTTTCGCATTTGCTCTCATAAGAAAGATTGAGGCGATGACATCCTGCAATCTCCATTCGTTTTGATACGTAGTACATATTTTATTTATAATAATCTTGGTTTCCACATATATCTTGATAGGATTTTTTCAGCATCGTTATATCTAAGACCAAAGCATTCAAGTTACTTTGCTTGTAATTAAGCGATAGTAGGTATTTATATCTCTCTTCACCAATTAGTTGAATTATCTTTTCTGTTTTTATATTGCGAATATGTCTTTGTTTTATAAAGCCATATCGAACCGATGAAAGCCAACTTGTACTATCCGCAGAAGTACAGAATGTATTTTGTTTGAGCAGGTCTTTTTCTGTGCATCCTAAAAGGTGAATATCAATTGTTGGTTTTCTTTTCTTTATATAACGAGCTATTTTGCCTACATAATTACTTTTTCCGGCAAATCTTAATTCTGGGACTGAAATAGCAATATACTCAGAAAAATCAATCAATCTATCAAGTCCCTTCATGCCATCTTCAAGGTGAAATACATTGATAATGCGATTTGATTTCGGCAAATCCTTTCGCATACGCTCACGAAATTCCCATGCAGCATCAACGCCTAATACTTTTTGACAATCTATTTCTACAACGGTTGCACCATTATTGCAAGCGAGCGTGAACTCTACAAGACGGTCATACCATTTATTCATTAGTGCTGCATCCTTTTTGCCTTTCATTGCTCCAAACATCAGCGTAAAAAGTCCACTGTCCTGTATTACGTGTTTGCAATTACTTGATAAATGTCGCAGATATTTGTAGTCAATATCTTCAATATTACTCCTTGATTTAAGAAGCCTACTAACAAAGGGGTATGCGGTGTAAAGAAAATAATTAACACCAAGCGTATGTATTATCTGATATTGAACTAAATTCTCCATACTCGCAAAATGCACCTTTATATTATCTGGTAAGTGTAGCGCCTCCATAACCATCCTCCCTTACTGTTACAGAATTTGCATTAAACTTTATCAAAATCCATTCGGCAATACTTTCACATGACATAGTTTTAAATTTGCATGGTTTGCCGAATTGAGAGTTTAATGCTCGTTCTATTTCTTGTTGTTGAGTTATAATTTCGATTTCACGTTCATTGTGTGCTACTTCAAAGGCGCAATCAATAACAAATACGTGGCGATGAATAGATGATAAAAAATTGCATTCTTCTGGAGCACAAGGATAATAATGAAATCCTTCTACCTCATTGTGAGTTAATACGTATCTTTTCATTTTATTTTTACTCCTTCGTATAATTTTGTTATTGTATTCAACTCCTTTTTTATATCTTCAATTTTCTCTGAATAAGTTTGAGGGATTTCAATTTGCAAGATGATGGAATTATTATGTTGTTCATCTTTTTTTGCTTTATTTTCTTCTTTCTCAAACATATCATCCAAATCAATATCTTGCTTATCTTTTAAGAATTCACATTCAAGGCCAAAATCCAACAATTCTTCCAAATTCCAATCATTAGCAAGCAAATCCCAACTATTCTGACCGAAAGCAATATTGTCTTTTTGGATGTATGCCCGCAATTTCTTTGCGCTCGTGCCCGTTGGCAATACTTTAACAGGAGCATCTTTGTAGCCAAGCTCTTTCATGGCCCTGTAACGCATATTGCCAAGAATTACGACAAGTTCTCCGTTATTATCGTATGCAACAATTTCGCGTAATTGAAGCATTTCTGGGTCATCCTTAATGCTTTTTTTGAGTGCTTCATAACGTTCATCTTTGATAAAACGAGGATTCTTTGGCACATCCTTAATTTGCCCAGTATTAAGGTGCAAATCTGAAATTTTTATGATTTTCGCCTGCATTTTTATTACTGTTATTAGTTTATTCCCATATCTGTTTACTTTTGACGATAAAACAATGAGGGATTATCAAGTACGCTCAAGTATACACATTCCCTGTTCTTTTGCCTTGATTTCCTCTTTGGCTTAGGCGTTTTGTTTGTTATATTGGTCGTAAAACCATTTAATCATATCATCGCCAAAATCATAATCGGCAGGCAATTCGTCAAGCATTTCATTTGCCTTGTCAATAACAGAAGTAAGATTCTCTTTGATTTCTTCGTCTTCTGTCCAGATTTCGACCTCACCATTGAGATATTTTTTATCGCCTCAATCTCTCCGTTTGATAGTGCAATATTCTTCATATTATTATAATTTGTATTTTCTTGCAATTCTCTTCACTGCTGTGGTATATTTGTCTGAGCGTCCATGCACCGCCTTTGTGACGGTTTCTGCCCAAAACTCATTAACATTGGTCATAGAATATCTACCATATCCTTTCTTCGTTTTATCTCCGCGCCATTTTCGGTACAATTTGGAGATTTCTTTTCCTGCGGCTTGCGCATTCGCTGCGGTTAACGAACTATTCCATGTGGAGTGGGCAAGCTCGTGTGTCGTAACGTGGGCGGTTGGCCTATTTGTTTCCGTCTGCCATCCGCTTTTGTATTGCTTTTGAATGTTTTCTTTAAACTCTCCAGCGCTTTTGTTGTAATATTTCTTGTTGAGATAAACGGCCGCAGATTGCCCACCTACACTTGCCTGAACGCCCATAACGCTTTTATCCATATCAGCAAGTTTAACGTTTCTTTCTCTTACGCCCATCTTTTTGTTTTGCTTTCGATAAAGTCTTTTGTCTTTTGATTCGCCCTCTTCATACGTTTGCCCCTTTCCTTGGCAGGCGTATTACCCTTTATCTTCGTTTTATCCTTTTTCTTTTCGCTACCACTTGCCATAAGCCTATTTGTTTACAACATTCCACAATTTATTTCCTCTGATTGGTTTTCTTATCGTTGAGTATTCATCAATAATCTTGCCGTAAAACTCATCGTAAAAATCATAAAGCTGCTCATTTTCTTCAATTGTAATTTGCTCTACATTTGCTGATGAACGCAGATTTGCACTTCCATGAATTACGATTTTTCTTCCGTCTTCTGTCAGAATCTGACAAGTCTTTGTATGAATGCCAGCAACAGCAAGCTGGAATTTATTATCAATATCAAGATTGCTATAAATGTAAGGAATCAAAACACGTATTTCATTTGAGTAGAAATACGCACTAACAATCAAAGATAAGTCTTCAATCCATCCATATTCCAGAAGATTCTTAAAACTGTCAATATTATTTTGACTTAATGACAAGGTGGAAACAACCATTTTCTTGGCTATTATTTCCTTGCTTGTTAGGAACGCTTCAATAAAATCTCCAAAAATGAAATTTCCGCTAATAAAAGCATCATAGCGAAAGCCCTTGCTAACATCAATTTCCTTTGCCAGTTTTTCAGCATTGCTATAGAGAATTTGGCTTTCTTTTATCGGTTTAAGCGTTGGCCTGACATATCGCGTTTCGATTTGGTCACCTCCGTCAAAATCCACTTCAAACAAGCTGGAATCTATGTCGCCAATATCAAAACCAACATCGCCGAAATTTAAATCGCCTTTTATGTCAAAATCCTCGTTCATACCTCATTTATTTTAATTTTCATGATAAAGAGCATAAGTTTTCGCTTGATGATATATTCGTGATTTTTTCGCGTAATCTCACTCTTCACATCTTCAACAATTAACTTACCGTTTTTTTGATAACAAAAATCTGCCCTATAAGAACATTCACGCTCAACAACCCTTCCATACACGTCTCTTTGCGAAGGAATAAGAGTAAATTTTTTTTGCCTTGTCAATTCACTTATTAAACCTTTTTTTTGAGCCGCAGAGAGATAAAGAAAGCGTTTGTACTCTTTTATCGAATCAAAAGTACCATACGCATTCTTTATCTTCTTGTTCCTATATTTGTTGGTCGTCAGCGTCATTTGCTAAATATCTAATTAATACGCAAATATAATAATTAGATACAATATATCAAAGTTATTTGCAGCCTTTTTATAGCTCAGTCTCTATGAACATTTCGATATTCCCCAATCGCTCCCTCTCCTTCTTAACATCGTCAATGTTTTCTTTCAAAAACTGCTTGATTAATCGTGAAGTAGTCTTTAGAATATCCTCTTTGTGGCAGTCAATCGCCTTGACCATAAACTCTTCCACCAGCGAATCATCTTTAAACCTCAACCATTCTTCCTTGATTGGTTCTCCCTGCTCATTGACCCTGTTCAATACAAGATAAGATTTCAGCTGAATGGTGAAAGGGTGCATACAATTCGCATTGACTTCTGTATTGTTGAATCCGTAGTAATTGGATTTATATGCGATAGAACGATATTTTTTGCTTTTCTTGTCAACTGCTTCATCTAACATTCTCGCGGCCCTGTAGAGGTTCTTGTAATCTGTTATATCCATAATGGTTAGGGTTTGATTTATTATTTCTTAATCATGTTGAAGTCGGCCCAAAGCTTGATGAATTGTTGGCCACAATACGTGGCGAGAGCTTCGCTCTTAAAGCAAAGGCGAGAATTGAAGACCGCACCCGAACCCGAGGTCGAAAAAGCGAAGCCCGCCCAGTCTCTTGAATAGTCGCCTGTTGATATGAGGTGTCGGTCGGCTTTCCACTTGTCACTCTTCTCTGACAGTTCTTCTTCCGTCCATAGCGTGAACCAAGGAAACCAACGTTTCTCGTCTTCTGTGAACTGAGGCTTCCAACCCTCATTCAGGGCGGCGGCGATGATGCGAAGCTTCATGTATGCGAGGATGTCTCTGTTTTCCTCTGCAACCTCGGGGGCACGCAGATTTGTGTTCTGATAAGCGAGAACAAAGGAGTGGTCTGCGCCTAACTCACGGCAAGCGTCCTCAAAGGTCTTCACACGTTCTATAATCGGGCGATTTACGACTGTCTGTGCCTCTGTTTCTTTCAATTCGGGTAAGAGCGCGAGAAGAACTTTTTTGACGCTCTCATCGGCTGTTTTCAAGGCAGCCTTTGCGTTTTCAATCTTGATTTCCATAAATGCTGTTGTTTTTTAGTTGTTTTCTTTGATGTATTCTTCGAGTTCTCGGCAGCGGGCTGCGGCTCTGTAGAGGTTCTTATTTTCTGTTATACTCATGATTGTTAGGGTTTGATTTTTACTCTTACTCTTACTCCTGATGCATGTCTTATCATCCAAATATCAAGCAGCGCTTGCAGTTCATGCACGGATTCGATTTCATACATAAACATCGCATCGTGCATTCTTTTTGAACTATCTGGGAACAATATAGGGCAGAACGCGTTATGAGATACCGCAGAAGGTCTAAGTCCGATGGTAATAGTCTCAAAATTTACAAAGAGCACACTTACTCCATTCACGGGTGACTTCTGCCATCCGTTTGCTTTCAGTAATTCTTCTGATAGCGGATACGGCGACATATCTTCGTATGAAGATATTGCCATCTGCCTACCTCCATCTTCATAAACTTCTCTGTGACGAATCGTACCGCTGATGTTGTCAATTCCTTCAACGATAGAGTATTTATAGCCTTCGTACTTATTTTCTTTGGTGACAATATCGCCAATCCTTAATTCTCTAATGTTTATCATTTTATTCCTCCTCGTCTTTGACTTCTACACCGACAAGATGCTCATTACCATCAAACGGTATGCAATATTCGTAATATCCTCCAAGCGTTCTGTAGCGAAAGCTGCCAAATTGCTCGTAATGCGAAAACATATCTATCTTCCAGCTTTGTTTTCTATTCCGAACAAGAACTTTATCGTAAGTCTTAAAGTGTGGAGCTTTCTTTCCGACACTCGTTATTCTTCCGCAGTCAACAACAATGGTGTAAGATTGCTCCAACAAGTCAAAGAACAATTTACGCTGCTCTTCATCGGCTTTCTGAAAGTCTTCCGTTTTAACAGTCAAACGTTTTAGTCTAAACTCGTTTCCGCCAAACGAACTTGGCTTGTCGAAGTAGTCAATTATGGTCATTTTTGTATAATTTCTTTTAGCCCAGCAATCAAAGACAAACATATCGCCGTCCTTTTGGCTAACAACGACATCACCATGTTTAAAGAACTTGTTCCAGTCACGCATTTCAGCAGAAGGAAATACATTACATTCGCCGCTCTGCGCTTGCAATATTCTTCCGTTTGCGTCTAAAGAAATATCGACTGTGTTCGTGCTCTCGAGGATAATTCCACCTTTGCTCGTGATACCTTTGAAAAACGCATTGCCAAACATGGTTGTGTATAGAATTATTTCATTTTCCTTGTAGTCGCGAAGAATCTCAGCAATGTTAATAGTTTCCTTTTCTGTTTCTTTTTTCACTGGCAGTGTATAGTGCTGCTCTACTTCATTGTTATTTGCCATAGTTGTTTTATTTATTCATTGTGTGTAAACATAGATTCTCATGTTGCAATGGGCTAAATACGGAGACTGCCCTCGCAACGTAGCTGTAGAACTTGCTGTCGTAGGTGAAGAAACCATTACCGAAGCAGACGTCCCATGCGTACCAACTGCCGCCCTCGGAACTACTCCAGCCCCAATCATCTTCATCGAACTGGTCGGCATCAAGCATTTCCAGCACTTCGTTCAATTCATCACAATAAGCGATAATCGTTCCAAGCTCATACAGACTTGGGAGATACCACTGAAGGTTGCCCTTCCTATACTGCCAGCAACGCATGGCGGCAGTCATATCTTCGCCATCTTCCTTGTTCTTCTTCACAATATTGCGAGTAAGCTCAAGACCACTCAATGTCTGCAAAGCTTCAGCTTCATCACACGCCTTATTGAAAACCTTACGGTTTCCATTGCTGCACCAGATTTCATCCCACTGGTCAAGGGATATAACCACACCTATCACCTCCGTTTGAAGGATGACGCCGATTATATCGCCTCTGTCAATACGGCCATTCTGATAGTCTTCAACTGAGGCGATGCCTTGATTTGTCTTTAGTGATATTAAATGTTTCATAATTCCTCAAATTCCTTTCTGTAATCCTCTAAATTCTTTCTTATGCACTTCTCCACTAAATCTTCTATCTCGCTACGTTGGCCCTCCGATAGAAACGGATATACACTAAATCCATCCGTTGTGCGCACACCTTTAAGCCGAATTTCAAACGTATATCCTCCATCAATCTTCTCTATCGCCTCAGAGATGAATTTCATTTCCTCGGCTATCTTGTTAATAAGTTTAAGTCTTTCTTCTGTCATGATTTTAGTCAATTGTGTAGGGGAGGTATATGCACCGATACTTGGTGTTGCAGTGAATACCTCCCCTACGTAGAATCATTTAGTTTTAGTCGGTTTTATTGCATCTATCTATTGTCTCTTCCAATATGCAATCCATTTCCTCATTGTTGCTATATCGGAATCTCTAATATTGTAAACGGTTGAGGTATATAAATTGCCAGAAGCACTACATTGCTCGATATGGCTATTTGCAACCACTGCTGAAACAATGTTCAGTATTGTTCGTATTTCTTTGTATTCCATAGTCGTCTTACAAGTTATATTCTAATATAATCGCCATTTTCTTTAAACCTCGCTTCCATCTTTTGTGATTATATATCCTCGGCTTTCAAGCTCTTCAATAATAGCTTCTTCGCCAAGTTTGTCAACAATCTCTTTCGCGCCAATCGTATCAATAAATTTTTGTTTATCTTTTACGTAAAGATATTCGTAACAATCGTGCACGAAGTCTACCTCTTCATTTTCATATAGACAGTCCATTATTTCGTATGCATCCATAATCTGAAATATTCTATATCTTCCAATAGTCTTACCATTTTCATTAAATTATTCCATCTTGTGTGATTTTATATCCTCGCCCTTCCAGCTCTTTAATCATAGCCTTATCGTCAAGATATTCAACAATCTCTTCGTCAAGATATTCAACAATCTCTTCCGCGCCAAGATTTTCGATAAACTTTTGCTGCTGTGATACGCCAAGATAATTGTAACATTCATACGCGAATTGCAACCTTGCTGATTCAGACAAACAATCCATTATGTCATCTACACCCATTCTGACAACTATTCTTGATTCACTCATAATCTTACCATTTTTCTTCTAATAATTTTACCAATCCTTTACCATCGCGAAATCTGTCAGTCACAGCATTTACGCATCTGCGCACATATTCATCCTTGTTAAGATTTACATCCACGCTTCCGCGTATGAATATCCGCTTTTTAATCAGTTCTTCAAGAGAACAAATTAGAGGTACAAGCGTCTCGGTGTTGTAGGCGTAAATACCTTTAATGTAGGAGTAATCTCTGTATTTCTCCATATCGCCTTTTCTGCAAGCATCTGCCAACTCTGCAACAATTCTTGTACATTCCAGTTGAGCATACAAGGCAGGGTCGGTTAAACATGGCTTGCAAGCCTGCATCATGCAGTAACGCAGCGCATCATATTTCTCTTTCATGTGGTCGCTGAAAGTGTCAACGAAGTGGTCATAGCCTTCAATATACCTTTCTTGCTGAATCACGTTATACATCCAAGCATTCAGCCTCGCCACCTCGTCAACAATTCTTCTACACGTTCGCTTGACCTCATGTCGGTACATATCCTTCCGCTTGGCAAGCGTGTCTACGACATCACGTGCAAGCTTCATGGCATATTCAACGCGCATGAAGTGAAGGTAACATAATGCAGTGCAAATGCCGTATTCACGCCGCCTCTTGTCGTTCATCTTCTTCCACATCATCGCTTCATGCTCCTGCTGAGCTTCCGCGTAGGTGACGAGCAGATTGATATTCTTGTGAGGCACAGGCATCAGTGGCTCGTTACGTATGATGCCAGTATTTGGCCTCCATCTTACATCTGGCTTCCAATCATTCATGGCAAATCCTCCACGTTAATCCATCTAAGAATATCTGCCTTGATATCTATATCAGTAAACAGACAAACGTTTCGGCCCATGAAATCACGATAAACGGCCGCATAGGTTGGTGCAATCTTCTGTCCGCTTGGCAGCACGCGCTTGGCGTAGATAATTATCTCACTATTGAATGCAGGTTGTTCGTCTGCTCCATGCCAAAGGTTCTTGGAATATTCTTCCAGCGCTCGCCTCGCTCCAAAAGCAAACACTTCTTGTTCTATCTTACTCTTATAGCGCTGCTTCGCCTCTTTGTTTATGGCACGCATTGTTTTTATTGTAAGCTTCATAAACTATACCTCCTTATTATTTTGTCAATTCCATATCTTTCTTTCTCGTCTTCGCGGATAACTCCAGCCCTGTACGCATACATTGCGCTTCGAGGAAATCTTGGAAAACCACTTGGCGACAGCCACATCTTACGAAAATAGATGTGTGTTATTTCTTCTCTTGTCATTACAATTATAATTTTCGTTGGTTTATCGATTGTCTCCGTTACCACCAAGCATACCTCTTTCTTTGCGACTTGATAGTTTTTTAATATTCGTTTCAGCAACTTCTTCCAAGGAATAACCAAGGTCGTTTGCAAGTGTTGCGCAATACCATAATACATCGCCAATCTCTTTCATTATTTCCTCCCTCGTAGAGGGGTCTTTAAAAAACTCTCCGTTTTTGTCGCGAAGGACCTTCTTCACTTTGTCTGCTACCTCTCCAGCTTCACCAGTTAAACCGATGGTAGGATAGATAATTGAATTTGGGTAAATAGCTGTTTCCAGCGCTCTTTCTTGATATTCGTTGATAGTCATTTTTTATGTTTTAAAATATTATACTTCATCCAATTTTCTCTAACTTTTTCTGTCAGCTTAGCAAGATTTTCAGTAGTCCACTCTTGCTTGATTAGTGGTGTGTTACGATGGCAAAGCCATAGCTCACCATCAAATTCCATCACTTGAATTTCATTATTTGACCTCTCTTGCAATTCTTTCTTGTATTTCATTTCTGTATTACCAAAAAAGAAATCATGAACGCGCAAGAGAAAAGTGTAAAGATTCACGTTTCCCATATTTTATTTGATTGATTCGCAGGATAATACTGTGATAAGATTCTTTGATTGATATTCGTGAATAAGATGAATATATTTCTTTGGCAAAAAACTCACGCCTATGCCATTAACGTTTAATCCAGATGCAATGCCAAGTTTTTCTCTTAGTTCATCGCTATCTTTTAGCACTTTCACTGTCGTTTTAAAATCCTTGCTTTCTTCATATTGATTTCTTGTTATTTTTGAAACCTCATCTTTTATATTTGAAGCCTTACGCCTTTCGAGCCTCGCTAAAGCCTGCTCCCTTTGCGGCAAAAATTCAGAATGAAAAGCAACGCCAATCCTTCTTGAATTGAAAGTGGAATAAGAATTGTCGTACATTCCAGCCGCATATCTTGAAAAGAACAGCATCAACTCTGTCAATTTGTATGGTGCGGCAACGACAGAAAAATTACTTGCAAACAATGAAATTGGTGTCCTCATGTTCTCTTTGCTTGAAGACATCAGGTACATCGCTGTTACTTGTTCATCTATCCACATCCTTGCAACGCCTTTCGCTTGATAGAGTTCATCTAACGCGCCAATGGAAGGACATTCGCGTGTGTACGCTTCGTCACCTATTTGTGGTAGATAAGACCAATTGGCAGGAGAATAATTACTCAACAAATTAGATAGGAATCTGTTCTTCTGAATCCATTGGTTTGAGATTTTGAATGCTTTCATTTCGATAGGCTTCAACGGCTTTATAATTAGCTGCCTGCTTATCCGGTCCGCTGTTGTATTTACCAAATCCATTTCTACTTCTTTTTTCCCATGTTTGCAATCGTCTCGTTAAATCCCATGTCCGCTCCTGCTCAAATCTCATCTTTGAATGTGACTTGTTCGGCTCGCTCCAGTAATCGAAAAATTCTCTTATCATTTCACGGCCATAAGTTTTGACGAATGGAACTAACACGTTATAAAATTCCCTCTCTCTTGACTTCATCTCTTGCTCTTTGTTAACTCTCGTAGGTTTAACAATTGGAGATGATTCAACCTCTTTTTCTTTTTCGGGCACAATAATGTTTTTCTCTGATACCCATCTTTTATTTGCAGCCTCCTTTCTTTTGTTTTTTAGCTTTTGCCTCTTTTCTATTTGTTCAATTACTTCATCTGACCAAAACGATTCTGAATCATATTGAAATAAAGAAAAGGACTTTATAACACTCGCCACAAAGTCTTTTCTTACGCATAGAGCTTTTGAGATGGGTTCAATCTCTTCAAAAAGCATTTTGCCGCCGCTTTCATACAATTCCTCCAGAATATACCAATACACGCCATAGGCCGCAGCACCTTTTCTTTCAATTAATTTTCTGAAAACATATTCGCTTCGGTTTGAAATTTTGTGATTGATATATTCTGACATTATAAATATAATTTGTTTCGTTCTACTTGTATTTCAGCCAATTGCAACAAATGATGTTCCTCTGCTGAAGGAATGTAGATACCTGCCGTTTCTGCTGACCAGTTTCTAAACCGCTCAATCGCAATTGACATTTCTTCTGTTGTCAATTCACTTGATGAACGAATCCTTCTTGTTTTGCCAATGAATACATCTTCTGCATCAATCACAAAGATTTCTTTGTTACATAAGAGCTTGAAGTAATTCTGTTTCACATAGTCTGCTGATAGACCTATCGAACAAGCGAAATAGGACAATATAACATGGAGATACCTGTTTTGCTTTATTGTTCTTTTTGGCTTGCAAACACTAAACTCTACAACATTGTTTGCGTTTTCAAGTTCCTTTTTTACTCGCAAAAGTAGATTTTGTTTATCAAGCGGATTTTTCAGGTCGTATTTCATAATTTATCAGAAAGGCAAATCATCGCTGCCACCATATAAATTATTACCGTTTACATATTCTGGCGACAATACTTGCTGTGGTTTTTCGCTCTGGTTTTGTGGCTGTGCAAAATCGGATTGAGGATTGCTTGTTTTTGCAACATTAAGCAATTGCAAATCAAAAACGTTTAGTTGCAGGGAAAATTTTGGTATTCCTTCTTTTGAAACATAAGCATTTCCGTCAACGCTACCTTCGAGTAGTACATACGTTCCTTTTTTAAGGTATGGAAGTAACTTGCTATTATCACCGCCTTTTATACAGGAGATAAATTTTGTTATTTCCTTATCCTTCAGCTTTCTGTTTACTGCTACCGAAAAGACAGTAAAAGAACCACTCTGTGACGTTTTTTGTTCAGCGTCATTTGTCAAATGTGCAAGACATTGATACCTTTCGTTTCCTATCATTTTATTTCACTTTAATTAAAATACTACTTGAAGTCTTTGTTTTCGTGATGTATTGTTCATACATCTGCGGATAATCATTCTTGAATGCCTTTGAATCAAAACATAATCGCTCAGTTTCTGGCTTTCTTGTTATGGAAATCCTCTGTCCGTCATATTTCTTTATATTATGTTGCATCATGATAGCCAAGATTCCTTCTTTGAGCTTATCGTATTGCGCTTTGTAAAATTCCATCGCTTCTTTATATTCAATTAGCGCTGCCTCTGCGCGATTGATGTCTGGCATCATTTCTTCGTCAACGGTGGTGACTGGCAACGCTTCTTCAGTGTAAAGCAACTTCTTGACATCTTCAATAGATTTTCGCTCTACTTCCACAACCTTGTATTTATCTTCCCTGAACCAAAGAGCATAGAGTTTTTTGACTTCTACATCTGGATTGATAAGGTTAAAGAAATAGGCGTAAATAGACAATTGCCAACTTACGTATTCCTCGTTAAGATGGTACGTGGTCTTCACATCACCGAGAATAACGCCATCATCTTCTACATATATCTTATCTATTGCAGAGGCATATTGCTCGCCGTCCGTGATGAGGTATTCGCTTTGCAGATGATTTGCAAGGAAAGGGAAATCTGTCTGTGCCTTCATGTAGTTTTGAAGCTCTTGGCATTCGTCCGTTATCAATCCTACTTCATCATACAATTCAAGTATATTGTGAATCCTTGTGCCTCTTGTCGCGGCACGTTGCAATACCTCTTCGGGAACATCTTTATACTCATCGGGGAAGGCTCTTTCTTTGAGCCTTCCCGTGATTCCTTGCAGCACTTCTCCATCTTTGGTGCAATAGATGTGGCTCTCTGCATCAAACAGGATTCCGCTGTCATTCAGTTTAATCGAATTCATCGTCTTCATCATCTTCATCTTTATAGTCTTTATTGGCTACATATTGTGCATATTCGAGAAAAACTATAAACGCTAACGCAAGGGCCAGCAAAAAGAGAGAACAACAAATAACTTTTATCATTTCGGGTATTTTTTTGAAGCTTCTTGAACGGCCTCGCTAAATCGCGGATTGGATTGCAAATCCTTGTTCTCGTTCCATATTGTTGTGAGCGTTTTTCTGCTTCTCGCGTGACTTATATCTTGCAGGAGCAACATCAAACGCTCTTCATCGACCTGCGGCGCTTGCTGTTTCACTTGCTTTGGCGCTTGCTTTGGCTTGGTCTGGCTCACCGTTGCTGTTGTACTCTGTTGTGCAGCTTGTACCTGTTGCGCGTATTCAGTCGTATCTGCATCTTTAGTGTCGTCAATAGCAAAGAGATTACCAAGCGCATATTTCTTGGCATAGCTCATTGCAGCACCTGTAATCTGCGAACCATCCATACCTTTTTTCGTTTCTTCCTCGCGTGCCATACCGCTTGCACTCTCGCTTGTTTTCCCATCCGAAATCGTCACCGTGCATTCTACATAGATGCGATTTAGATGTTCGCTGATTTTCGATTCCGTCACAAGCGTCAAACCCATCTCGCGGAGGAAGGGTTTTGTCGCGGCCAATATGCTTTCTGCGCTTCTATAACGATAGTTACCAAACTTGTTATACAAGTCCTTCGGCGCTTCTAACTTTGTCTGAATCAGATTCAGTTTTTCGTGTAATGTCATTTTATTTTCCATTGTGTTTGAATTTAAAAAGCAAAGCCGTCCGTACTTGCAGGTACGAACGGCCACCTTAGTATGAATTATGAATTATGAGTATGACAAGCGGAAGTACTAATTATCCCAATCCGTTGCGACCGCCCCTGTTAACTATAGTCTCCTACCATTAACAAGTTGAATATTTGATAGAAACATCTTTCTTATATAGCAAAAACGTAGTTGTCAAAGATTTCCATTAATAAGCGAATCTACCTCTGGTATTTCGTGTTTATCGCTCCAATGAGAAATCAAAACCATTGTGACGTAGATAAGCAAGCATGCCGCTGCTTTTGTCAGCACCAAAAAGGCAATAAACCTCAGAGTGCTCCAGCTATCGTCTGGCATAGCGATAAACAATATTGCCGACATAAAACTAACGGCAAAGAGAACGTAATATCTGTAATTTGTAAATGCTTTCATAATTGTAAGATTTAAAAGACGGATGTGCCGAAGCGCAAAATAAAAGTGTCGAATTTTTAATTATATTTACTTGGCGCATCCGTCCGTATTTTGTACCTTTGAAGGGTCGAATTTTTAATTTTTGTAACTATGATTTTAAATCATGATTTTGTGGCTTCAATTGAGGCCACAAAATCAGCTTGAATGCTGTGAGTGTGGAAAGCACCACGCGGTAAAATTGGAATGGGAAGATGATGTCATTTTCCAAAATTACTTAGATGATGATTTCTGCCGTGGCTTTAGAGAGCAGGTAGACAACCTTATCAAAACAGAAATAATGCGTCGCATCACAGACCCTTTCCCTTTTCTTAAATAGATTGAAACGCATTTGAAAGTGTCTTTCCACGTGACGCGGCGAGATATTCCCGAAGTGTTAATAAAGCTGAGCGTCCACGCATCGGCATCAAATAAGAGGACTTCTTTCATTCTGCTTCACTTTTTCCATTACTACTTGAACCTGCCACCCATCTTACTGATTTGAGAACCATTATAGCGGGATGGGTATCACAGCTTACATCACTTTCAAATACAAAGATTATTTCGCCATACATGCCGTTTTCTCGCTTTAAACGAATATCTCTGCACCGCTTATTCGATGCGTTGATTTCATCAAGTCGTTTATTAAGGTCGGCAAATAAAACCTCTGGCGTATATTCTTCGCCGAACTCTAGAAGACAATTCTTGTAGCTTTTAAGGTACTCGGCAAGTACCTTTTCTTTCATGTTTCTTCTATTACAAGAGACTGAAACAACAAAATAGTATTCCTTCTTCATAATACATTTTATTTATTGGTTGGTGCAGGTGAGAGGAATCGAACCTCTTATCTCACATATTCTATTTAATCATACAACCATGGAACTTTCAAAACATGAGACCCAGTCTCAATCACCTGCGTGTAGCTCGCTGCGGAAATCTTCTCGCCCATAACTTTTTACAGATTCACAGTTTCATTTGCGATGCAACACTTTGCACCTCGTGAAAAGAACCGCAGCGAGCTTATATCAATAGAGAAAATCGTACATCAGCGATTGTTCATGCTCCTCGTACAATTTTGCCTCTCTGTCAAGTTTTTCGTACGCCTCTCGTTTGAGAGTTGCGTATAGCCCTGAATATTCGTTTAGGATAAGGATTTTCAACTTCACGTCCTCCTTATCTTCTTCTATGTTATAGACTGAACAATCACTACATTGCCAATCCTCATCAACGATTAATTCGACTTCGTAATTCTTCTTGCATATCTCCATGTAGAAGTTGGCAGTGAGATAGCCGCGTGTGCGGCAGATACATTGTTCTTCCGCATCCTGCATCAGCAATTCTCTTATCTCAGCAATTCTCTTAATCTTATTCATACAACAAGGTTTTAATTAGCTCAGATAGGTGGACTCGAACCACCTGTGCCGCCAAGTCCAAACGCAAACGAAAGGTGAATGCGCCAGCTATCGGCATATCTGAGGAGTTGATTATGTATAGAAATAAAATCCCTTGTCAGTCGGTTTCATTTGCTTGTATTTTGCTCCCGACATTTATTACGGGAGCAAATTGCAACTTCAACTCTTTCAAATGTTTACCCTTACATAGAATTTAAATGTAGTTACATAACAGTTACATGGTAGTTACATAACTCCTCGTGGCAGCTCACGCGGTATGGACGATGCCGAACCTCATCCGTTTACAACTTCACGACTTAGATAGTTACTGTCGCGTGATACCACTCATTCGGGGATTTGGGCCTTGCTACTCCAATTTTCGCTTCCGTACCCCTTTGCCAATAAGTCAAAGAACACTTTTCGCTTGTGAGCTGTGGCGGAATCGAACCGCCAACACCAAGCATAACACCAGAACTCAAACCTTTTGGTGTAACCATTCAGCTCTTTACTCATTCGATAAGTAATCGCGTTGAGAGTTATAAGATTTACGCAATACCAAAACCTATGACGATTTGTATGGAAAATGCGAGAACGAGATGTTTTCGGTTTTGCTTATCGAATGAGCTATTTTCAATATTGTGTCATCCAGAACTTCTTCAAGTCCTTGCCAAGGAAAAACTTCCGTCCGTTTATCTTGCTAAATCTCGGCTTCAAAAGACAACTATTAACCCATCTTCTAATAGTGTCTCTGTGAACCCCAAGAACCTCAGACGCTTGGCACACCGTGTATTTTGAATCATCTGCTATTTGTGGCATTACTACTCTCATTGCTTGCTCCTTTCTCCTTTTCTCGTTTAACCTTATACACCGTTGCTATCGTGACATTAAATGCGTTAGCAGTCATCACAATTGCATCATACGCCTTTGTTCCAAGGTCTAATTCCCTTATATAATAGGCATATATCTTATTATACCTCTCGATTGTCGCCTTCCTCCGTATCTCCGATGGTATTTGGATTAAACTTTTTCTTACCATTTTTATATATAATATTTTGCTATTCTATTTTTTCTTTTTAATTTTGCACAACCATTAAGCAGGTAAACTATTTACCTCCTTGGTTACGTATGCAAAGATACATATAATAATTATATATGCCAAATAATTAGACACAAATATCTAATAAATAAATAATATTTAACTTTATGAAAGATAGACTACTTAAATT
>ERZ1026776.631-NODE-631-length-23386-cov-15.854400_pt1 | contig 23386 bp, 21 predicted proteins | sample MGYA00380125_ERZ1026776 | MGnify/ENA primary metagenome ERZ1026776 (study PRJEB33269, sample SAMEA4719761) | human gut metagenome | biome: human-associated habitat; feature: organic feature; material: feces | place: Cameroon | collected 2013-10 ...
CTAGCATTATAACTACCTCCTTTAGATAGTCATAATGCATTTTCCTTTCTTTGTATATAATTAAAATTAAACATAAAACAATGAGGTAACCTTTTACAGTTACCTCACCAAAATTAAAATAAACTTAGATTTTCACACAAACTGAAAATCTCGAAGACTCTAAATCTCCAAAAAGATTTTCAGTTTGCGGGAATAATCTAAGTTTATTTAAGGACAACATCCTTATTAACAAGAACAATAGAACACTGACCGATCTTCCAATCATCGCTTGAGTAAACGACATCCGGAATTTTTCCAGTATCATTTAAATGAGTTAATTCTTTTGGTAATGAAGTATCAAGGCACTCAGTACCACCTACATTCCAATAAGGAACATACTCTGTACCAGTCCATCTGTACTCTCTTCCGTTAGAGGCAGTTACCCAGTAGGTCTTGCCATTGTTAGTGTACTTGTATACTGGACCACCGTTGAAGCTCTGATGATCAAACTCTGGATGATCATGTTCTTTATGGTCATCTAATGCGGGATTAACACCTGCAGAACTCCAATATGGTGATACCTCCATATCAGCACCGCAGCCGTTACACCAAGAATGATCTTCCATTTTCTCATATACATAGTACTGTTTTACAATACCATTCTCTACATATAACAGATTAGGATACTGCTTCTCGTCGATTGCATGAATCCACTTTGCGTATTCCCAATTGCTTGGATTGTAAAGTCTGCACCAACCAGTGTATAACTTACCATCTGCACCATACAACTTATAGTCTACATGCTTACCAGCTTCATAGAACTTGCTCTCATACTCACCAGTGTAATCTCTCCACGCTAATGTGTAGTATTTGCCGTTCTCCTTTTTCATATTAGGATGCTCTGAGAGTTTAAATGTTGATTCATCACTGTAAATCATATCACCGTTATCAAAGTTCCAAAGTTTAGGAAATTCTCCAACACTACCATTGGCTAACTCATATTGGCACTTCTGTAGTTTACCACTAGAAGTTCTGAATTCTCCTTCAGTAAGCTTTTCTTCAGGTTTACTTGGATTCTCTGAGTCACCCGGAGTATTATCTGTCTTTTCAGCACCATTCTCATACTCAACACCGGCTAATGTTCCTGTAAAGAGTTCCCACTTAGACTTACTCCACTTGTAAACTAAGTTATCGTCTTTCTTGTAAGTAATCTGATACTGTTTATTGTAATAGTGCTTACCATTCCATCCTTTTAAAGTAGCAACGGCGCCATCACTAAACTTGTAATAGTATCCATCAAGCTTCTTAATGCCATCAGCAGCTTCACCCTTAGTACCTTCATCAAAAACATAGTATTTGCTTTCAATAAGAGTGATACCATCTACTGCATCTCCTTTTATTCCTTTGCTAAAGTGATAGTACTTACCACCTGTTTTCTGAATACCATCGAGTTTTGTACCTTCACCATTCTTACAAGAATAATACACATTGTCAAACTCATGAATACCATTAGCCTTGACACCTTTTACATAGAAACAGTTATCACTACCCTTACCGGTCAAAGCGATCCACTTATTGTCAGAGTATACTAAACGTTTTCCGTTATCAGTGACTTCTGTTCCTGCAGCTACTGATTGCTCAACACCATTCTTGTAATACTTACCACCATTTATACCTGTGAATTTTCCAACCTTTTCACCATTCTTAAAATTGTAGCATTTTCCATCAGTGTACACCATGGTCCCACTAGCTAAAGTGCTTGTATTTTTACCCTTCTTACACTTATAAAACTTTCCATTAACACCTTTCCTAGCCCCAGTGTACTTCTTACCCTTATTAAAATAGTAAATCTTGTTGTCATCTAGTCTCTTTTTACCTGTATACTTTTGATAAGACTTCTTGGTTTTATTCCACTTCTTTAAAGTGTTTTTATACATAGCATAAGTAGCAGATTTATTACCTTTACCAAAATAAACTTTAGTAGTCTTAGAAACTTTTTTCCAGGCTCCTTTAGAAGTGCTGTATGCAGTCTGCTTACCACCTTTGTAATAACAATATTTACCACTCTTTTTTACAATACCATTAGCCTTCTTACCCTTTTTAAAGTAATAGATTTTACCGTTACTTAATTGTTTGATACCAGTATACTTCTCGTAAGCTTTCTTGGATTTATTCCATTTTTTAAGATACCACTTATCAGATTTCTTGTACCACACATAGGTAGCATAATTCTTTTTGCCATCAAAGTAATACTGTGTATTACCTTTCTTGTACCAGCCCTTTCTAGGTTTTACTGCCTGCTTCCCCCGATACGCAACATATTTTTTACCACTTTTCTCTACCTTTGTTACATTAACACCAGATTTCACCTTAATAGTTGCAGCATCTACAATGCTTCCACTTACTGGACAATTTGCAATAATAACACAAGCTACAATTAATGCAATAATGATTCTTTTGAAATTTTTCATAGAAATTCCTCCTTCAACATACACATCTATTTGGTTATCTGCTGTACTGGAAATCTTCTTCCTTCATTACAACATTAATTATAAATAAAGATTTAAAATTATCTTCAGGGTCTGTAAATTCAGTAATTGTAAGAGAATTTATCTTATTACACTAACTTTTATCAACAATCCTTAAAACTTATCAAGATGTAACATTGCTGTCATACCAAGCTCTTTTGTATCAATGATAAAACTTTTACTATAACCAGTCAGATTTTCTATTTCCTCTATAGATTTCCCTTGTGATAATAATCTGGTCACTATGCTTACACGTTCCTGATCAATACCTCGAGCTTCTCCTCTTTCAAAACCCTGTGCTTCTCCTCTTTCAAAACCCTGTGCTTCTCCTCTTTCATATACACCTTCACCTAAATTACACATAATATTCACTTCCTTTATTTAAATGCATCTAGGTGCTTTACATCACAATCTGTATGAAACTTATACCTCAGCTCTTGCATGATTGTAATATCCTCATTGAACTTACCTCTTGCATAATCTTGTTCAAATAATTCTTCAGTATAAGGCTTTCCATTTTTCAATCTGTCAAAAGCCTCAGAATTAAATTGCTTTGCATTTACTACTTGTAATGCTTTATCCAATAAAAGCTTTTTCCTAGCATTTAACATAATCTTATAAAAATTCTTTCTCAGCTTAGAAACTATTGGAGTTTCATCAATTATTAAATTGATTCTTTCCATATCAATTTTGGGAGCAATTCTTTTTATAGCCTCACTGCAATTTGTATCATAGTTAGAAGTCAGAATATCATAATAGTTAGCTTTAATGTTATTAATTAACAAGGCTGCATTCGGAAATACATAAATTCGCTTTAAAACCTCTTTATCATCACTAAGAACATTAGCTACACCATCATCACCAATTGCCGGATATAAAGTACTGCCATAATCATAAGTAGGTGCAAGTGAAACTTCACCAGAATTTTTGTTTACTAAAAAAGCCCAATTACCTTTATGTCTATCAAAGTTAGCTAGTAACGCATCCACAATAAAAGTATCCCAATATCTCTGAATAGCACTATCTTTTAGTTTTGACAAGATAGGGTTATCATTGTATACTTTGTATATTTGCTCTAACTTTGGTAATTTACCTATGTCTGCTGAATCATACTGCATTCTCATGAATTGCGAAAATTCCTGACATAAGTACTCAAACCCACAAAAATCTTTACATGCTACAACTAATTCTCCGGCATAATATCCTAATAAAGTTTCATGAGTTGGAATATTAATGCTTGCAGCTATAGAGCTACCTAAATATTCGGAAATACAATTATTTATGCTGCTTGTTGCCAATTCATTTAACTTATGACTCTTTTCAGCAAACTTAATCATATAAGGTTGTCCTTGATATAAAATTCCGAATTTACGATCAGAACCACCATAACTTGATAGCACATTTATAGGACAATTACTAAAATTTATTAATTGAGGCATTAACTCACTCCCTTTATTCTATCAAAAAGAATCTAATTTATTAAGATTTTTCTTCTCCGATTCATTTACCTTTGACTGCTAGGTTTTATTTAACTCTTCTTCTAAAAACAACTTCAAACCACTTAATTCTTCAGTGCGATCATATACTTCTAATGCCAAATAGTAAACATTCTTATCTTCTGAATTTATTATTAATGGTGGATAATTCTGAAGAAGATAATAATTCAATAATAATCTTCTGTTCTATCATTACCATCAGCAAATGTATATACTATTTAAAAATAAGGTAGATTAGCATCTACCTTATTTAATATCAAAATTCAGTCCAGTCATCATTCTCTGTTGTGGCAGGCACACCCTTGTTAGATAATATAGGAGATTCTTTATTGGTCGGAGTAGGCAACTCCTTGCTGTCATCTAAAAGAGTATCGGTCTCTCTTTCTGTATCTGAAGTCCCTGTAGATTTTCCAGACAATTTATTTTCTTCAGGGTTATGTACTATATCATTAGAAATTTTTGAAAATTCCTTTTGAAAACCATTATTTATAATAATCTTATCGAGCTTATTTATTTCTGAAATCAACTGAATTCGATATTTTTCTTCCTGTGAATCAAATAAATATTTTGCAATGATAGCTGGAAGTTTAATAAATGCAACCAAAACAGAACACAAAGATGCCACAATGGATGAGATAGCCACAGTCACATTTTCCATCTTTATGACAGGGCTATTCATTAGTTTGTAAGACTTATAAATAACTAAAATAAACAGTATACTAACTGCTATTAAAATAAAACTAATTAAAATAAAAAATATAATCTTTAAAGAATTTCTTATAGACCCACTGCTTTTAAAATTACTTGAAAATCCTCTAATCATTTCAGTATAAGCACTAAAATGATTACCTGCTTCATCATAGATATCACCTGATACAGCACTAGCGTTAGAATATTCATTATTTTGTGATACTTTATTCTTTTTAAATAAATTTAGTATGAAATTAATCGCTTTTTTAACTGGACATTCTTTCATCTTACACCGCCGCATTCCTATGCTAGTTACTTCTCAAATGCATATACTTAGTTCTTGGTTCCTATTTAATATTCTGTTAGAAACCACCATCCTCTAGTAGCTCAAATAGTCTTCGCTCTATGGATGAAGCCTTAACCTGAAAATATTTTGCAAGATAGTCTATCACGTACTCTCGTCCCAGCAACTTTCCCATTTCACTTTGTGCAGCCATAACATATTGTAGTCTAAATTGGTTACTGGGCATTAACAATTGTGCTGCAAATCTATCTGCTCGTTTCTCCTCGAGAGAAGTGTGCTGTTTCGCTGGATGTTTATATGATCGATCAAATAATAAGTCTCCACTGTCATATTTTGAATTCCCGCAGCAATCAAATAAAAAATGTCCTAGTTCATGTGCAGACACAAACCTCCTATGCTCAAAACTCTCATTTCCATTATTTATTATTACAACTGAATTTCCTTCATACAGATCTGCTGTAGTGCCATAAGCATATATTCTTCCAGAAATACTCTCTGGCAAATTATTATTTTTATATACCTCGATTCCAAATTTTCTACAAAGTCCTGTAATATCAATACAACGTGTTTGATTTAGATCATAATCTAAACTTACTAGTTCTAATAGATCATTGGCTACTTTTGCAGCCTTTCTGGATGTATAGTACCATAATGTTTTATAAGAAGTTGCCATCTCCGTAACACCATCTATACTTTTTGGTGGCACTGCTCGCTCACTTTTTAGTTGCGTTATAAACATTTGATATTGACTTTTATCATTTTTAATATCGCTTTTAAAAGTCTTTCCATTTTCATTATCAAAATTTGCCTGAGTAAATCCCGTAGTACCCATAATTTACATTGTTCCTCCACTTTAACCATACTTTTGACTCTGACTAATTATCTAATTAATCAGAATTTTAAAAATTTTTAATCATTCTTTTTCGAAACATTTTTCGAATCAATGTAACCATGTATCCTGCAGATTATATTATATTTTATAACATGTTAACTCACCTATATCTTTTCTATAATATTCTATACTAATTTATGTTGTTCATTCCATCAAGTACACAAATAATATCACAAACAACAAAAAATAGCCATACCTTATGCAGAAAATATTGAATTAACAACATTTTCTGCAATTTCCTCTGCAGCCTGATCAATGACATCATCACACTCTTGAACCACCTTGTCTACTACCTCATCAATTAACTGATCCATAGCTGCCTCCGCTGTATCAAATTCATTTTTCTTTTCTCTATCTAGTTTACTAATTTTGATTATATGTTTTATCATAAGACTTTACCTCCTAAATAGTAAAAGATGGGATACCCAGTGAGTATCCCATTATTACATTACAATGTTGAATCATTTAACTGTATTTCAGATAAAACACCATCAGTAAAAATAAATTCAACTTCCTGATCATAATTTTTATTTAAATAATACGATAATGTTGAATAGCTATCTGTAGCTGCACCATAGGAGTAATCTGCATCTCCCATAATAGCAATAACATCATCATGAGTCATTCCATAAGTCACTCCATTTGACATTGTTACATTTAAGTTGGGATTACAATACTCTTCTCTGATAAAGTCAATAGTAGCTAGTTCACATTCCGATAATTTCTTTGCTTCATTATACTTATTTTTAAATCTAAAGTATACATAATTTGAAGTTGATCCCTGAGCATAAGCTATTTCTATCTCACCTAAACTTGATGCGTTAATCACAGTATCTTTATAAGGCTCAAGATCAAAACCAAATTCTAGTGCAGCTTCATAATTAATAGGCCAAGTGTAGCTCTTTCCATTTACAGAAAAGCCAAGCAGATCCAAACTGCCTGTAGAATTTTTGTTTTCTGTAACTAATTCAGTAGATGCCTCCGTGTACTCAGTGGTATCTGTATTTATTTCAGATGTTTCCTCTGAAGTTAATATAGATGTATCTTCAGTATCATCAACCACGTTGCCATAATCTGGATTTGGATCTGTATTATTAATTGTGTCAGTAGCTTGAGTTAATTCCCCTTCTTCAGAAGAAATAAAATAATAGCTGCCTCCCATTTCAATGACAACAACTTTAGCTTGCTGTACATAGTAACTTAAATTTGTACCATCATTAACAGATAATGTTATACTAACATCAACATCCCAAGCATCTTTTACAAATAGCTTTGCAACACCTTTAGCACTCTTATCTTTTAATGATTTTAAGTCAGATTTAGAATAACTCTTTGTATCTTCTACTGTAATCTTTACAATTTCTATACCACTTGCTGCTCTTGTAGCAGCCATTTCATCTAAATCTCCGACAACATCTTTTACTGTACCAGACCCTTTAGGAAGTAACTGCTGTAATGCTTCCTCATCTTTATCTTTTATTGCACTAAAGTATCCTTTAGCTACAGATTCCGGTGAATCTCCACCGGCGCTACCAAAATAAGCGTGCAAACCTAACATAGCTACTCCTAGCAACAACACTGCACAGCATATAGCAATAATTACTACTTTTAATGCTTTAGAAGAATGCGTCTTCTGTGGCGGTACTGGTGACATAGGTCCTGGTGCAAATTGATAATTCATATTACTTGCATAATTTGCATTATTGTGTGGATCTCCTCCACTACTCCAATTCTGTTGCATTTGCTGAGGGTTATTACCCCAATTCTGATTTTCCATAAATTTCCTCCTATTTCTCCTTATTAATTATAACTACTTGCTAATTGCTCAACACAGTAGCAAACATATCTTCACAAGCCTCCAATTCAATACTACTTAATTCTTCTTTATTACATTTTGTGCAAGTAAACATATCACAATCTCTCCTTTTAATTAATTTCTAGAAATAGCGCTATTTATGCTTACTCGCATCAACACAAATAACAAGGGTGGCTTTTACACTACCCCTGCCGAAATATTAACCTCTTGACAATAATAAAAACACCTGATAATCTAATAGTGGCAAGTTATAAAGATTGGAGGTGTTTTTATGGAAAAGATTACATTAAAAGATTTAATACTACTTTACGTAAAATTTTTTATTTTCGTATTAGTATTTATTGCAGTTGTTGCAATAATTTTCAAGCTTGCATTCTAAGCTTGCACTGGTGTAATGTGTAAAAGCACTACACTGGTTTTAAGAGGTTAATACTCCAAATAACAAGGGTAGCTTTTACACTACCCCTGCCTAGTTTAGCCTAACTGATTAGGCTCTCTTCTTAATTCTGATAGTAAAAGTAATACCCAGAGTTAAAAGAACTGCAGCAGCAATCAACCAAATAATTGGTCTAGAATCTCCAGTCTTAACATCTGCTCTTACAAATACAGTCTGATCTTTCGAAGATAAATCATAATGCACAGCAATAAGATGGTCCTTATCAATAGTATCACCCTCATAGACTTTCTCTACAAAAACAATACTGTGATCTTCATAACCCGTTGTATCAATCTTTACCTTTGCTTCAAAAGTACCAGAAGTAAACTTCTTGTCCTTTAAAGTAAATGTATCAACAACTTCTGTCTTACCGCCCTCAAAAGTTACAAGTTCTTTTGTATCTTTATCTACAGCACTAGTTACTACTGTGTATTTACCCTTAGGAAGCTTGCTGTAAGATAATGTATCCTTAACATCTACTACAGATTCCTTAGGTAATTCTTTCTCACCGTTACAATCAGCATAAGTATTTAATGATGGATATGATACAGTCTGTGAGTCATCCTCTAAATCACAATGTGACCAAACTTCAATACCGTTATGGTATAAATTCTCAAAAACAACTATCTCATCACCAGCTAATGCTGTTGCATCAAACTCATATCTTAAAGTTATAGTTGAATCAGCAGACTTAGCAACAAATGTCTTTTCGGCTGTTACTTTCTTACCGTCAACTAAAAGTGGCTTCTTAGTACCCTTGACCATTAAGTGTCCCTTAGCTACATAAGTTTCACCCGGAATAAGACCTTTATTAACTACTTTGTCAAGAATAACTCTCTTCTTAGTGGCTAATCCTACATGTGCTCCAGTCTTTGAATCAGTTGCTGTTGTGTGACCTGTAACAGGAGTCACTGTCTGATCAACATCATTCCAATTCTCATGCTTAGCGATAACTTTTCCGTCATGCTTTAAGTATTCGAAGCACACAATAGTATCATATGAACCATCCTTATTTGCTAAACCAGCTTTATTTCCATTGAAATTATAAGGAACCTTAATATCCATTTCTTCTGCAGTTGCAGTAAATTCCTGAGAATTCTTGATTTCCTTACCATCAACTTTAAGCTGTGTCTTCTTAGTCTGATTCTTTAAGAATCCTTCAAGTTCATACTTTTCGCCAGCAGTTAAACCAGTTAAGTGAACTAAATCTGTCAAATTAACATCGTCATCAATAACTGTATTGTGTGACTTAGTGTCATCATCAGTTAATGAAGTTGTAATATCTGAAACTCTGACAGTCTGCCAATCATCATTGAGATCTGCGTGAGTAGCTACCAATTTATCCTTCCAGTATACATCCTCAAATACAGTAATTTCTTTATCTCTTAAGTACTTTGTATTTACTTTAAAATAAACATAAACTACATCATTTGCGGTCTTAGCTGTGAAGGTAGTACTTGAAGTTTGCTCCTTACCATCAATCAAAAATGGCTTTCCAGTCTCTCTATCCATAAGAATACCTTTAGCTGTGTACTCTTCTCCCGGAATAAGATTATTTACAACAACTTTATCCTGAATAGTTACATCTTCATCTGCAGGTAAAGAATGAGATCCTGTCTTCTTATCAGTAGCTGTAGTTCCAATAGTTGGAATGTATACTGTCTGATTAGCATCCTCAATATCCTCATGCTTTGCTACAATCTTATCTTCAAACTTCAAATATTCATAACAAACAATAGGTGCATACTCTCCACTTTCTTTACAGAGTCCTGATTTAGCTAAATCAAAGCTAAACTTAACCTTTGTCTTTCCAGTTTCATCTGCTGTAAAGCTATTTGTACCGGTAACCTTTTCTCCATCAACAGTAACAAATTCTTTTGTTTCATAGTTCATAAGGAAACCTTCAACATCAAACTTGTCACCAAGATTTACATTACCATAGTTTACAGTATCAACAAGATTAACAATATCTCCAATGCAGACATTCTTCATTAAAGTTTCTGCATCAACTAATGATGTATGAATTACTGGAATCTTAATTGTCTGCTTAACATCTGTTATATCAGTATGTTCAGCAACTAAAGTATCTCCTGAGTATAATTCCTCAACAAAGACTAAATCACAGCCAAGCAAATCGTCTGTTAAAGGAATTGTTCTATCTATATCAACAGTACCATCAACCTTATCAAGTTTCGTGTTAATACTCCAATTATCAATAACACTTGAATCAGATGCTTTGAGTAACTTACCTTTAACGGTATAATCACCCGGAAGTGCATTAGAATAACTGAGTGTATCCTTAAGTGCAACATTACCATTCTCATCTGCTACTGCGTAATGATTACCGGAAGTAATACAAATAGCCTCTGTAGTAAGCTGCATTACATGAACTGTCTGTCTTGCATCATTCAAATCACAGTGCTCCATGATCTTCTGATCACCACACCACAATTCTTCATAAACTACAATATCTTTACCAGCTAATGCTGATAATTTTAATCCTGTAAACAGAACTGATTGTGTTTCAATACCTTTATCTCCAGAAGTAAATGGAGTTTCACCTGTTCCTAGTACTTCACCATCTTTAGTAACAATTCTACCTTTAAGAGTGAATGCTGTATTAGGTTCAAGTCCCTGCATATTAACAGTATCTTTTACATCCTCATTATCTGTTGCATTAATAAGCTGATTTCCTGACTTTACATTTATTGCATCAGTTTCCATCATTCTGTATGAAGTTGTCTGATCTGCATTGTGAATATCAGCATCTGTTGCTAAAGCCAATGCTGTAACAGTACCATTATCAGCAATACTTAAATCTCCTGTGCCTTCTATTAAGTATACAAATACATGTGTCTTCTTACCACCTAAGTCGCTTGCATCTACTGTATAAGACATTTCAAGATTCTGTACTGCCTCATGAATACTCTTGCAATTAGCTGGTGCTGCTCCAGTAGTAAATGTCTTAGTTGCTGTAATCCACTTACCAGCTGAATTCTTAATAGCTTTTGCATCATCGCCAACAATAACTCCGGCTACAGTGTACGTCTTTCCGTATGTTAAGTATGAGCATGTAACTTTATCCTTAATTACTCGATCCTTATCAGCATTTAAGAATTTTGTTGCATCTGACACAATTTTAGGATTTGGTGCATTGTACACGGTTCCATTATTCTTATTGTAAGCAATGGTTGCACCATTCTCACTCTTAGAAGATACATTAATTGTAAATGCCGGCTCTAACTGATAACCCTTATTTGCATCACATCTAATCTCTTCAATCGTGTATGTACCAGCAGGAACTGATCCTAAAGTAGAATCAACTGATGCATCCTCACTAATCTTGTCATTTGCTGCTCCATAGAACCACAAATTCTCAGCAGTGTATGAAGTCTTATTAGCATCATAATTTGAAGCTTTTGTGCTCCACTTATCACCAGAACGAGCTGCTGAATCAAATACACCATTAGCATCTGTAACTACAACATGCTCTTCGCCCTTATCTGAAGTGATCTTAAAAGCAACATTTGCCATAGCTTCTCCGGATTCCAGATCTCTCTTAGTAAATTTAAGATTGTATCTCTTTGGAGTTTCGTATAACGTAATTGCTTCAGCACTTGCCTCAAATGAGTCACTAATTGTATTTCCGTTTGACTTATTACCAATATAGAATCTGCCTTTTGTTGTATCATTACTAGGTTTAAACCATCCAATAAGCTTAACACCCTTGATTGATGTGTCTCCATACTGGAAATTACCACTTGTTACATAGTTTACAGGTGCCTTTGTTTCCTCAATAGAAACTGTTGTGTATGCTGGGAAATTGTAAGAATTTTTATCTTTATCCCAATACTTTGCATAATTACCTGAATGACTGACTACATGAGCATTTTTTGTTACTCCAGTTGTAGCATCATTATCTAACTCAGCATTACCACTGGAATCTGATTCAACTACAAATGTAGCATCTGGATTTACTCCTGCTAATTCAGCTTCAGTGTAGTATTTGCCATTTTCTGTAGTCGCATTTTTATTCTGGGTGTATACCTTTATAGTGAATTGTGCTCCAGAAAGATCATTTTCACTGCTTAATGTACTACCATTCTTCTTATTGATTTCAAGTCTTAATGGGTCAGTTGCCATAGTTTCCTGACAGGTATAATCTGCTGTATAAAGAGCACTTGCTCCCGTCTTATCCTCTTTGTAGGAAATGCCTGTTCCGGATTTACTTATAAAGTCAATTGTAGCCGGATCTACTGCTGTCCAACCTGGCATTACCTTAGTCTCTTTAAGTACATACTTACCAATTGGCAGCTTGGATACATATTTACTTCCCTTATTTGGTGTAATCTTTCCATATCCTGTAACAGTTTTCTCAGTTACTGATACTGGCTGTGTATTGCCATCATTATCAATTACCCTAAATACTGCAATTGCATTTGCATCACTTGCTTTATCTGCTGAAGCTGTTGCATAAAGTGTAAACTCAGTACCAATAATTGGGTAATCTTTGGTGAAATCCTTGTACTTAGAATTTACATTTTTCTTTACAGAAATTCTGCACTCGTCTGCCTTATCGCCATGAACACCTGCATCGTTAGTTCCTTTAAAGCTAAAGGTGAGGCTCTGATTTCCTACAGTAACTGTACTGCCCTCTGTAGTGCAACTTCCCTCGGTTACATAGTTTGCATAAAGTGCTGGTTTAGAGATGCAAGTCCATCCAGTGTTTGCCCATCCATAATGTCCTGAAACACCTGTCTGTATTGCAACATATGTTCCGTATGGAAGTCCTGTAATTCGATTACCAGAAATCTTAATTTCAGTAGCTGTAGAATAGTAACTGCCAGTGGAAGTTGACTTGCCAATCTTGTAAGTAGGATCATCTTCCTCACGTTCGTATGATGTGTTTGCAGCATAATTCAAGAAATACTGATTGTCTACCTTTACAACGCCATTCACACTGCTTTTTCCAGTCGTTGTAGCCGCCACACTCAATGTAGGCTTTGCTGTACCACTTGCATCTGTATTAAAGGTTGCAATCTTTGCGCAGTGACCATTGCTAATAGCGTCTGCAGCACCCTCACCATTTTCCTTAGCAACATAGTACAAATCAAAAGTATCTCCGGCCTTGGAATAATTTGAGTTACCAGTTACATCAATTCCATAGTAACTCTTTTCAAGTCCAATCGAGATATACTTTGGAGTATTTCTGAGTGTCTTTTCTGCCAATGCCACATCTTCATCTTCATCACCCGTTACATGTACCCATTTCTCAGGTAAATTACTTGCACTTGTATTAGTTGTTGCAGCCTGCTCTCTAACATAATACCAACCAGGCTGCTTTAAAAGTAAATAACCATCAGTATTCATTCCGGTAGTGTGCTTACTATTAATAGCTAATGACTTAGTAGCAGTAATTGCACCATAAGCATTATTTTCTACTTGCACAGTAGCTACCCAGTTACTAGCATCTGCTAACGCATCCTTATTATTGTCACCACTTACTTTCCAAATCTCAAACTGTGCACTATTTCTTGGATAGTAATTTGTACTCACAAGATTATTTCCGGTTGCTACAAGCTTATTCACACGTAATTTGTAGTCAATGGATTTATCTTCAACCTGAAATGTGGCATAGCTGACGTAAGCAGCATCATTTTTTACAGTGCCTCCAGCAACATAATTTGCTCCAGAATTGGTATTCGTTGCACCACGATAAATTCCTATCTTATCCCAATTACTGCCATTCTTTCTAAAGAAATAAATACTTGAACTCGTCTTTGTCGAAGTACTTGTATCCACTGCATAAACAGCATAAATATTCTTATCCTTTGTAAGACCTGCATCTCCAAGAGTCTTTGCACCATCTGCTCGTAAAGCATGACCACCTGCAGAGCAATTACCACCTTGTAACTTAGACTGTTCGCTAAAGAAGTATACATAACCTTTGCTTATTAAGGAATTTGTCAGAGTGTAACTATCATCAACCTTACCAAATCCTTTTTCATTTACTTTAATTCTTGCATAATTCCTATTTTTGTTACTTTCTGGTATACAACCGGATTTATCATAGACTACTGCACTACCGCCAGCACTAGATAAAGTACCGCCAGATTTAGCATATGTTGAAATATTCTTTGTAGCATAAGAAATACCATTGTAACTCATACGGAATAACTTCCAAGCACCATCATCAGAAGCTGCGTCACTCGCGGAATCATAAATACCATAAATAACTCCAGTAGGTGAAGCTGTTCTTGCCCCACTTGTTGATGGATTTACAATCTTTTTAAGTGATACATATGCATAAGAAGTACTTACACTGTAATCAAGCTTTATTGTGGCTGCATAAGACACAGGACTTGCCATAAAGAAACAATCCTGCACAGCATGATCTCCATCAGTTTCACTTGTGTGCACCTTGTAAAAATCCTGTCCTGTTTTAGTTGCCGCTAAGGTGATAACTGCAGTACCTGCCTGTGCCTCTGTACCGCTCTTTCTGGTAATTCTCAAAGTACCAGTACCCATCTCAGTTTTATTTGGAGTTACAGTAACCCAAGTACTAGTTCCACTCTTTCTAAACTCTAAAGTCCAATTACTGCTTACAGTACTGGTAACCTTAAAAGTATTAGAACCTGCCGCATGAATAGGAATATCAACATGATTCTCTTCATTTACTTTATACTTTTTACTAACCGTGCTTTTTACTGGTGAACTCTTAATATCCGGCTCAGAATCTCCCACATAAATCAGCGCTTTATCTGAAGTCAAAGGAAGCGTCACCTTTTGTGCTGCATTGTAAAGTTCATCACCATCAGATGCCCCATTTAATGTATTGTTAGCCTTTTGTACAGCTAGTTTAATTTGATGAGCTTCATACCCTGGATGCTTACTGGCATAGTATAAAACCTTATTGAGATTGGCTTTATCACTCTTAGAAAGTCTACATTTGTATGTTCCATTCTCGTGATACATTGGGGCACTAGCTCCATGAGAACCGCAATAAATTCTGGCAACAGTGTTATCACTTACAGGAAGTTTACTTGCCAGGTAATAATGCTCATAATCATCTACACCAGTTCTGTACATATAATACCATTTACTTGTATCATACACAGCCTGTGTGTGAATAGTTGGTTCAAAATCAACGCTAGCCAATCTAGCTGCAAATGTCCGAACCAATGCAAATGGGCTAAAGAAGCTTATCTCACCTACATCACTTGGTGTTGCTACAAGTGCCTCTTCTGTTGTTACTTCAGAAGTTTCCTCTGAGGTAGATGAAGCCACTTCACTCGTAATCTCACTTGTAACTTCTGTAGTGTCTCCGGAAGTTGTAACTTCGCTAGTATTCTCAGAACTTGCATCTGTCTCAGAACTTGCATCATCTGGTGTTGCTATAATTCCAATAGCCTCATTAGTTGTTGCTTCAGTAGGAAGTTCTTCTAATCCAACTTCAACTTTCATTGGGTTATCAGCAGAATCCCAACCAGATGTTATATTGAAATCTTCTGCCTTTTCTGTCCATTTGAAACCAATTGAACTAACGTCATCACTAGACTTCCACAGATTCTCTTCTGCTCGATAGAAATAAGAACCTACCTCCAGTTTCTCGCAATGCAAATAAGCATTGCTTCCTGCTGCGTTTAATTCCTCCGGATCTTTAAATACTAAAGGCTTTCCATCAGAATCAACATATGATTTACCATTCCAAGAAAGGACAAAGCTGACAACTTCATCCCTACATTCTTTATCCCGGTAAACCTTGTATTCTACTCCAGTATAATTCTTATCATCACTGTCTTTTGTTTTGAGCGTGATAATACTTGAATCCACATCAGCATCAGTTGGAGTAGCTGTCTCTAATGCTAATGCTCTCTCCTCTTTAGATACTCCACTAAAGAGGTTGATTCCAATCAGTGTGCATGCTATTACTGCAAGTAAAGCAGCAAACAATGCAAACTTTTTACTTTTGATCTTACTCTTCATAGATCTTTAACCTCCTTGAAATAAAATATGTATATTTATTGCAGCTCGAGCCGCTTGCAATCATAATAACCACCTCCTAGAATTAATCTTTATGTCTCAAAAACTAGTGCGCTCGATAAAGTGCCTAACCTAAAGCCAGGCATAAAAATAGAGTAGCCTTTTACAGCTACCCTACCTGACCATATATTTCAAGGATTCTGCCTATTTCATGGCATAAAAATAGAGCAACCTTTTACAGTTACTCTACCTGTTTGTTTATTAATAATTATTGTGTTATCTCTATTAAAGTAAAATCATCAATGATGGTACAAAATACTGAACTAACGTTTCTTTTGTATTTTACTAATGTTTTTAAAAAATGAGTTTTCTTTATACCAGAATTTCCTGTAATAATATTATACTTGCCACTCATTTTAAGATTGAACTTCTCTTTTCTATTTTTTTAATCTATGATCATGGTACTAACTCCCATCTAGCTTCCATCTCATACTCTGCATAGTCTTTATATGGACGCTGCTTCAACAAGCTGTAAGCCTGAAATTTATCTGATGGGAACTTAGCAAGATGCTGCAAATATATAGTAATATCATGCGTTTGTGCTAACTCAAGTAAAATACTATTGCAATTATCTCCAAAAATAGTTCCCCAAATTTTGATAGATTTATTCATATTACATAACATCAATGCTTTAGCACCAGTACTAATTTCAAAAATGGTAAATAGTATATCTTCATTGTCTTTATCCTGTATGCCAATAGGTGTAACAATTGCATTGTCTATTTCATTTAGTATTTTTATATTAATTGCATTCTTTAACCAAGAATGCTCAAATTGCTCCTCAAATTCTAAATCTACTGCGTAAATACAATCGTCAGGTCTACCATATCCTATCTTTAACATGCTCTTTTCTGATGTAAAAATATTCATATTTTCCATAGCAGATTTTCAAACCTCCAATCAAATATTCTTACTATCTGGAAACTGAAAATTAATCTTCATCAAAGTCCTCCTCTTCAGTTGCACACCACAAACAATAAGCATCTTCATATTCCTCAACATTAACACGTGAGCCATTTACTCGTATATCATTACTTATAAAATCTTCATCCGGTATATCCATATAATGCTCAAGCATAATATTTACATCTTTCTTTTTTGCAATTTTTAAAAGAAATGGAATACAATTATCTCCTAATAGGGACCCATAAAACCATCCATCCAGAAAATAAATACAGCATAATGTTTTGCAACCAGTCGAAATCATTTCTGTGCTAATTCCTCTGCCTTTATAGTCTAATAATGCTTCCTCAAATAAAACAGTGGTTCCATCTATTTCTTTTAAAAACTGTCTCACAAATTCATCCTGAAACCACTCTGGCTTTTTATTACGTCTGAAAATCAATCTGGCGTCTAATTCAAATTCTTCTAAATTCTCTCTGCCAAATACAATATTTAACATACTCAAATCTCCATTTAAGTGTTTTTACTATCTGGAAATTTAAACCAGTATTTATCATATAACTGCTTTCCTTTACTAATCCTAAATATATCAGCTCCTATTGGCCTTATTCCATATTTAGCACATTCAGAAAGTAAGTTTTGACGATTATCATCTGGCAACCTGCTGAACAACCACTCGTAAATATTCCCTGCAGTGATTTCATTTCTAAATTCCCATATATATTTAAGCTGTTCTTCGTCATATACCTCATAAGTTATAAAATCATCATGTACATCAAGAGACATCAACACTTTCTGCCCGAGCATTACGTCACAACAAAAATGACCTAATTGCATATTATAACCTCCATAGTATATTTCAAACCTTCAAGTAAACAACCTTTTACAATCACTCTACCTATTTGAATTCATTCATTTTAATTAAAGAGTTATTGCCATTTGTATTTAAAGAATATCTCTGCTGTATCAATTCCCTAGTATATCTTACTGCTTCCCAGCACTCATCTATGTCATCTTTAGTTACAAGAAATGCATCATATCCAGGATATTCAGTCGTGAAATAATATCCATCAGCTTGCATAACAATGCGCCAATCACATTCAAAATCTGAAATGTGCTCCTTAATAAATTTTCGTAGAACTTTCAGTGAATGCGAGTGTAATACTACTGAAGCATCAATATCCTTGCATTCAGTATCGATCAGATATTTTAAATATCTCTCACAAATATTTTGTGCTGAAGAACACAGAATATTGCCAACTCTTCCACTCTCATAATCAAATAAAAGAAACTGATAATCGTTTTCAGCTAAATCATAGTAGCTTAATGACTTCTTATGTCTATCTTTCACTAAATCTTTCATAAAACACCTCATTGCTCTACATTTATCCAATAATCATCTTCAACTGAAATTCCTTTATTGTACTTAATTAAAAGCACTGGATCGTAATAAGGAATTCCAACTGCATGCAACTCCCTTGTTAACCCCTGTCTTGTTTCTGGTACCACACGATCATCCATAAACAATTCTGTTGCAAGATAATCATCTCCGTCACAAAGTAAGTAAGTATATGGCAGTATGCTGCGATCAGATACTAAAATTTTGAAATCTTGTAGTACTCCACCATCAAATCTGAAGGAAACAATTGGTATATCTTTTTTCATAATAGTACCTTTTAAGTCACCAAAGCTTTTCATACTCCTATCACCTCAACATTTAACATTTTTGCTCGATTTAGAATATAAGAGCTTGCCTTTAATGAAGGTAACGCAATACCAGTCAGATCAAACTTCTCTGGTAAATACTTTTGTATAGCATAATTATCTGAAATAAATGCTAATAAATCTTCATTGTGTCGTGCAAATGGTTTGCATTCCATTTTTGAAATACACTGTTTTAAAGGTAAATTTTCATATTTTCTATCATGTTCAAATAAACCCAATCCGAAATCAAATAAAGGAGAAATTCTAAACTTGCCATTGCAATAGATAACACCCAAATTACTTAGATGCCTATCTTCATTGCCTACTAAAAAGTCTAGCAGAGACATAACAAGTAAATAATCTGAACAGTCTGATTTAGTCAAATTATTTAAAATATCAAGGACAAAAGCCCACTTGATATCTATGGAACCGGAATAAGGAAATTGTATCTTTTTAGCATTTAAAATTCTGGAAAATGAAACAAATACTTCACCCTGATTGCAAAAATTTTTAGAATATACTCCCCAAATTGTATTGTAGCCTAAATTAATTTTACAGGGAAATTGCTCCAAAATCTGAGCTCTCTTGTCTGCTAAACAAAGTTGTTTTCCTAGCTGGGCTGCAATGCACTCTACCAAATCATCACGCCAGAATTTATCTTGAAAGTAAAATTGTGCTTTTATATAAAAGTCATTCTCCCTATCATACCACTTCATCTGATTTCCCTTAGAAGTGCTTCCACACTGTAAACCGAGCAAATCTGAAGCGTTAAAGACCTTTAATTCTTCAGAATCAAACATATCTAAATTCTTCATAGAAAGTCCTCCAATTTTAGCACATAATACATTTAATTACTGGTTATTCTAAATCATTGTCAAAGAAATAAGATAACTTGTCTCTAAATTTGTACTGTTCCCTCTGAAATAAACTAAGGAGTTGTGTTTCATCTCCACTTTGTGCCTTTTTTATTGCATTTATATACTCTATTCTTGCTGCATCACTAATGATAAATGGGCATATACCATTATGTAATGCTTCACGAAATAAGATTAATCTTCCCACTCTTCCATTACCATCCTGAAACGGATGAATTTTCTCAAATTTTGCATGAAAAATAGCCAAAGTTCTTAAATTAACTTCGCTTTTAGAATATTCTTCTAAAAGATTTTTCATCATGATTGGTACATCTTTAGGGAGCGCTGTTTCTGTATCTCCAACTACATTGGCTCTCTTTTTATACTCGCCAATGGCATACCCATTTAATCGATCTTCAAAAACCCCAGCCTTTAAACAATAGTGAAATGCTTTTATAATATCTTCCGTCAGCACATCATCTATAGTTTTAATTAGATGGTTAAAAGCCAAAAAATGACCCTGTGCCTCTTCTACATCCCTCACCCGTACAACAGAACCATTTACATCTAAAGTCTTTGTATCAAAAATTAGGCTAGTCTGATCTTCTGTTAATATACTTCCCTCTATATGGTTTGAACTGTATGTCATTCTTCTTTGAATATAACCATAAATACCATTCTTATATTGTATTGTAAATTCTTCATTCAAAGCATTTCTAAGTCTTGAACACATTTGTATATCATCAGAGTCAAACATATTTAAATTCTTCATAGAAAGACCTCCAATTTAGCATGGATGCAACATTTTAAATGGTGCTATTTACAAACAAATATAGAAATAGCCGCCTCGTAAAACTAAGCGGCATCTAATTTCAATTATCTTATAGTGATATTAATTATAACATATTAGTAGTATAGTGTCAATTTGGCATTGAGCTTAGATCACCCAAATTGTCCCTGACCACGTAAAAGTAGGGTAACCTTTTATAGCTACCCTACCAATATATTACTCATTAGAACTAAAAATTATGACAAGTCTTTATATCATATGCTAATTTCGTAAGCATTTTAATAGATATTAACAGAAGGATTACACCGGGAACTAGTAGTACTAAAAAGATAGGATCTTCTAATAAAGACATAGTAATTATTCCCACATTAATTAAAGAATAGCAGACTATATTAAATTTTATGCCACGTTGCAGAGATAAAATTTCCCTATCATTGTTTTTACATAAAGTAAAATTATTCTGCCTTTTAATACTTATAAAATTGACAGCTGTGATTAACACAGCAATAGTAAAACCAACTAGAATAAAACCTAAAGCACTTCCTACAATTGCCCAAGCAGCTCCAACAAGCAACACTGCAAAGCTATTTCCAATTACTTCGTATCCTGCAGTTAAGCTATTTGAATCTACATTTTTCATAGCTGTTGCATATTCTGAAACACCATTCTCTAAAGCTGGCATTATTGTATATAAAATAACACCAGCTATTCCCAAGACTACAGCTATTACACTATGCAAAATTCCAAACACTAGTTGATATCTTCTAGCTTTCCTTAATTCTTTCATTTATGCTCCTTTAAATTAAATTAAACTTATCTATTTTGCCTCATTCCAACTAAACATGTTTTATTTCTAATTTGATACAACTGGCAATACTATTCCTACTAATGAATCTTTTTCATACACAAAAACAGGACTTTTAGAGTTAATTACTTTAAAACTCATGTTTTTATCATAGTATTTCAATAGTTGTTTATTAACATAAATAGATTCATTGGATCCTAGTTTATTTAGCTCCATACAGTCTTTACCATGAAACTCCTTACTAATTCCAGTCTTTCTTGCAGGCTCAGCATATACTTCTTGCTCTATAACATCCTTAAAAGTGTCAGAAATGTGCACACCAGCCGCCTTTAATTTTGACTCTTGTAATAAGAAATCTTTATCTGGAAAAATAAAAACTTAGCACTTGTTTAACAAAACAATTGCTGATTTATAAGAAAAAATAAACCAATCAGAAGCCTTGTTATTTAGGCAATCTCTAATCAGATCCTGTTGTATTTTAGCTATATTCATAACACTTCACCTTCCATTCATAACAGTACTACCAATAATTTTTGTTTTGATAAGTCTGTATGGCTGACACACATCTGGGTATTTTCTTTATCTACTTTTCTTCACAAGTAATGATTTGACCTGATTTTCAGTTATTTGCAAATTCTTCATTAAACCTGAATGCTAACATTTTCTCACCCCATGATATTTATTAAAAATAGAGTAACCTCTTACAGTCACTCTATCTACTTACTACTGTTTAAGTAAAGCAATAATACTTTTCATATCATCTGTTTTGAAGTATTCTCGAAAAGATACGTTATCATATCTACATTCATAAAACATTTCTTCCATTTTAGTGACATTACTAGTAGCAAATTTGTCTCCAAGTATGAAGCCTTTTGATAATTTACAGTATGAAAACATATTCCACATACTAGAAACATTACTAGTATCAAATTTGTCTCCTAGAGTGAATCCATCTGGTAATTTACAGTCATAGAACATACTGCACATATCAGTAACATTATTAGTATCAAAATGATCTCCTAGTGTAAAACCTTCTGGTAATTTACAGTATGAAAACATGTTCCCCATTCTAGTAACATTACTAGTATCGAATTTGTCTCCTAATGTAAAACCATCTGGTAATTTACAGTATGAGAACATGTTCTCCATATCAGTAACATTACTAGTATCAAATTTATCCCCTAGAGTAAATCCAGCTGGTAAGTTACATTCACAAAACATACTCTCCATATTAGTAACATTATTAGTATCAAATTTGTCCCCTAGAGTAAATCCAGCTGGTAAGTTACATCTTAAGAACATGCTCTCCATATTAGTAACATTGCTGGTATCAAAATTAGCCCCTAATGTGAAACCTGCAGGGAGCTCACAATATGAAAACATACTCTCCATATCAGTAACATTGCTGGTATCAAATTTGTCTCCTAATGTGAAACCTGCAGGGAGCTCACAACACTCAAACATGCCTCTAGTATTTATACACCCTTTAGGTAATTCAACTGCTTTACCTTTCCCGCAATAATGAAGACTCTCTCCTCTCCTGAAAATATCAACAGTAAATTCCTCAGGATTATACCAAAAATCACCGAGTTCTCCCTGATAATGAACTAAATCAGGGTCAGAATCATGGTCTAATCCCGAATCATCAAATAAATTTAATTTTTCCATAATTTCCTCCTATTATGTTTAATAATTAAAATAGAGCTTTTCTATAACCACAGTATTTTAATAAATCACGTAATGGTTTCTTTATAAAATTGGTATCTAACAAAAAACCAATTGCTCCAGTCTGACCAGAAAGCCTATCCTTACCAAAACCAAATTCTAACTGTTTACCGCCGGACACGCCGCTAAAGCACTCAGACCCAACAGTGATTTTATGATCTTTCAGATTTATAGAAGACTGTGATTTAATCTCATTACTTCTTTCATGCCATTTACCTTTTGGATCTAACGTAACAATAAATTTATACATTTTTACCCCATCAGACACGCCATTAAGACTGAAAAATCTTCCATCTTGCCATTTCCATATTCCAATGATACTAGCATTCTGAGGATCACAATAATAATAAAATGGCAAATTTTCCTGATTTAATTTAGGCACCATATTTAAAACTTCAAAAATTGATAACATAATTTATTA
>ERZ1026776.632-NODE-632-length-23357-cov-7.624324_pt1 | contig 23357 bp, 20 predicted proteins | sample MGYA00380125_ERZ1026776 | MGnify/ENA primary metagenome ERZ1026776 (study PRJEB33269, sample SAMEA4719761) | human gut metagenome | biome: human-associated habitat; feature: organic feature; material: feces | place: Cameroon | collected 2013-10 ...
TCAAGCAATACTTCTTGCCCTCAAACACACGCATGCCACGTCCTACTTGCTGCAGGAACTTTGCCAACGATAGTGTGGGTCTCGTCAACTGGATAAACTCTACATCGGGACAGTCAAAGCCTTCTCCGAACAAATCAACGTTCACCATCACTTGTATGTTGGCTGTCTGTTCCAATGTATTATCCCTCACGTCTGCCTTAGAGTCTGCACTCAATGTTTCACCTAATGGCTTAGTAAGGCCCAGAGAGGCACAACAAGGCTTACCATAATAATCTCCTACACTTGTTTTCTTAAACCTTTCAATGATTGCCTTTCTTTCTTCAAGCGGTGTCTTGCTGCTTATCGCCACAGCATTTATGCCATGCTGTCTGTACGCTTCTGCGATATGCTCCGCATGGGCTATGTCTATGGCATAAGTGATGCCTTTCTTGTTTGCTGCATATCTTATCACCGTATCGCAAAGCCTCTCGATACTTGGCTGCACATTCATTTTCTCACTCATCTCTCTCAGCGAGAAGTCTCCGTCGGCACCTCTTTTCTTCAGCGAGTTCACCATGCGCCAGTCCTCGCTGTCCTCTCTGATGGACATATAGTCGTACAGCGATAGCCACCCATCGGCAATAAACTTCTTTGCTGACCACGACTGTAGCAACACGTCAAACAAATCGGTGAAGCCCCGTTTGGTCAGTCGGCAGGGCGTGGCTGTCAGTCCCAGTTTCTTTGCCTCAGGATAAGCATCCATCACCTCCTTGTAGGTTTTCGCCACGGCATGATGCGCCTCGTCGATAACTATCAATGATGGAATTTCCTCCATTTCTTGATAGTGTCTCGACAGCCATTGTATCGACATTACTTTTATGCGGGAATCATCCAATAAAAGGGAAAGAGCAGTGCCAGAAGTAGAGCAAGGACTGCTTAGCATGGTTTCAAGCGTTTCTCTTATCTGTTCTACCAATTCACGCCGATGTACCACAATCCACACACACGGATTCTTAACTCTTCGTTCTTCACTCTTCACTTGCTCCGCCAGTAGCACAGTTTTTCCCGTACCTGTCGGCATCTGCACCATCACGGATTGACACGACCGAAAAGCCGCCTCAATCCGTTCACTCATTTCTCTTTGATAGTCGTATAGCTGAATATCCTTCATATCAGTATTTCCTCGGCAAATATGCTGAGGGTATCTCTTTCATTTTTCGTGGATTCTTTCCCCATACGTCCTGCAACTTCAGATACCATTGTCTTCCTTTGTTGTACTCGCCCTCCACGTAGTACACTTTGTCTGGTTCTTCCTGCAATATCACATATTGTTCCATAAACATGAACATTCTATTGTTCACGGCACATCCCCAATCGCGCAGCGGTATGCCGGCGAGTTTCTTGTTCTTGTAGAAATAATAGTTGTAGCCTACTTTCAGCAGTACCATAAATCCCATACGTTCCACTTGCGGACGCTTGTCAAACTCTTGCATGGTATATAGGTTTACCCATGTTGTCTCCTTTTCTCCTTCAAACACTACCTCTGCTATATTGTCATCGGAGAGCTTCACTTTCTCCAGTCCTCTTAGGATGACGTGATTGTTGTTATTGCTGATTGCATACTCATTGCGCATAAAATGCTCACAGACGTATGCGTCCTTGCTGTTGAACCCCTTTCCCCTGTTCTTGTTAACACCATAATAGACGTATGTCACCATATAGTACTCGCCATTCACTTCCTGCTGTATGCTGCCTTTCTGCTGCTTGCGCTTCTCGCCTGTTATGTAGGTAGGTTCTTCTACGGGTATTTCGGTCAACTGGTTGTCGTTGTTTTCACACGGATAGAAATACTGCTTGACGATGCCTGTGGCACATTCACTCCATGGATTTCTCCTGCCGACATACTCCATGCGCTCACTTCTTTCTTGCAGCGCATAATAGTGTGTCACACCATCCACTGTTCGGTATACCATTCTCCATCCCAAACGCACATCATTGGTGGTTTTATAGATGCCTTGCTTTTCTATCGTTCGGATATAGACTCCATCACCGATATATCCACATTCCGTCTTGCGCAAGTTGCGTATCGTGTGGTACATACCTGCCAACTCCTGCATCTGTGCCTGTACTCTGGGGGCGTCATGACGTGCTATCACTACCATGGTGTCGTTGTACATGTCCATCCGTTCTCTCTTCTGACCGCTGTAGCATGCTCCAATGGTTTTCAAAGCAAAGTCTTTTGCCATATTCACCTCGCCCATGCCGCTCTGGTTGCCATGGAACATCGCTGTCCAGTTCCATTCCGTGGTGGGAAGTCCAAACAGTCGGTACAGTCCGACATTGTCCAGGATGATGCAGCATTCCTTGCTCTTCGCCACACGCAGACCACGTCCTACCATCTGTAGGTATTTCGCCAACGACAGTGTGGGTCTTGCCAACTGGATGAACTCTACATCGGGACAGTCGAAGCCTTCACCGAACAAGTCCACATTCACCAACACCTGAATGTTGCCCATTTGTTCTGTTGCCATACCTGTCTTATCTGTCTTGCCACAATTTTTCGTACTCAATGGTTTGTTATCAGCATCATGCTTCCTCTCCATCGGCATAGAAAGGCTCAAAGAGGCACAATTAGGCTTACTATCAATGTTTGTCCCCTTAAACTTCTCAATGATGCTCTTCCTTTCCGCCAACGGTGTCTTACTGCTTATCGCCACGGCTTCTATTCCTTGCTCTCGATAATACGCAGCAATATGCTCTGCATGTTCTATATTGATGGCATACACGATACCTTTCTTTTCTGCCGCAAATTCCTTTATAGTCTGATACAACCGCCCAATGGATGGCTTGCAGTCCAACACATCCTGCATCTCTGCAATGCTATAGTCTCCATCGGTGGCTCGTTTTGACATTCTGTCAATCTTCTTCTGGTCTTCACAGCTCGGATTGAGCGACACATAATCGAAGTCTGACAGATAACCGTCTTTGATAAAGTTGGAAATGGAGTGGGAAGTAAGCAGTATTTCAAACAAATCGGTGAAGCCTCGCTTGTTGAGTCTGCAAGGGGTGGCTGTCACTCCGAGTTTCTTTGCCTCTGGATAGGCATTCATCATCTCGGCATAGGTCTTTGCCAGGGTATGATGTGCCTCGTCTATCACTATGAGTGATGGTCTTTCCTCCAGCTCTTGATAGTGTCTCGACAACCACTGTATAGAGAAAACTTCTATAACGTTTGATTTTTCTCTTTCTGCATCAAGAGAAGTGCCTAATCGTCTCTCAAGCGTTTCCTTTATTTGCTCTACTAATTCACGCCTATGCACCACAATCCATACACATGGATTCTTCACTCTTCGTTCTTCTCTCTTCACTACTTCCGAAATCAGAACGGTCTTTCCTGTTCCAGTAGGCATCTGTACCATCACAGATTGGTGCGTTCCAAACGCATCCTCTATCTTCCGTAACATATCCTTCTGGTATTCGTACAACTGTATTTCTTTTCTCATTTGTGTCTTTTCCACAAATTATTATCTACGCATCAAATCAATTTCATGCGCTTTATCTCTTCCACGTTTTCCCTGATGAACTCACTGACTTTCTTGCCGTTGTTGGGGTATATCACGGTTATTTGGATGCTGTCATCCAACGCCCCATACACCTCATCCATCAATTTATTGAATGGACTATCCTTACATATATCCGGCAACCATAGTATTACATCTCCACGCGTTACATGATAGTCCTTTATCAGATAGTGTCCCACCAATTCCCTTATCTTCTTTTCTATTTCAACACTATTCATAATTTTTCATAGATATATTTGATTCATCCAATATTCAGAGTGATGCAATTTGGATCTTATAGAGTGATTTGTAAGCCCCAATGGTTTTTATTCTGTTTATCGCCGTATTTGTTTTCCGAGTGGCACATCGTGCCACAGCTTTATATGAATGAAAAACAAGTCGAAGACTCGGAAAACAGATGCGGTGTTTTTATCGGTTTTTATTTTTATCCATCTCCAACAAGTATTCAAACCCAAACACAAACGTGTCTTCCGTTGCATCGCCATACAGAAAATCCTCAAAACTTGTAAATGAAGACTGAAACATCTGCCCATAAAGCATATTGATTGTGTTAATATGCCAAACCATAGCATTTCTGTATCGTTGCTCTGTACGCTTGTCTTTCATTACGAGTGTCAGGATATGACATACTGCCTCCAACAGAAACTCATAATACGAGCAATGACTCTCTCTATCTGGCTCAAAGTAATCCACATCCTTACAGTGTAGCCTTGCAAGTCGTTCAAGAAGATAAAAAGCGTTTTCTGCCGCCTCCTCATTCTTGCCATCTTCATATTGCTTCATAAAGATTTCAAGCAATGGAACATATGCCATAGCAGCCATTTTGCCATCATTCCATGTGTTCGGTTCTATCCAAACCTTGTCGATTTCCTCACGCATAGTAGGAGTGAACCCTATAAAACTGTAGTTCTTCCATGACTTCACTGTGCGCATGGCAGCAGGATACTTGTTTGGATAATTATTCTTGATGTCTTGTAGCATATGTCCAAGTGTCTCTGCCATACACTTGGCATGCATATATCGTTCTTCATTTGTCTCACTGGTTGCATAGTCACAACAGTCAGTGTACCATTCTTCATGCGGTAGGTCACTCTCCACTACATATTTGCGGCTGTCTATGGCTTCCGACCAATAGGTCAGATAGCGGATTAGTACTTCATGAGGCAATGCCTTCAGCTCTTCTACGACTTTCTGTATTTTCTTGTCTACAACTAAATCGTAATAATCGCCTTCGGCGTTGTAGATGAAATCGAATGAGTCTTTGTGCATGTTTTGTTTATTCTATCATTTGTGCTTCTTTGTGTAAAGAAGCACTATAGTTATTCGTCTCTATTGTTAATCTCGAAAATCTACTTCTGAATTCCTGTCAAGCTATTTGTCAGAGGCTTGGCAGATTTTCTGCTTACGACTTACTTTTTAAAAAGTTCATCTTGTAAACCAGGTGCCAAAAATTAGTGCACTCACTATTCTCCAATACGTAAATCTCATAAACAAAAAGCCTATTGCTAGAATTAAGTATGCACTAAATTAATTCCGCCAACAGGTAGTTTTAAGAAATCATATTAGTATAGCTCAAAATTACTATTGGGGTATTTACAATAATTGAGATACTTTATCCAACACTTCCAATACTTTCAAAATTCCTTTTGCATGAACCACAAATGAAAAGAATCTATCTAATGCACGTTTATCTCCATGCATATACGCATTTCTCGCCAAAATCATTTGTGTCCCATCATTGATCAAACTCGTGTCGCTTGTAGCTAATTGTGTATTTATTAGGTCCTCAAATTTTTCAGGAGTACTATTTCCTACTGCTGACAAATGTTTGCACAACAACGGAATGACAAACTCAAAAGCCACAAAGGTGTAAGCAAAACTGTCTCGATTGTTTGTTCCTGTTATTTTCAACAACTGATGAAAGGCCATATCTAATTGGGCAATAGTTTCGTTTCTATTGTTCTCATTCAATCGAGCTGAAGCATTAATCTTTTTCTTTATGCTCTCCATCAAGCTGTAACTCTCACGTAAGTAACTTCGGCGATAGCAATATCCTATAGTTTTTACGAGATGCATTGCGTTTTCTCTTGATTCTTCTTTAGAAAAATGAAATAGCGGTGACTCTTTTAGGTAATATTCATCAGCTCCATTGTCGATTAGAGCCTTCAGATTCCATGATTTGCTGGAAGCCGTGAATATTATCACTTGATTTCCAGGATTGGCCTGTTTGATACCTTGCAAAACTTTCATTCCTGAGAATTCCATAACATTTAAATCCTTATTCTCCTCACAAGCCATCAAACGCAAATCCAAGAATATTACATCATAATAACCTTCTTTCAGTTTGTCCCTAATGGCCTTTGGAAGAGCGTTATACGATGCTGTCTCTTTGTCGTGAACATCAAATGCTTCTACGTCTCTCACACAACACTTCAATACCTCTTTCCAACCTTCATTTCCTTTGTCGTCAATCAGCAGATACTTTCCTCCTTTTTGTTTCTCTTGCTTAGGTATAAGATTGGTATCCTTTTTATCATTGTCAGACGTATCTTCCAACACATCACGTATATCCAAATTCTTTATTATAGAATATCTGAAAAACAAATTCATTTCAGCTTTTCGCAGTATCTCAGAGATACGATTTGGATCTTTCGATACAAAGCGATTGAGAGCCATCAATCCCCATTCGTTTGCCAACGAATGATGTCCGTATGTCTCATCTTCTTTTACGTGAATTCTGTTCAGAAAACCACTTTCATAGGTTTCACAAGTCAGTACAACTGTATTTGTCAATGTCGCATCTAAGTCTTCAATCTGGCAGAGAGCAAAGCCTTCTGTTTGCAAAATCTGCGAATAGGGGAAATATCGATAAAAATCTGAAATTGGTTGGTCTGTTACACCTATGATTCGTGATAGTATCGCATGTTTCAACTGTGGACACATCAGCCTAAGAGTAAAAGCCAGTTGCATACCACGTATACCATATTCATCCAAATCTATAATAATGGTGTCTGTCGTTAAATCTAATGAAGACTTAATGACCACATCAATGTTCGTATCGACAATAATTTGATGGTATTTACAATTGTTCGCCTCCTTCAACAAATAACAATTACTGAACTTCTCCTTTTTGCCAAATACAACAATGTTGTCGGGAGCACTCATATTGATTTGGTCATCTAATAATAGATTTAAGTCTATATCAGCACTATCTTTATAGTGCTGGATAAAAAGTTTCAATCGTCTATAAAACAACTCCTTAGGCATTTCGTATACTACATGAAATTCTCGTTCAAAATTAACTAAGCTACAACCTTTAGAGTATTTAACCAGAGGAATGTCACCAACCATATCCTCTAAATCTGACAACAATATAGAAGCACTTTTCCATTTTCCGTTGTCATTTATTGACAAAGACGAATGATAGCAAATACATGCAGCATCTTTAAAGTCCTCAACTTTAGTTTCTTTACATGGCTTCACCCATCTTATAACATCATCATAAATACCAGTTTCAATGTACTGACAAGCGTTTGTCAATTCACCAAATTGGTTGTCATCTATAATGTAGATATACTCTTTCTCTTCCATCATTTAATTGTTATATTTAGTTTTATAGAAAATGAACTCATGAGTAAAACCTATCGCAGATTCCTCTATCTTCTCAACTTCTTTCTCATCATCTCGTTTTAAGATATTCCAACGCAGATTTTCACTATTCCATTTAGATATAATTGACCAGTCACAATAACTTCGCATTTTATCTTTTATAACCCCCAAGTCACCTGCATCTTCACTCAACCTTTTTATGGCATCATTAATATCTACTGACGGGAACGACCCGATTTGTGTAAGCTGAATTGCATAGACAATCCATCCATTCATTGTTTTTTTGGAGCATGAAACATGTATATTTTTATATTCTTGATACTGGCAAAACATTGACAACACACGCGCCATACACCAGTGCAAAATATATACATTTGTATAAAAGTCTGCTTTTATTAATTCTTTTGAATCATATTCAAATACAAACTGTGTATACTGTCCTTCTATATATTTTATCAAATCAAAAAGCTTGGGCGATCTTACTCTTATTGTATTTCTGAATATGTCAATTATGCCTCCATGCCGTTTAATTGGATGTTCTTCCAATTTTTCCCAATCATCCCATGTCTCCGTATGGAGTTTCTCGTCATAACCAAGCCATCCTTTAATATTGTTACTGACACCTGATATAAAAGTCTTGACTAAACTGTATAATGACTGTGGAATATTGGGATGTCTATTTGCTTCTTCGTAAAAAACGGTTCGACATTGCTCGATAAACGGTCCGACAGTCCAACTTGTATCAGGAAAATCATGAGTCAAAAATTTCAGTCCATTGGGCTCTTCGAATAAACGCAGAACTTCATATGTAGCCTCAATATCATGTTTCTTGCCCTCATTCTTGTTATTCACTACCTCTATTACATTTTCACAATCAATGTTCTTCTTCGTGACTTTTCCTATCAGCTTATCCAATCGTGACCGCAGAGACATATACAAGGGGTTCTTACCTCCCCTTATCATTTTCAGATATTCTATTTTTCCGTCAAGAACATTTTCTAATGAAACGAACTCACCATACGTTCTATGTTTTACATATGCATTATGATACAATGCATATTTTTGACTTGCAACCGCATAACTATAGCATTCCCACATAAATAACAGTGACCGAATCTCCCTTACATACGCTTTAGGTACATTCACCTTATCACTGATTACAAGCCCCGTAACCTCTTGATGCCCTCCACGTTTTTGTAACTTAACTTTTGATGTGTTTATCGTAAAATGTTCTTCTGCTATGATATGGCGTAGTTCTTTACAGAAATCTCCATCATGTTGATATACATTATGCATACTACTAAATGTTATATCATCAGCATAACGTGTATATGTCAATCCAAACCTTCGTGCTACACCTGAAAGTTTCCAATCCAAACGCTCACATACAATATTCGATAGCATAGGCGATGTAGGGGCTCCTTGTGGCAAGACGTATCGTTTATTTCCTTTCTCGTCTTCAATCTCCATAGAACAAAGACCAGCGATAGCACTTGCAACCTCCTTGGTCAGACATAAAGGTCTCAGTTGTAGTTTTTTCCATACTCTTGCTTGCTCTATGCTTGGGAAAAAATCTTTTAGGTCAACATTAAAGATATAATTCTTTCCTATATGAGGTGATGCATTATCAACTATAGACTTACCACGAACAAATCCAGTAACATTGTCCTTAGGATAATATATCAATTCCAATAAATAGTTCAGACATTTCAGTATCTCTTTCAATCCTCTTACTGGAGCTGATATATGTCTATAGCCTCCAGATTTCTTCGGAATTTCGAAAGAGACATAATTACGGACTGATCTTTTCGGTGAGGAGAAATAGCAATAATCATCCCAAGAAATTGGATAGTATTCAACACCATATTCTTTCGCCATATTTTGTTTAATGACATTAAGAACACTGTGTAAATCCCTTGACGTTGTCATGGTACTTATCCTTTTTCTGATTATCCTATCATCCATAATTATTCCTTTTACTTAAAAAGAGAGCCTTCGAGATTTCTTTTCTTTATTTCACACGCGACAAGGCGAAAGCGATGGCGTGAACGTCTAAACATTGTTTATTCTCCAAAACTGAAGAACATCAGTCAAATCTACGACTGACGGTGCAAAAGTTTATCTCTCAGGCTCTTTTATTTCTTTCTAACTAAAATTTAGTCACACGATGCTGATGTTCTTCATCACCTTCTCCACCTCTTCCAATGGCACATTCAGCATCCGCGACACATAGAGCGGAGTAATGACATCCATACTTCCCGACTGGCGTTCCATGCCAATCAGATACTCGATGTTCTTTTTCAAATCGCCAAGACTGTTTGAGAATGTAGCTGAAGCCTGTTCTTTGTTTTCCGCTTCCTTTGCTTTGAAAGCATCAAACGTTTCACTTCCATCCTCACCATATTTTCCATCCTTTGCCTCGTATATAACCGATGGTTCCAATATTTCTACAGTATGCCATGCACCTTGTGGCACAACACAACCATAATTACCAACGAAGGGGTCAAGATGAATACGCTCTATCTCGTTTCCGTTTTCATCACAGATAACCTCCACAATCTTACCGCACAAGAGAAAAACATTCTCCGTACTTTGCGGATGCCTATGGATAGGCACAACGGTTCCTGGCAGCAGGGCATTCAGCATTCGCTGGCTGGTATCAGCCGACGAAGTGCGCAAATCCAAATTCTGACGTAAACGAGGATTCTCTTTTGCTTGTTCAAACAAACTGTCAAGCAATTCTTTATTTATTTCCATACCGTTATATTCAATTATTGGGCATCCGCTTCGCCCTTCTTGGAACAAAGAGGTAGAAGCAGAATGCCCAAATAGCCTTTAATATTTTCATTATATTTAATATCTGCGCAACACGACTTGGAATGCTTCTGCATAGTTACATCCCCACTGGCTTCCACGCATAGCAGCCAAGCCTGTGATATACTCTACACTTCGAGGATGTGGATATGGACGCATTACGCCACGATACATAGAGAGAGCCTTACACTTAGCCTGTATTCCATTCTTTCCAACCTCTACATAACAGTTAGGACGGAACAGGTTCATGGCATCGTTGATAGCCCACTCAGAGCATGATGGTACTTCCATATACCAGAACTCTTTCACAGGCTTCACTGTCGGCTGACGCTGAAACAAACGTATAGCCTCCTGACAGGCCATTGAGGTTTGCAAGTGGTCATTATTAGTGTCAGCAGGATGATGAGTAATTACAATATCAGGCTCACTCTCACGGATAGCACTCTCGATAAACTGTACCAATTTCAAATGCGGTACAGTATTCATCTCGATGTTCGGAAAAGTCGCCTCATACTTCTTGCATACACCAACATAGTTGGTGGCAGCATCTGTATCACCTTCCAACTCTGCATCCGAAGGACGGAAAGCTCTTGCTTTCGCCTCTGTACACATTATGGCTACGTCAACTTCGTCGCCTTCATGCGACCATTTCCACATTGATGCACCAGCTCCGAGAACTTCGTCATCGGGGTGGGCTACTACTAATAGGTATTTCATATCGTTTTTTTATTTAATCTGTAAAATCCCTACGAAAGGCGTAATAGTGCGCTCTTGCCTTTGATCTTATTGCATTAAATAGCTGTAATTCATTATAATTGACTCATTTCACCCCCAAAGCATTCCAACCTTGTATCACGTATGAACGTAATGCTAAGATAAGAATTGATTTAGGATTGAAAGAGACGAAATTGGCTGAATACCAGATAATTCATACAGAAAAATAGAAATAGGAACTCTCTATCGCACCTTTCTTTGGGATTTTACAGTTTAATTCCTACACATATCCATTTACCTTTCTCCACACAAAATGACATGGTTTCCATATTGGCGACCACATTACTTCGCTTGGACAGAATTTCAGGAACAACATATTTCTTCTTACATTATGCAGATATACACTCCAGCCATTCTTTCTGTTGACATTTATGTATCTTTCATCATACTTTCCGAAGTTGCCAGAACGCTTTATTTCATCCAACAAGAAAGAACCAAGTGAAACATCTGCAGAACAAAGCAAATATTCATTTTCCAAATCAAAGAAGGTCTTTTCCACATACATCACCGCAGCAGCAAATCTATCAAGACCCAAAGAAGCGAGAATCTTCATTATCACTTCCTTGTTTCCCTTGTAGGCTTTCAGTATATAATAATAGTCCAACAACTGTCTTAGCCCTATTCCCTCATGCAGCACATGATGAAAAATGTGCATCAGCGAATACACTACATTAAACTCAATGGTCGGCGTTGCAAATCCATACTCCTTTGAATAATTATCAAACTGCGGTTGTGCCTGAACCGAGAAGAACCGCTTAAACTTTCGATACCTAAAAGGACTATAAGCAAAGCTTGGAATAAAATGCACCTCTACAGGCACACCATTCCAAACATCTACATCCACATGATGAATAACAGGAGACCCAATCTTATACTTACTTTTCAAATAAGCCAAAATATTCTCTCTGCCACCTTCCACCCAAATGTCAATGTCGCCACATTGTCGTCTGTATGGATGAGGATATAGCTTAGCCACTCCTTGTCCTTTCAGTATACAACTCTTGAAACCATCATCTGCAAAAATTCTTGTCAGTTCAGCAGCCTTAGCATCAAGCAACTTGTTTCTTTGTTCCAAAGCCATCACCTTTGCAATCCACTGCATCAGTCTTTGTGGCTTTGCTTCACCCAAGGCTACAGCACGCTCCACACCATCCATAAAAACACCAAACAGTGATTGGCGTTGCGCCTCTGCATAGAGCGAAAGCCAATCCTGTTCGGTAAGTTTACGAGATAATGCCTCTCCTTTTCCTAAAGAAAACTTTATAAACTCTTGGAAAAGCACCATCACTTCATTTTTCTGTTTTCCTCAGTAATCTCAAGATCCTTCATCGATTCTTCAAGACTGAACACCTGATAATCGAAATCATATTTTGTCATGCTTGGCTCATAATAAGAATCTGCAAACATCTTAGGCACCTGAGGCAAGAACCAAGAACCTATCAACACGGCAGGATTAAACAACTTGCTAATCCATATCTTATGATGATACTTCTTGGCAAAGAAGCGGACAATCTCCACGGTATCACTCAACTCACGATTTTGAGGATAGAAAGTACCAGAAAGTTCACGGTTGATAATCTGCTTTACAAACTCAGCAAGATTATACACATAAAGCATACTGCGCTTGTTGTGCCAACATGGGAACACTGGAGTCTTAGTTGCCAACCAACCAAGGCGCAAGAAATTACCCTTACACTTAGGACCATAAATCATTGGCGGACGAAGGTTCGCCACTTTAAATGTATCGCAAGCCAACTCATTCAATCCATTCTCAGCCTGAAGTTTCGAGTCGCCATAAAAGTCATTCGGATTAGGCTTTGTGTCCAAAGTCATAATATGAGGTTTCATCGATCTGCTCACATGATATACAATCTCGCTGCTCATAAACACAAACTGCTTCACGCCAGCCTTCTTAGCCCACTTTGCAATCTCTATAGTCAAGTCGCGGTTCACCTTATAATATAAGGGAGCCATCTCTGGCTTCGGGTCCACATGAGCAATTCCTGCTACATGGAATACTGCATCATACTTTGTGAAGTCAGCCTTCTTCCAAGCATCATTCATCGTGTCAACAGTGTCAATCTCAAACTCACATGGATTCATGAGCAACCATTTCTCAACACTGGTGCCAACATAACTATTGGCACCAGTAATCAATATCTTTTTCATCAGAAATAAATTAAATTTTAATCATGCCATTATCATTAAATAGCACATCCCAATATTTACGGACTAACTTAGTTCCATACTTCAACTCTATTTTTGGCAATTCCTCACCTAGCAGTTGCTTAACACGTAAATAGGGGAAATTCATGCCTGCACCTGCATAAAGAATGATAGTAGCGGTCACACGAGGATTCAAGTCTGTAAGCCAAGGAGTATCGTTCTCATCAAGCATAAAATCGAAACCGATATTGCCGTCAAGATTCAGTTCACACACAATATCTTCACAAAGCTTATAAGCACTGTCCTTTTTCTCCACCACTGATGTTTGAGCAATACTCATAGAACTTGTTGTATTTCTTCTACCTGCAATATACAACGTCTTGCCATGGTCAGCAAGCAAGTCCACGGTATATTCCACACCCGGAAGGAATTCCATAGCCATGATAGTAGGCATTGGGTTGCAACCATCCAATATCTCGCACATTTCATCTAATGTAACATTCATTGAGGAAGGCTTGTCATGCATAAAAAGTACGTTTTTAGAAATATCAGCACGAACAATACGTACACCACGACTGCCACTATTCTCAGTCATCTTCACACAAACCGGACGCTTTGGGAATCCTAATTCACCTATTCTCTTGCGTAAAGTCTCAGATGAGTCTACAAGGAAATATTGGGGAACCGTCAATCCTTTTTCATTCATAAACTCATACAGATGATACTTGCAATTGGCAGTTGCCAAGGTTTCCTTATTCGAAATAGCAACCTTCACCCCTGCATTCTCAAAATCCTCCATGCGGTCCAATATATAAGGAAGCTCCATGGAAATATGAGGGAAGAATACGTTAACATTTTCTTTCTTGCAGATATCAAGCAAAGCATCAACATAATGACAGTCTGTATATCTTGGCACTTGATAATACTTGTCCACAAATAAACTGTTCGTCAAAGCATCATCACTCAAGTCACAGCCTACAATTCTAATATTACGCTCATGATTCTCCTTAAGGCAACGGAAAAAACCAGGCATAAAGAAAGCTCCGCAAGCCGAACTTAGTATTGTAATATCTTTCATTGATTTTACTTTTTAGAATTCAAAATTAAACTTACCGAACACATCATCAAAAGTCTCAGCACGCATTATCATCTGTACATCGCCATTTATACGCTTTGCAAACATGGCACTCTGAGGTTTTATAAACTGTGGCTTTGAGACAATTGAATAACCGCCACAATTATCAAATACCATGATGTCGCCCTCTGCGAGGTTTCCTTCCCAAGCTGGAACCATCACGTCTTGCTCCAAACAAGTGAATCCCATTATGTCAATATTATCATAATGCTTCTGCTCCTTACCACCAGCAATCACATGTGTAGGCAACTTCTTCATAGTACATATCTCACCCAAATTATGATAGTCGCCATCCATATTTGCAATCCATCTTCCACGGATCTGCTTTATGCTCAACACCTTGCTCACAAAGCTCAAATATCTGGCTACTACAGTTGTTCCAGGTTCTGTGAAAAGCATCGGTTTATTTTCCACATCCTTATAATGTTCTGCAAATGGCTGTATTGTAGCCTTACAATAATCCTCATATGTAGGAACGCTATCGCCACCAAACTGATTTCTCAGATAGTCTGCCATATCAGCAAACATACCGCTACCCAAACTTATATACTGAGGCACATCATCAATATACTTGTCTGCCATATCCAACATAATCTTGGCACGTTCTGCCCAAGCATCCACCCCACGGCAACGGCTTATATGACAATGCAAACCTATCAACTTAAGATTTGGCGTATCTTTTATCAAGTTTACTACTTTCAGCATATCCTTACTGTCTGGCTCCAAGCCAAAACGGCTGATGAAGTTAGCAGCACCCAAATCCATGTTTATACGCATACCTACAGTATACTGCTTGTCGGCATGCGCCTTACAATAGTCCACCACTCGTTTTGCTTCATCCAAAGAGTCAAGATTAAGAATGCCATGATTTTCAAGGTGTTCATACATCTCCTCTCCCTTTGAAGGTCCATTATAAACTATTTGGCTATTTGCATATCCCAACTTCTTGGCAAGAGTGTATTCCATGTCCGACACCACTTCCGCATAACCGCCAAGACTCTTTACCAATTTGCATACAAATGGAGTATAGTTTGTTTTGTACGAATACGAAATCTGATAATTTGGATACACCGCCTTAAATGTGCTCTCCAACTTACGATAGTTATTCACAAAACCCTCTTCATCAAACAGATAAAAAGGTGTTCCATTCTTTTTAATCAATTCATTAAGTGTCTGCATCATAAATCTTGTTTCTTTATTTTATTATCATATCCTTGCGATATACATTCAAATGAGGTCGCTCGCAAGTACCATAATCTTCCTCAACACGCTTGAATAGTATTTTAAAAGTAGTCAATATCACCTTTATGTCCAACCACAATGAAACATGATCTGCATAATAGCACTCATACTCAAACTGCTCCTCATAACTTGTCACAGCCTTACCACTCAAAGAGTCAGGAGGTATAAGACCACCACGCACAGTATGGCGTTTTCTCTCCTCTGGCAGAAAGTAAGGGTCATAATATGTAGGCATCGGACGTGGTCCTACTATTGACATTTTACCAACAAATATTGCCCATAACTCAGGCAGTTCATCAAGCGAAGAGTTTCTCAACAAAATGCCTGCTTTTGTCAGTCGTTTACTTTCAGAAAGAAGATTACCATCCTTGTCCTTCTTATTTGTCATTGAACGGAACTTATACAACTTGAAAGGTTTCTCTCCTTTACCTATTCGTTCCTGTCCAAAAAGCACTGGTAACCCCATAAAAATTGCCACATATAATGTAAGCAGCAAATAAACTGGTAACAACACTATCATGCCCAAAGCTGAGAGCACGATGTCAATTATTCTTTTAAAAAAATGTCTATACATATAAAGTTTCTTTTATTATTCTAAACTAAACACACTTTTAAAATCTTTGTCATTAAAATGATTATCTACAAAAAATCAGATTAGATTACATTAATATGCTTTAAATTTTTCAATAACCTTTAAGAATGAATTTGCAGATGCTTCCCAAGTAAAATTTGCTTTAACACGAGAGCGTATTTTGTCTTCATTCTCAGCTCTATGCTGATCTGATTCTAATTTCTGCAAGGACTTGGTTATATCTTCTGAAGAACCAACCTCACACCAAACTCCAAGTTCTTTACTGATTGCTTCTTCTATCTGAGGTATATTAGAAGTTATACAACGCTTACCAAATGCCATTGCTTCAAGCAAAGAAATAGGAAATCCCTCTGAAGATGATACAAGACAATAACCAAAACAATTCTTCAACAAAAAGTTTTTTACGTCACCAGAAACTGCTCCCATAAAGATGATACGTTTGTCATTTTTAGCCTTCTCTACCAACATACGACCATAATCATTATTCACATTACCACCAATCACAAGTTTTTTATTGCCTTTATACTTTAAGAAACCATCTATCAGAATATCTATTTTCTTAACAGGATCAATTCTTGCTATGGTTAAGAAATACTCATCTTTTTCGATATTCTTCAGTCTATCTGATAATTGTAGTTTATCACTTGGCATAAATATACCACCTCTTACAATTTCCGGATTTATATGAAGACGTTTTCTCATCAATTCTGCAATAGATTCTCCGACTGTTATTGTATTCTTTGTAAAAAACAAAGAAATTTTAGTCAATAGAATTTCTGCAAAATACATCCATTTGGGATTTTTAGGATTATCGCATGCAAAACTATGTTGCAAATAACAAGTCAATACACCTTGCTTTATTAGCTTCCTACCAACAACTGGCGCATAAAGAAAATCTTGAAAACAAGCAACATCACAATGATAGGCCCCTTGTCTCAATAGTTTAGCTGCTTTGGCATAAAGTTCAAACATACCCATTATTCCACCGCGAGTCTTTATATTGACAAAGCATATTTCTTCAATTACGGTTTCATAATTCCTATTGCTTTGGCGCAATATAATACACTTATGTCCCATTCTTTCCAACTGCTTTGAAAGATTGAGCATATAGCTATTAATACCTCCAAAATCTGGAGTATCATAAGCCCCTATAAATACTATATTCATTTGCCTATTGTTCGTTAAAATACTATCCTATTAAGTCCATATACTTTTTTTCAAATATTTCAATTGAGTAGTTTTCCTTGAGATTTTGGTTGCCTTTATATCCCATTTTATTTCTAAGATTTGAAGAGTCAAGCAAAAGACAAAGAGAAGCAGCAATTCCGTTCACATCACCAACGGGATGTAAGTAACCATTTTCACCATCCATTACTAAGCGGTCATTATCTCCTACATTAGTAGCGACTACCGGCAAACTCCAATTTAACGCTTCCATAATACTGTTGCTTGTTCCTTCAAAAAGACTTGTTGAAATATAAATATCTGCATTTCGCTCTAACTCAGAAACATTATTAGGCTTAATGTAAATATCTGTTTTGTCCTCTATACAAAATTCTTTAACCCATTCTCTTATCTGTTCCTCAAGTACTCCATAACCTACTATGCAAAGCCTAAAATCATTACGCTGAAGCAATGATACACTTTTGATAAGTGTCTTGTAATCTTTTTGTGGGTCAAAACGCCCTACAGTAATGATGGTCTTAATCTTTGTTTCGGTACGTAAAATCGGTTCCTCGATATTGGGGAAACAATTAGGAATAACGATATTCTTCTTTTTACAAAAACCAAGATTACCAAAATAATCCGCACCAGAATAGCAGTTATAGATAGTTCCTGTCGCCCAATGATTATGCGCTATTTTTTCCATTCGTAATTTGATTTTAGGCATTCTTGAATTACGAATTCCATTATAGACTCGAATACTACACATACGCCCCACCAACGAACCAACAAAGTCGGGCAATGTTAAATAATTAAGCAACACATCGGTTTTGCTATCTTTAAGAATTCTTCTTATTTGAATCATTTTTGATAACATGTTACCAATTAGCTTATGTACTTTTACTGTGCTTTCTGCAAGTAAATCTACATTGCGTTTGTATTCAGAATGATTGCCATACAGCACAATCAAATTCACTTCTGTATGTTTTGAGAGCAGAGAAGCAAGAAAAACAGCCTGTTTCTCTGCACCACCAGAATCTATGGTTGATAAAAGAATCGAAACTCTTTTCATTCTTATTTAGTTATTAATGAGTACGCTCCTTAATAAATCGTGCTGGATTTCCTGCCCATACTTGATAAGGAGGAATATCTTTTGTCACAACACTTCCTGCACCTATTATAGAACCTTTACCGATGGTCACAGAATTACATATAATAACATTCAGTCCTATAAAGACATCATCTTCTATATGAACTTCACCCAATCGAAAGATTCTCCCTTTTTTGTTGGGATCTAGATAATGTGTCAATATCTGTGTGCCTGAAGTAATAGCAACATGATTACCTATATGAATCATATCAGGGGCGACTGTATCGATACCCACCCCTCCGTAGATAACTGCTTTACCTTTGATATTTACCCCCCCTAATTTCAAAATCCTAGCTCTATGCTGAGGCAGCATAGGAATACAGGCTAATCCTAACCACATTTTTCTCCAAATGCGTTTTGGCGAATAAATTCTATAAAAATCTTTGATGGTCATTCTCTATATTTTATTTATGTTCAATACTTGTTCAATTACAGGAGCCATATCAAAGTATTTGTATTGACCAAGACGACCACCAAAGACAACACCCTCCTCTTGCTCTGCAAGTTTACGATATTCCTCTGCAAGGGCATTATTTCTATCATCATTCACAGGATAATAGGGTTCCAAACCTTTTTTGTATTCGGTAGAATATTCCTCTGACACTACAGTCTTAGGACAATCATAGACTTCCTGACCAAACTTCTCAAAATGTTTGTGCTCTATGACACGAGTATATGGTTCATTGTGGCTAGTATAGTTCACAACAGCATTGCCCTGATAGTTTGGAGTTTCCTCAATGCGAGTTTTGAAACTAACTGTACGCCAATCTAATTTACCCAACTTGTAATCAAAATATTCATCAATTGCACCTGTATAAACTAACTTGTCAGCATACTTCTTCCAATCTTTATACTCCGAGTTAAAGAAATCCACACAAGATTTACACTCAATACCTTCGAGCAGACCTTCAATTAGCTTGTTATAGCCTCCAATTGGAATGCCTTGATAACGATCATTGAAGTAGTTATTGTCAAAGATCATACGAACAGGAAGACGTTTGATGATAAATGCAGGCAAATCCTTACAATCACGTCCCCACTGTTTTTCTGTATATTCTTTTATAAGCTTGTAGAAAATATCTTTACCTACAAGACAAAGAGCTTGCTCCTCAAGGTTCTGAGGTTCTCGACCTCTAAGTGCTATTATAGCCTCTGCCTTCTGCTCATCAATCTTTGCTTGAGCCTCAGCTGGTGTATGAACATCTGGCCACATACGGTTAAAAGTATTCATATTAAAAGGCAAGTTATAGAGTTCACCTTTATAATTTGCCACTGGGCAGTTGGTGTAACGATTAAATTCAACAATAGAATTCACAAAATCCCATACTTCTTTATTGTTTGTATGGAAGATATGTGCACCATACTTGTGTACGTTTATGCCCTCAATACTCTCGCAATATATATTTCCACCAAAATGTGGACGTTTATCAATTATAAGCACCTTTTTGCCTGCTTGTTTAGCTTTGTATGCAAAAGTTGCTCCGAAAAGTCCAGAGCCAACAATTAAATAATCATATTTCATAATTAATATCCTTTTCCTGCTGTTTAACCATTATCAGAAATAATTCTCCCAGGGTTACCTGCAACACATACATTATCCGGAACGTCCTTAACGACCACACTTCCAGCTCCAATTGTTACATTATCCCCAATACGAATAGGTCCTATTAATACTGAATTAGCACCTATTGTTACATTATCACCTACTATAGGAATTCCTTTATGAGTCTTTCCTATAGTAACATTATGTAGAATAGTACAATTCTTACCAATTATTGCATTTCTATGAATCACTACTAAACCATAATAAATCAACCTTAAGCCTCCTCCAATCTTGGTTCCCAAAGGAATCTGTCTTCCTGTTTTACGCATTTTTCTTTTATAAAAAAGAGTAAATACACAATGTAAAAAGCTATGGTTGCCACTCTCCAACCAAGTCCCAATGCGAAACCAAAAAGTAAAAGAGAATGATTCATTAAAAAATAGATTCTTTAAAATACCCCCATTGTTGATTGCCAACAAATCACATTTTATCAAATGTTTACAATATGTGAATTTCATTTTCTTTCCAATTCGGAGACTACGTGTTTTGCAAAATCTTTACGTCCTTCAACAGAAAAGAAATGCTTATAATACTCCTGTGCCTTTTTAGCAACCTCTTTATATTCTGGTGATGCCGCTTTTAAAAGTGTCTCCTTAAAATCAGAAAAGTCCCATTTTAAAGGTATGTAAGTAACTCCTGGTTGATATGCGTCGGGATATGTAATACAATGACTCATATCCTGCTTTATCATGCATCCTCCATAAACAAAAGCTTCAAAATCACGTCCACATATTTCTCCCCATCCAAAAGGAGAAAGTATACATTTTGAACTTTGTCCTTCCTTGATAAATTCTTCTTTAGGTATGCGCTTTGTTATGTCTGATATTTTAATATTCGACTCCTTAATCATCTCCATCATGAGTTCTTTGCTACGAGAACGTGGATAACCTGCAATCGGTGAATAGCCACTACCTCGATACTGAACATCTAAATGGCGTTCGCTATCAGGACTGAGAAAATATGGTTTAGTCACACTAAACGGGTGCAAAACAAGTTGAATCGGCTTTACCGCATAAAGGTCGCCAATACCTACATTCCATGCTACACGAAGCTTACTTAAATACTGCTTTTCTGTATGAGGATAGTAGCGCTGAGTAATAGTATCATCTTCGATATTCAACATATTATGATAGTACTCGCAGAATGTACGTGTGCCATATACATCACGACAGTAATCATCCGTATTTTTAAGCAACTGTTTTTTAAAATAGAGATCTACATATGGAATTACGTCGAACATACATGTACCTGTACTGTCTGCAGTATCAAGCCAAACCAATAAATTACACTGTTTTTTTATTTTCTTCAAAATCTCAATTCGTTCTTCTGATGATAGTTTCATGCAGAAATCCGATGTGGAATGATGAAATGCCATCATTACAATGTCATGTTTCCCTCTGCATGCAGATTTTAAAGAAGCATGTTCTAGTTTCTTTTGAAAACCTCCACGGAAAATAGGGAGGTAATCTATAAAACTTTGATATTCTACTTTATACCCCAATTCCTTGAACTCATTGCGAGCTGCAAACATGGGCTTTAGCCATCTATAAAGATAATGGTGACGTTCATAAACGATGGTTATAGTACGCATATATATAATTAATTAAACATTATTGATAATAACTTTTCAGTTTCTTTAATACTGTTGAATTCATTCAAGGCCGTTTCCTTACCAGCAAATGCTATTGCGTTTGCATTATTCGGATTGTTCGACACCTCTATCATCTTATTTGAAATACTTTTTATATTCCCTGGTTCTGCAATGAAAGCATTCTTTCCATCGAAAAGAAAATCAGAAATATTACCAACATCCGTCAATACAACAGGTCTTCCAGATAGTAGATATTCTCCAAGCTTAGTTGGAAAGCCATATTTTGCTTGAATATTATCAGGACGTGCAAGAACAAGCATTTCTGCATCTACGAAATATTGCGGTATCTTTGAAGGTGAAACAGAATCTGTAAATATTACATAATCCAAAGCGTTAGATAATTTCAAATACTCCTCATATTCTACCTTTTGCTCCTTAGAGACAATAGGACCAATTATATATAGTTTTCTATCACCAAACTTCTCATGATATCTAACAAACGATGCTATCAAGTCTCCAACGCCATCCTTACTGTCCTTGTTTACGTTACCACAATAAGCAACATATTTCTCAACTTTGTCATTGTGCATAACTCCATCAAAGCGTTTAGGATCTACAATCATATTAATTACATGAACCCTTTGCGGATTTACACCATAATCCACAAAATACTGTTTTAAGTTACTTGATATAACAAATATCCCATTCAGTCGTCTCCATAGCCTTTTATAATATTTCCATGGATATGTTTTTGGTTTGAACAAATCAGGACATTCTGTTACCTCAAAAAATATTTGCCTGCGTCTAAACCACACGAGAAAAGGCAAATATTCAGCAGAACCATACAACAATAATCTATCTTTTTTTTTTACCACTGTAAGTAAAAACCAAATAGTTGTAAAAAAAGAAAGAATCTTTGATAAAAACTTACCCTCCAATCTACAAGGACTAAGTCCTCTAATTATGATTCCTTTCCTTGGTTGACAATTCTTTAATTCAAGCCTTAATAGGGCTATAATTTCTACTTTATACCCATATTCTACCGCACTATTAGCATATGCCAACAATCTATTGCTACTTGCTGAGCCATAACTGAAAGCCCAGTTAAGTATATAAAACTTTCCTTCTTTCATTTATTCTATTCCCATTTTTATTTTAAGATTCTCCACCTCATCTACTCTTCGTTTCCCCATAAGACTTAAATACCAGTTTTGATATCTCTTTTTTTTAATACAGGTATTCCAACTAGCAAAACATTCCAGTCAGGGAAAGACATCGTGTATAAATTACAAACTATATATTACTCATGTTTATGATACTTTTATAGACAATAAAACTATTCATTGTTGGTTTCTAATAATACTAATAGTGTTTGTTTTGCAATAGTGTGCCAATCATATTCATCGCCATTACCATACATCTCTGCTCCTCTTTTTAATGTGGACATCAAATTTTTGTCATTAATTAATGATTGCATAGCATTGGCAAAAGCAACTGCGTCTTCAGGTTTAACAAGAATACCATTCTCGCCATCTTTAACGGATTCTGTTAATGCTCCTACTTTTGTTGCGATAATAGGATTTCCAAACATAAATGAAGTAGGTATTATTCCACTTTGAGATGCTGTTTTGTATGGTAATAGAACGACATCAGATATTTCATTTAAATACATCATTTCATCATCGGTAAGGAACCTATTTATAACAATACTATTATTATTTGAAGCAAAATACGGTAAAGAAGGGTCTTCTCCTGCACCTGCTATAATTAGATTGAAATGGATGTCCTTTTCATTAAGAATTGTATAAGCTTGCTTTAAAAGGTCCAAACCTTTATATGACTTAATAAATCCATAAAATAAGAAAATGGGGTAACTATTATTAAATCGAACCTTCAACTCAGTTTGCTTTCTATATAACATTAAAGTTTCAAATTTCCCAAATGGGATATAATATGA
>ERZ1026776.646-NODE-646-length-23079-cov-4.558634_pt1 | contig 23079 bp, 14 predicted proteins | sample MGYA00380125_ERZ1026776 | MGnify/ENA primary metagenome ERZ1026776 (study PRJEB33269, sample SAMEA4719761) | human gut metagenome | biome: human-associated habitat; feature: organic feature; material: feces | place: Cameroon | collected 2013-10 ...
GCATGAGGAGTGCAAGGTTTGCGGCTACAAGAAGGCGGCAGTTGAGATTCCGGCTACCGGCTCCACAACAAAACCGACCGATCCTACGCAAACCAACCCGCAGATCGGCACGATCATAAAGGATGCAGCAGGCATTTTTAATTATCGGATCACCGGAACCGATACGGTTGAGGTCAAAAATATGACGGCAAAGGGAAAGAGAAAAAAAGCAGTCAAAATCTCCAAAACCATAAAAGTGAACGGCAGGACCTTAAAGGTCACCGGCATTGCGGCGAATGCATTTAAGGGAAATAAAAAAATGACCTCCGTGACGATCGGCAGCAATGTGAAAAAGATCGGCAGCGGTGCATTTATGAACTGCAGGAACCTGACCCGGGTTACGGTAACTGCAAAGGGTCTGACCAGCATCGGCAAAAATGCGTTCAAGGGCGACAGGAAATTAAAAACAGTGAACCTGAGAAAGGTGAAGGCTCTGAAGAAGGTAGGCAAGGGTGCATTTAAGGGAATTTCGAAAAAAGTGACGGTGAAGGTGCCGAAGCAGAAAAAGAAAGCCTACAGCAAGCTGCTGAAAAAAGCAGGCATTGCAGCGGGTAGAATCAAGTAGCATAGAACGGGCACCGCAGTGATCGGCATCACCGTTTACAGCAAAAAGAAGAAAGAAAACGCTGAATAAATCAGCTGCGAACCTTTGAGCAAAGGGCGGTGACGGACATTGCCGTCATCGCCCTTTCGCTTGGACTGGAGAAGAACCACATGATGCAGGATTATCAATCGAACCGCCCCGTCAGGCAGCAACCGCCGGGACATAAGAGCACAGGCTGCATTATCTGCCCTGATCGGTGGTAAGACCGTTATGGTCATTGCCCACAGAATGCGTACCGTTGTACAGGCAGATAAGTTCATCGTACTGGATCGTGTCATGCGTTGCCCTCTGATCAGAGCGGGGTATCAATATCGTTTTAATGACAGGTCAAAAAAGAATATAGGATAAACATTGCTGATGTGATAAAATAATGATAGAGAACAGCATAGAAAAGTCGTAAATAAAACAACGAAAAGGAGAAAACAAATGACAGCAGAACAGTTAAAAGAAATCATTTCACAGATGACACTGGAAGAAAAAGCAGCTATGTGCTCAGGCGACGACTTCTGGCACACAAAAGCAGTGGAGAGACTCGGCGTTCCGAGAAGTATGGTATCAGATGGCCCTCACGGACTCAGAAAGCAGGATCAGAGCGGGGATCATCTTGGTATTAATGACAGTATCAAGGCAGTCTGCTTCCCGACAGCCTGCGGAACGGCGGCAAGCTTTAACAGAGATCTTCTTTACAGCATGGGACAGACGCTCGGACAGGAATGTCAGGCAGAGGATGTCAGCGTTATTTTAGGGCCTGCTGTCAACATCAAGCGTTCTCCGCTCTGCGGCAGAAACTTTGAATATTATTCAGAAGATCCGTATCTGGCAACAGAGATCGCGACAAGCCAGATCAATGGAGTACAGAGCAGGCATGTCGGTACTTCCATCAAGCATTTTATGGCAAATAATCAGGAAACAAGACGTATGTCCTCCGATTCCCGGATCGATGAGCGCACCATGCGGGAAATCTATCTGGCAACTTTTGAGGGTGCGGTAAAGCATGCAAAGCCATGGACAGTGATGTGCTCCTACAACCGGATCAACGGAACATATGCAGCGGAGAACAAGCAGCTTCTGACAGACATCCTGCGTGATGAATGGGGCTTTGACGGTTATGTAGTCAGTGACTGGGGCGCAGTCAACGACAGAGTAGAAGGTGTCAAGGCTGGACTGGATCTGGAAATGCCCGCTTCCCACGGCGTCAATGATGCCCTGATCGTCAAGGCAGTCAGGGAAGGCAGGCTGGATGAGGCAGTGCTGGATAAAGCAGTGGAAAGAATTTTGAATATTGTATACCGTTTTGTGGAAAATCGTGATGAAACGGCTGTATTTGACCGCGACAAGTATCATGAAATGGCAAGAAAGGTAGCAGAGGAGTCCATCGTGCTTCTGAAAAATGATGGCATCCTTCCGCTTTCCGAAACAGACGAGATCGCGTTCATCGGTAAATTTGCAAAGAAGCCGAGATTCCAGGGTGGCGGCAGCAGCCACATCAATTCCCATAAGGTAGACAGTGCCATGGATATGGTGGCAGGTATGGCAAATATCACGTATGCACAGGGCTACGATGATGCAGAAGATGTGATCGATGAAAAGCTGATCGCAGAAGCAGTGGAAGCTGCGAAAAAAGCAAAGGCAGCAGTCATCTTTGCAGGACTTCCGGATGCATTTGAATCCGAAGGCTTTGACAGAACGCATATGAGAATGCCGGACTGCCAGAATAAACTGATCGAAGAAGTGGCAAAGGTACAGCCGAATACAGTTGTTGTACTGCACAACGGTTCTCCGGTTGAAATGCCATGGGTAAATGACGTAAAAGGCATTCTGGAAGCTTATCTCGGAGGACAGGCAGTCGGCGGTGCGACTGTGGATATCCTGTTCGGACGTGTCAATCCAAGCGCAAAGCTGGCTGAGACATTCCCGCTGAAGCTTTCCGACAATCCATCCTATCTGTATTACATCGGGGAAGGCGATGTTGTGGAATACAGGGAAGGAATCTTTGTAGGTTATCGTTATTATGACAAGAAGAATATGGATGTACTGTTCCCGTTCGGACACGGACTGAGCTACACAACCTTTGCATATTCCAATATGAAGCTGGATAAAGAAAAAATGTACGATACCGACACACTGACAGTTTCCGTAGACGTGACAAATACCGGAAAGATGGCGGGCAAAGAAGTGGTACAGCTTTATGTGGCTGACAAAGAAAGCACAGTGATTCGCCCTGTCAAGGAACTGAAGGGCTTTACAAAGATCGAGCTTATGCCGGGTGAGACAAAGACAGTTACCTTCAGCTTATCCAAGAGAGCTTTTGCTTACTTTAATACAGACCTGCATGACTGGCATGTGGAATCAGGCGAATTTGATATCCTGATCGGACAGTCCTCCAGAAATATCGTCTGCCAAAAGACCGTATATGTAGAGTCTACGGTAGAAGTATTTAAGAAATATCACTTGAATACAACGATCGGCGATATCATGAAGGATCCGCTTGCAAAGCCGTTCCTGAAGGATATTCTGGATGCATGTATCATGAATGATGTGAATACGACAGAAGGAGAAGGTCTCGGCGCGGCGGCAGAAGAGATGCAGGAAGCCATGATGGGCTATCTGCCGGTCAGAGCTGTCATCAGCTTCATGGATGGCACAATGACCCATGAAAAGCTGCAGGGCTACATCGATCAGATGAACGCTTGCCATGCATCGAAGATGCATGACTAAATAATCTGCGCAGCAGATTATAGCCTGTAATATATATATCCAGTAAATGTGCGACCGGGTAACCTGCGCAGCAGATTATAGCTAATATAGCTTGTCCCATATTCCCAATCCCGATAATAACCGGAAGAATGATCGAAATAATCGATGGTTGTTATCGGGATTTTTTGTTGACTTTTTTACCGGATACGCCTATAATCGTACCTAGCTGGTACATTACATTGACGCGTTAAAGTGTAAGTGTACAATAAGGAGGAGATATATTATGAAGAAGAAAATGCTTTCTGTTCTGCTTGCAGCAGCCATGACAATGTCACTCATCGGTTGTGGTTCTACAGCAGATACAGCAACAGACACTACAGAAACAACAGACACGACAGAAACAACAGATACTGCAGATGAAGCTACAGACGCATCTGATGCAAGTACAGACGCTACAGATGCAAGCGCAGATTCAGACAAGACTTATACAGTTGGTATCTGCCAGCTTGTACAGCATGAAGCGCTGGATGCAGCTACAGAAGGTTTCAAGACAGCATTAACAGATAAGCTTGGCGATAAGGTTACATTCGACGAGCAGAACGCAGCAGGTGATGCACCTACCTGTTCTACCATCTGTACAACATTCGTTACAAACGACTATGATCTGATCCTTGGTAATGCAACAGCAGCTTTGCAGGCAGCAGTTGCAGCTACAGATACAATCCCGGTACTTGGTACATCCATCACAGACTACGGTACAGCACTTGGTGTAGATGACTGGACAGGTACAACAGGAAAGAACATTTCCGGTACAACAGACCTTGCTCCGCTTGACGGACAGGCAGACTGCATCGCTGAATTATTCCCGGATGCAAAAAATGTAGGTATTTTATACTGCTCATCTGAGCCAAACAGTATTTATCAGTCAACAACGATCAAAGGATATCTGGAAGAGAAAGGTTACACAGTAACAGAGTATACATTCTCTGATTCCAACGATGTTGCAGCAGTTACACAGAGTGCATGCGATAATTCAGATCTGATCTACATCCCGACAGATAACACAGCAGCATCCTGTACAGAAGCGATCAACAACGTAGCAGATCCTGCAGGTGTTCCGATTTTCGCAGGTGAGGAAGGTATCGCTAAGGGGTGTGGTGTTGCAACACTTTCCATCAGCTACTATGACCTTGGTTACAAGACTGGTGAAATGGCATATGACATTCTTGTAAACGGTGCTGATATTTCTACAATGGAAGTACAGTCCGCACCAAACTTTACAAAAGAATATATCAAAGACCGTGCAGACAAACTCGGCATTACTGTTCCGGACGGATATACAGAAATTACTGCAGAATAATATCTGATTGGTAAGATATGCAGAGAAAGGGTCGTAGTGACCTTTTCTCTGCTTTTGTAGTGAGGAAAGAAACCAAGCGGCAGCGAAGCTGACATTTGGTTTCGTCCGAACGTAATATGTCATGCATCAAAGATGCATGATGCAGACTCGGTCCATCGCCGCAGGCGATTATGCATGGACCGAGGTTCAAGCAGAGAAAATCAAAGAGTGCGGAGCACGTCTGACAGCGAAGCTGGCAGGATTTTCGAGTCTGATGAGGAAAGAAACAACCAGGGAGGTAACTATGATTCAATATTTTACATCACTTAACCCGGCGGCATTTGGCAATGCACTTCCGGGCAATGTGGCGCAGGGGCTGATATGGGGTATTATGGCACTCGGCGTGTACATCACATTCCGTCTGCTGGATTTTGCAGATCTGACCGTAGATGGCTCTTTTGCAACAGGCGGAGCGGTGACCGTTATGATGACGATCACAGGACATAACATCTGGATCTCGCTTTTATGTGCATCACTGGCAGGACTTTTGGCAGGACTTTGTACAGGACTTTTACATACAAAGCTCGGTATTCCGCCGATCCTTGCAGGTATTCTGACACAGATCGCACTGTACTCCGTGAATCTGAATATCATGGATCGTCATGCCAATCAGGCACTCAGCATTGATAAATACACATTGATCCTGTCTTCCCGTAACCTGACGAAAGCGATTATCGTCGGTCTGCTCTTTTCGGTTGTACTGATCGCGCTTTTATACTGGTATTTCGGTACAGAACAGGGGTCTGCCATCCGTGCGACAGGCTGTAATCCGGCAATGAGTAAAGCACAGGGTATCAATATCGACAATATGAAGCTGATCGGTCTTGCACTTTCCAATGCGATCGTTGCAATGTCCGGCGGACTGCTTTCCCAGTATTCCGGTTTTGCCGATGTCAACATGGGACGTGGTGGTATCGTTATCGGTCTTGCGGCAGTTATCATCGGTGAAGTATTAGGTGATGCGATCCTCGGTAAGCGTATGGACTTCAAGGGACGTCTTACCTTTGTGGTGATCGGCGGTATTATTTACTATATCGTTATCGGTATTGTTCTCTGGCTGAAGATGCCAAGTGAGGATCTGAAGCTGTTTACCGCGATCATCGTAGCAATCTTCCTCGCTGTTCCTTATCTGAAAGGGCAGAGTAAGAGCTCCTTTAAGAAAGCTGGAAAGAAAGCGGCTGCTATGGCAGCAGGCAGTAAGGAGGGGAAATAAATGTTAGAAATCCGTAATGTACATAAAACCTTCAACCTTGGCACTATCAATGAAAAGCATGCGTTAAACGGCGTAGATCTCAAGCTGGACGAGGGCGATTTCGTTACAGTGATCGGCGGAAACGGTGCGGGTAAGTCTACCATGCTGAATGCAGTAGCAGGCACATGGCCGGTAGATGAGGGCTCTATCCTGATCGATGGCGTAGATGTGACGGGGCTTCCTGAATTTAAGCGCGCTACCTTCTTAGGGCGTGTATTCCAGGATCCGATGACAGGAACGACCGCAACCATGCAGATCGATGAAAATCTGGCACTGGCTGCAAGACGCGGACAGAAAAGAGGACTCCGCTGGGGTATCACAAAGGCAGAAAAAGAACAGTTTCATGAGCTGTTAAAGGAACTGGATCTGGGATTGGAGGATCGTATGACTTCCAAGGTCGGGCTGCTTTCCGGCGGACAGAGACAGGCAGTTACCCTTTTGATGGCGAGTTTGCAGAAGCCGAAGGTACTGCTTCTGGATGAGCATACAGCAGCGCTGGATCCGAAGACTGCTGCAAAGGTACTTGCCCTGACAGATAAGATCATTACAGAAAATCATCTGACAGCCATGATGGTTACCCACAATATGCGTGATGCGATCGCACACGGAAACCGACTGATCATGATGAATAACGGTAAGGTGATCTTAAATATCGCAGGCGAAGAGAAGAAAAAGCTGACAGTAGAAGATCTGCTGCAGAAGTTTGAGGAAGTATCCGGTGAAGAATTTGCATCTGACAAAGCACTTCTCGGCTAGAAAAATAAAGCATCCAAACGAAAACAGGAGCGTATGAAGGAGAGACCTTCATACGCTCTTATCTTTAGGGGGTGTCATTATAAGACGTTTTCTCTCCGATCGGTGTACTCCTGAAATGCTCCTGCTGATACTTTTTGGGCGTCATGCCTGTTTTTTTTCTGAAAACATCCGTAAAATAACTCTGATTTGGAAAGCAGAGTATCGTGGCAATTTCTGCCGGGGAATATTCCGAATATATCAGCATATTACAGGCAGTTTCTACCTTCTTATCCGAGATATAGGCACTGATCGTCTGCCCGGTTTCTGCTTTGAAAAGACGTGACAGATAGGAAGGATTTAAGCCGACATGATCTGCCAGTGTATCCAGTGTGATACGTGTATGCAGACTTTCGCAGATGTAATCAATGCATTTTGCCACGGGCTGGGAACAGATCTTCTTTTTTCGCAGATTTTTCATTCTGATCGTATAATCCACACACATTAAAAAATGCAGGTCTGAGATATCCTGTCTGCTTTTGCACGTATCTACCTTTTGAATATAAAAATCACTGATACTGTATGCTTTGGAAAGAGGCATACCGCCTTCCATGCAGTAACGGGCTGCAAGTGCGGCTGTAATGGCAAAATGATATCTGAAGTGCTGCAGTTCATTTTCGGAAAGCTTTCCCAGTCCTTTTTTATCGGTCAGCGGTTCACTGCACAGCTGTTTGATCTTTTCAACATTCCCTTCCCTGATACAGGAATAAAATTCGAGCTCCGGGTTGTATGGAGCATGGATCAGATTCTCTTCCCGTTGGACAAATTCCCGATAAAGCTGTTCTTTTTGTAAATTCTCTTTGGATTTCATAATGCCTCCCACGGTGCAATTTCTTCTGTCGGAAAACTAGTTGTGTATCTTTTACAGGCTGTATCATCCGGTAACATATCCCTAGTATAGCATGTGTCATAAAAACATAAAAGAGGTAAATAAAACGATATATATAAGCCCGGTTAATTGCTATAACTACAGAAAAGGCATTACACAATGTCTCGAAACTGCAAAAAACGAAAAAGGAGGAAGTTATGAAGCAATTAAAACGGGGACTTGCATTTTTACTTGTTTTAGTCATGGTCATGGGCTCCATGGGAACAGGGGTTGTGGCAGCACCGAAGGCAAAGACAGGTAAAAAAGCAGCAGTAAAAACAGTAGCAATCACAAAACCGGATACAAAAACGCTGGTGATGAAGAAAGGGCAGAGTTTTACGCTGAAAACGAAAGTCACAACGAGCGGAAAAAAAGTATCCAAAGCAGTCAGCTACAAATCTTCAAATGAGAAGATTGTAAAGGTAACGAAAAAGGGGAAGCTGAAAGCACTGAAAAACGGCAAAGCAACCATTACAGTAACAAGCAAGGCTGACAAAAAGAAAAAGGCGACGATCAAGGTTGTCGTAAAAACACCTGTAACAAAGGTGAAGCTTGATCGGAAGGAGATCAGTCTGACAGAAGGGGAAACAGCGGTAGTAACGGCAACAGTTTCTCCGAAGAAAGCAACGATCAAGAAGGTTTCCTACAAGAGCAGTAATAAAGCTGTGGCAAAGGTAAACAGTAAGGGAAAAATTACAGCTGTAGCAGAAGGAACAGCAGTGATCACAGTAACTTCCAAGGATGGTAATGCAAAGAAAGCAACCTGTAAGGTCACTGTGAAGAAGGCAGGACAGACATCAGGAGAGACACCGACAGCAGCACCGAGTGATAAACCGGCACCAAGCGATAAACCATCAGAAACACCAAAGCCGCAGCCAAGTGAGGAGCCGAAACCGTCTGAAGACCCGGATCCATATGTTCCAAACCAGAAACTGAATCTGCAATTAGATAATTCAGATTCCGATTCCGAGACATATGCAAAGCCATCTGTTCCAACAGTATCGGACAATGAATATACATTGATGTGGTCAGATAATTTTGAAGGTACAGAGCTTAACCGTAATGACTGGAATGTAGAAACACACGATGCAGGCTGGGTAAATGCAGAGTCTCAGGCTTATGTTGATGATGAAAAGAATATTTATGTAGAAGACGGAAATCTGATCTTAAGACCGATCCGTCAGAAAAATGCAGATGGCACTGAAACGATCACATCCGGTCGTGTCAATACACAGGGCAAGCATGATTTTACATATGGTTTATTTGAAGTAAGAGCAAAGGTTCCGACAGGTAAAGGCTTCCTGCCGGCGTTCTGGATGATGCCAACGGACGAGAACTTATATGGACAGTGGCCAAGATGCGGTGAAATCGATGCCATGGAGGTCATGGGACAGGAAAATAATAAATTGTACGGAACAATCCACTATGGTAATCCACATAGTGAAAAACAAGGCACTTATACACTGGAAAACGGAAACTTTACAGATGAATACCATACGTTTGCATGCGACTGGGAACCGGGTAAGATCACATGGTATGTAGACGGTGTGAAATATCATGAAGCAGATGACTGGTATTCTACAACAGAAGGACAGGGAACGGTTGCATATCCGGCTCCGTTTGATCAGCCGTTTTATGCAATTTTAAATCTGGCAGTTGGTGGCTCATGGGTCGGATATCCAGATGAAAATACGAAGATCAATTCTTCAGCATACATCATTGATTATGTAAAGATCTTCCAGAAAGACAGTTATGATGAAGATGTACAGGCACCTGAAAAAGAGCCGGATGTGTTCAAAGAACCTGATGCGAACGGAAATTATATCACAAATGGTGATTTTGCAAAGGACGAAGCACTGGACGGAACGGAAAACTGGCAGTTTCTGACAACACTCGGCGGAGATGCAGCAGCTGTGATCAAGAATGGAGAAATGGTGATCACGACAAAGGATCAGGGAACGGTTGACTATTCCGTACAGCTGGTACAGTCGAAGCTTCCGGCAAAACAGGGATACACCTATGAGGTAACATTTGATGCATATGCATCTGCCGACAGAGCGGTTGGTATTGCAGTAAAAGCACCTGACCGCAGTTATAAGGCTTATCTGGAAGATAGTGTAAATATCACAACAGAAAAACAGACATATACGCTTACCTACAAAATGGACGATACAGATGATGCAAACAGCCGTCTGGAATTCAATATGGGGGCAAAGGACTCCACAGCAACACTGTATATCAGCAATGTGAGTGTGAAAGTGAAAAAAGCACCGACACAGGAAGAACTGGATCAGTATGCTGCAAAGAAGGTGCTGACAGACGGTAACTGTATTTATAACGGCAAATTCCAGGAAGGTACAGATCGTCTTGCATATTGGGAAGTTAAAAAGGCAGATGGTGCACAGGTTTCTGTTACAAAACTGGCAGATGGAAGACGTTTAAAGGTGGTTGGCACAGAAGGCGGACAGCCTGAAGATGTTACGATCAGTCAGAATGCACTTCCGATTGCAGAAGGAACAGATTACATTCTCAGTTTTGAAGCACAGGCTGATAAAGCAACCACAATTCAGTATACGATCGGTGGTATGACAAAATCTGTTGATGTTACAGCAGAAAAGGTAAAATATACACAGAAATTCAGCAAAGAGGAAGTAAGCAGTTTTGCAGATAAGGATTTTGCTTTCCTCTTAGGAAACGCCGGAGAAATTTACATTGATAATGTACGCTTTGAAGAAGATGCTCTCATCATGAATGGTAAATTCAATGCGGGAACATCAGGATTTGAGGTTTATGTAGACGGTTCCGCTTCCGCATCATATGTAGTAGACAGTCAGTCGGAAGATAATGCACTTGATCTGGACATTAAAAATACAGGTGATGCAGAGTGGAAGATCCAGGTCAAACAGGGAAGCGTTACTTTGGAAGAAGATCAGTGGTACACCTTATCCTTTGATATCCGTTCCAGCATGGCACGTTCCATCCAGTATGCTATCCAGAGAGACGGCTCTGTACATAAAGATGTCAATGGCAATGAAGACTGGACACCATATGTACAGGAAACAGTTAAGCTGGATGCATCCGCAAAGGATTATACAACGGTAACAAAGACATTCCAGATGATGCAGGGAACAGATACAGGCAGTATTTTCAATATTGCACTCGGTGGAGGCAGCAATACAACACAGCACAGAGTATGTATTGACAATATCTCTCTTGTAAAAACAGAAGCTCCAAAGGAAGAGGAAGAACCGGAAGGAACAAACCTGTTAAAGAACGGTGATTTTTCGGACGGAGAGGAAGGCTGGTCAGGTGAGGTTATCAGTCCTGCAGAGGGAAAATGGGATTTTACAGAGAAAAATGCAACGGTGACAACTACAAACGCAGGAACCGCAGCGTGGAATGTAAACCTGAAACAGAAAAATGTAACCTTGAAAAAAGGTGCTGTATATGAAGTCAAAGCAACGATCACTTCTGATGTTGACAGAACTGCAGAGTTTGCATGTATGGACAGCAGCAGCTCAAACTGGTATGTACAGGATGAGGTTAATCTTATTACTTTAAAGGCAAATGAGCCGATTGAGGTTACTTTTAAGGTCGGTGTCGGTGATGGAAAAACGGATAATGGTGCATATATTGGATTTAACTTAGGTAAGATTTCTGAAGATACACCGGATGCATCTGTTATTACGATCGATGATGTCAGCATGATTAAGATCAGCGGTGATGATTCCGGAGACGCTGAAGAACCGGAAGAACCGGGAAAACCAAGTGTTTCTGGCAATAATATCCTTAGAGATTCAGAATTTGAAAAAGGAAACTGGAACGGTGACTGGGAATTATATTCTACGGATCCAAAAGAAGTGGATATTGCAAACGGTTCCGCAGTCGCAGACCTCAAGAGTGTAGGAACAGATCTGTGGTCAGCACAGCTGAGACAGAAGAATATTGCATTTGAAGCAGGCGCAAAATATATTTTAAAGATGACTGTAAATGCAGAAGTATCAAGAATCATTAATGTACAGTTCAATACAAGCGCAGATGGTTATATTGCAGGTACAGATATTGAACTGGCTGAAGGCGATAATGTAATTAAACAAGAGATTACAGTAGGAGCTGATCAAAAGACTGTCGAAGACGGCGTTTTCAAGATCAACCTTGGAAAAATAAAAGATCAGGATACTCCTGCAGGAAAACTTGTGTTTCATAATGTGACTTTAGTGAAAGTAAATAATGAAGAAAATTAAATAAGGCTACTTCCATTTCACTTATACATTACATAAGAAAGCCCTCCGGCGTTTGCCGGAGGGCTTTCTATGCATATCAGAGGATGTTTTATTCCTCTTCCTGTTTTTTTTGCAATGCAGCTTCCACAAATCCTTTAAAAAGCGGATGCGGTCTGTTTGGTCTTGACTTAAATTCGGGATGTGCCTGCGTAGCGATAAAGAACGGATGGGATGGCAGCTCGCACATTTCCACGATACGTCCGTCCGGGGAAAGACCGGAAAGCTTCAGCCCCTTTTCTGTCAGGGCTGCGCGGTAGTCATTGTTGACTTCATAGCGGTGTCTGTGTCTTTCGTGGATCGTTTCCTTACCGTATAAGCGGTAAGCCAGAGAATCCGGATTAAGGACACACGGATAAGAACCAAGTCTTAAGGTACCGCCAATATCCTCGACACCGTTCTGATCAGGCATCAGGGCAATGACCGGATGGGTTGTGGCAGGGTTCATTTCAATGCTGTGTGCATCGTGGTATCCGACTACATTTCTTGCAAATTCCACAATTGTCAGCTGCATACCGAGGCAGAGACCGAGGAATGGGATCTTGTTTTCACGGGCAAATTCGATCGAGGTGATCATGCCTTCGATACCGCGGTCACCAAAACCGCCCGGAACAATAATGCCGTCTGCATCACCGAGTGTTTCTTTTACATTGGCAGGTGTTACCAGCTCGGAATCCACCCACTTGATATCTACGGTTGTGTTAATAAAAATACCGCCGTGCTTTAATGCTTCCACAACACTGAGGTAAGCATCATGCAGCTGGATGTATTTACCGACAAGTGCGATCTTCACTTCGTGCTTCGGACTGCGGAGCTGCGCTACCATATGTTCCCAATCGGAAAGATCCGGCTCCGGGCAGTCAAGCTTTAAACAGTCACACGCAACTTGCGCAAGATGTTCTTTTTCCATGGCAAGCGGTGCTTCGTACAGATATTCCACATCCAGATTCTGCAGTACATGACTGTTCGGTACATTACAAAATAAAGCGATCTTGTCCTTGATCTGCTGGTCGAGCGGATGCTCGCTTCTGCAGACAATGATATCAGGCTGGATTCCCATGCCCTGCAGCTCCTTGACACTTGCCTGTGTCGGCTTTGTCTTCATTTCCTGGGAAGCGGAGAGCCATGGGATCAGTGTGACATGGATCAAAATGGCATTTTCGTGTCCGACTTCATGCTGGAACTGACGGATGGATTCTAAGAATGGCTGGCTTTCGATATCGCCGACCGTACCACCGACTTCAATAATGGCGATCCGTGTTTCCTCATCAGTGAAGTTGCGGTAAAAACGGCTCTTGATCTCGTTGGTGATATGCGGAATGACCTGTACGGTACCGCCGCCGTAATCGCCGCGGCGTTCCTTCTGCAAAACGCTCCAGTAAACCTTACCGGTTGTAACGTTGGAGTTTTTATCCAGACTTTCATCGATAAAACGCTCATAGTGTCCAAGGTCAAGGTCTGTTTCCACGCCGTCATCCGTTACGAAAACCTCACCGTGCTGGATCGGATTCATTGTGCCCGGATCGATATTGATATAAGGATCAAATTTCTGCATCGTTACCTTGTAGCCGCGTGCTTTCAAAAGACGGCCGAGGGATGCAGCGGTAATGCCTTTTCCGAGACCGGAAACAACACCGCCTGTTACAAATACATATTTTACTGCCATTTCTTTTTCCTCCTGTAATAAATAAAAAAGAGCGAAACTACCCCCAAAGGGAGCACCTTCGCTCAAAATGTTACGATATCTACTCTTGATGGTGCCATGTTTCCTGCACACACCTCATCATAGCATATATTTACCGATGATACAACTTCTGTGATTCATAATTTGGTTCGCAGGTTACATTAATGCCGAGTTTTCTGAGAACATTCATATCTACCTGTGAAAGGATCACGCTGGAATGGAACTCTGTACCGGCGAGATTCTGCAGCTGGTCGATCGCTTCCTTTGCTGTTTCATCCGTTGCTGCGCAGATGGAAAGGGCGATCAGCACTTCGTCTGTATGGAGGCGTGGGTTTTTGCTGTGCAGATGTCCTGTTTTCAGATTCTGGATCGGCTCGATGATCGTAGGAGAGATCAGCTGCACATCGTCTGCAATACCGGCAAGTGATTTTAATGCGTTTAACAGCATGGCACTTGTGGCACCTAAAAGCTCACTTGTCTTTCCTGTAATGATGCGGCCGTCCGCAAGCTGGACCGCTGCTGCCGGATCGCCCGTTGTCTCTGCTTTGATCTTGGCTGCGCTGACAACCGGTCTGTCTTCTATGGAAGTGCCGGCCTGCTTCATCAGAAGCTCCAGCTTCAGCTTCTGCTCGTTATCTGCCGTTCCCTGACGGATCTGGCAGAGCGTGTTGTAGTATCTGCGGATGATCTCCTGTTTGGAGGCCTCTTTTGTCACTTCATCGTCGATGATGCCATAGCCTGCCATATTGACGCCCATATCTGTCGGGGATTTATACGGACAGCTTCCCATGATCTTTTCAAACATGGCTTCCAGAACCGGGAAGATCTCAACGTCACGGTTGTAGTTGATCGTTGTCTCGCCGTAAGCTTCCAGATGGAACGGATCGATCATGTTGACGTCGTTCAGATCTGCTGTTGCTGCTTCGTATGCGAGATTGACAGGGTGCTTTAATGGCAGATTCCAGATCGGGAATGTTTCATATTTGGCATAGCCTGCCTTGATGCCTCGCTTATATTCATGATACAGCTGGGAAAGACAGGTCGCCATTTTTCCGCTGCCCGGCCCCGGTGCTGTGATAACAACAAGAGAGCGGCTTGTTTCAATATATTCATTTTTTCCGTAGCCTTCATCACTTACGATATAAGGAATATCGGACGGATATCCGGCGATCGGATAATGCCTGAACACTTTTAAACCGAGCGATTCAAGCTTTTTCTGATAGGCGACTGCACTGGGCTGACCGCTAAAACGAGTCAGGCAGACACTGCCAACATAAAGACCGTATCCGCGGAATGCGTCGATCAGTCGTAATACGTCCAGATCATAGGTGATACCAAGGTCGCCTCTGACCTTGTTTTTTTCAATATCCTCTGCATTGATGACAATGACGATCTCAGCCTGATCCTTGAGCTGTACGAGCATGTTGATCTTGCTGTCCGGCTTGAAGCCCGGCAGAACCCGGGAGGCATGATAATCGTCAAAAAGCTTGCCGCCGAATTCGAGGTAAAGCTTACCGCCGAACGCGGCAATACGTTCCTTGATCTTTTCGGACTGCAGACGAAGATACTTTTCATTATCAAATCCGATTTTTGCCATAAAAACCTGTTTCCCTTCTTATTTGAAATATACCGTTTCTATATACATACGTTGTGCGTTTTATAACACGAACAATACTTTTCTATGATACAAAAAAAGCTTTTCAAAATCAATATGAAAATCAGGTAAAAAATGGAGGATTTTATAAATCTTTCATAACTGGTCACAAGTATTTCACAGAAAGCGTATTGATTTTGGCATTTTTAATCTATATAATGATAGAAGGCTTTTAATAAGCCGGACGAGGAGAACATTATGGATAATCAGAATTACCAGGGACCGCAGAACAATGGTGGGAATGGAAATAATAACGGAAACGGTGGAAACGATCAGAAAGGACCGCAGAAAAGACAGAGCTTTATGCTTCTTCTGGTGGCAGCGCTGATCACACTGCTTTCCATGAGCTTTTTGATGAATTCTGTATCAAACAGCTCCAGCAAGGAAATCACATATGATGAATTTCTGCAGATGATAGAGGATGGCAAGGTAGACAGTGTCCTCATCAAGAGTGATAAGCTTGAGATCACGCCAAAGCAGGACAAGGCACAGGAAAAGACGGAAAGCAGCAGAAATCCGTTTGCACTTTACGGTGGATATGACAGTCAGCCGGAAGTCAAGTATTATACAGGTCTTGTCAATGATGATTCGCTGCCTGCATTTTTAAATGAATACGGTGTCACCTACAGTAAGGAGATCCCGGACAATTCAAGCTGGATCTTATCGATCCTGCTGACCTATGTCCTGCCGATCGTGATCCTTTGGGTACTGCTCAGCTTCCTGTTCCGCAAGATGTCGGGCGGCGGAATGATGGGCGGTGTCGGCAAATCAAATGCAAAGGTATACGTCCAGAAAGAAACGGGCGTTACATTTAAAGATGTCGCCGGTGAAGATGAAGCCAAGGAATCCCTGCAGGAGGTGGTAGACTTTCTGCACAACCCGGGCAAATATACAAAGATCGGTGCAAAGCTCCCGAAGGGTGCACTTCTGGTAGGCCCTCCCGGAACCGGTAAAACACTGCTGGCTAAGGCAGTTGCGGGAGAAGCACATGTACCGTTCTTCTCACTGGCAGGCTCCGATTTTATCGAGCTGTATGTCGGTGTCGGTGCTTCCCGTGTCAGAGATTTATTTAAGGAAGCAACAAAGAATGCGCCATGCATTATTTTTATCGATGAAATAGATGCGATCGGTCGGAGCCGTGACAGCAAGTACGGCGGCGGTAATGAAGAGCGTGAGCAGACACTGAACCAGCTGCTTTCCGAAATGGACGGTTTCGACAGCTCCAAGGGTATTCTGATCCTGGGTGCGACAAACAGACCGGAAATTCTGGATAAGGCATTGCTCAGACCGGGACGGTTTGACAGACGTATCATTGTAGATAAGCCGGATCTGAAAGGCCGTGTCGATATTTTAAAGGTACATTCCAAGGATGTCAGCATGGATGAATCCGTGGATCTGCAGGAGATCGCACTCGCAACGTCAGGAGCAGTCGGTTCCGATCTGGCAAATATGATCAACGAAGCAGCCATCAATGCAGTTAAAAACGGCCGTAAGGCTGTCTGCCAGAAGGATCTGTTTGACGCAGTCGAGGTTGTACTGGTCGGAAAAGAAAAGAAAGACCGCATCATGAGCAAGGAAGAAAGACGGATCGTATCTTACCACGAAGTAGGACATGCCCTGATTGCAGCCCTGCAGAAAAACGCAGAGCCGGTACAGAAGATCACGATCGTTCCGCGTACCATGGGTGCGCTTGGCTATGTGATGCAGGTTCCGGAAGAAGAAAAGTATCTGAATTCCAAAGCAGAGCTGCATGATATGATCGTCGGGCTTCTTGGCGGACGTGCGGCAGAAGAAATCGTATTCGATACCGTTACAACAGGCGCTTCCAATGATATTGAGCGGGCAACCAACATTGCAAGAGCCATGGTAACCCAGTATGGTATGAGCAAGCGTTTCGGTCTGATGGGACTGGCAACGACAGAAAGCCAGTATCTGGATCAAACAACAGCTATGAACTGTTCCGATGTGACGGCTGCGGCTGTGGATGAAGAAGTGATGAAGATCCTGAAAAACTGCTACAAGGAAGCCAAAAAGATGCTGACGGAAAACAGAGCAGTTATGGATAAGATCGCTGCACATCTGATCGAGCAGGAGACGATCACCGGTAAGGAATTTATGAAGATCTACCGGAAGGAAAAGGGACTTCCTGAACCGGAAGAGAAGAAAGATAAAAAAGACGATACGGAAAAAACAGGATTTGCCGCAAAGCTGGAGGCAGAAGCTGAAGCCGAAAAGAAAACAGTTGAAAAGCATGTCACAGTGATGAAAGCATCGGATACAGACCCTGCATCTGAGGCGGAAAATGATACAGAGCCTGCCCCTGAGGCAGAGAAGGCTGCACCTGAAGCCGGAGACGCAGTGAAAGAGCCGGAACAGAAACAGGAGCGGACAGAAGATACAAATTCCGAATCATAAAAATAGGAACGAAGAGAGAAATCCGCTTTGCGGATTCCTCTCTTGTTTTATAATGTCATGCATCAAAGATGCATGATGCAGCTCCGGCTCATCATCGTAGGTGATTAAAATATTGGATAGGACAGAAAACAGAGAAAGGAGACAGATCATGTTTTGCATCGAGGAGGAACTGAAAAAACTTCCCCATTCGCCCGGCGTTTACATCATGCATGATAAGGCGGACACCATTATATATGTAGGAAAAGCGATCGATCTGAACAGACGTGTGCACTCCTATTTCCGGACGAGTACGAAAAAAACGGCAAAGATCCGGAAAATGGTCAGTCTCATCGACCATTTTGAATATATTCTGACCGATTCGGAGCTGGAAGCTCTGGTACTGGAAAATAACCTGATCAAGGAACACCGTCCCAAATACAATACGATGCTGAAGGATGACAAGACGTATCCTTATATTAAGGTAACGCTTGGAGAGGAATATCCGAGGGTTCTTTTTTCGCGTCTGATGAAGAAGGACAAGTCCAGATATTTCGGGCCTTTCACAAGTGCGTCCAGCGTCAAGGACACGATCGAACTGATCTGTAAGCTGTACAAGATCCGTACCTGTAACCGCCAGATTCGACAGCCGGAAGAAATTACCGGACAGAATGAGGCAGCTTCAAATATAGAAAAAAAAGCCGTGCAGGACAGGGCGTGCTTGAATTATCACATGAAACAGTGTGATGCACCGTGCATGGGCTATATCAGTAAGGAAGAGTATGCGAAGAATGTGAAAAAAGCAGTGGATTTCCTGAACGGAGATTACCATGGTGTTTTGAAGGAATTGGAGCAGAAGATGGAAGAAGCCTCCGAGCAGATGGAGTTTGAGGAGGCGATCCGTTACCGGGATCTGCGAAACAGTGTGCTTGCTGTGGCGCAGAAGCAGAAGATCACGGACAGCAACGGAGAAGACAAAGATGTGATCGCCCTGGCAAAAGACGAGAAGGATGCGGTTGTACAGGTGTTCTTTGTCAGAGACGGCCGCCTGATCGGGCGCGAGCATTATTATATGATGCATGTGGCAGACCAGACAGAGGAAGAGATCATGGGCAGCTTTGTAAAACAGTTTTATGCGGGAACGCCTTATCTGCCGAAAACGATCATGCTGCAGTGCGAAATACCTGATATGCCGCTTCTTGAGGAATGGCTGAGCGGACGGAAAGGCTCTAAGGTACGTTTTGTGGTACCGAAGATCGGAACAAAGGAGAAGCTGGTCGAGCTTGCGGCAAGAAATGCCGCGCTTGTCCTTTCGCAGGACAAAGAACGGATCCGTCGTGAGGAAGAACGGACGACGGGCGCAGTTGCGGAGATCGCGAAGCTGATCGGCCTTACGCAGGTCAACAGGATCGAGGCATTCGATATTTCCAACATCAGCGGCTTTGAATCGGTCGGATCCATGATCGTATTTGAAGGCGGAAAGCCGAGAAGAAGCGATTATCGTAAATTTAAGATCAAAACAGTGGAAGGCCCGAACGATTATGCCAGCATGCATGAGGTGCTGACCAGGCGTTTCACGCACGGACTTACCGAAAAGGCGGAAAATAAGGAAAAAGAAAAGGATGATGTTTACGGCAGTTTTACCAAGTTCCCGGATCTGCTTCTGATGGACGGTGGACGTGGTCAGGTCAATATTGCAAAGGAAGTGCTTGAGGAGCTGCATCTGTCCATTCCGGTCTGTGGTATGGTAAAGGACGATCATCACCGGACCAGGGGATTGTATTACGAAGGGGTGGAACAACCGATCAATCCGCATTCCGAGGGCTTTAAGCTGATCACAAGAGTGCAGGATGAAGCGCACCGGTTTGCGATCGAATATCACAGATCATTGCGCCGCAAGACAAATGTCCGATCTGTTCTGGATGAGATCAAGGGCGTCGGCCCTGCCCGCAGAAAAGCACTCATGCGTCATTTTGACTCTCTTTCCGAGATCAAAAACGCTTCCGTGGAGCAGCTTTTGGAGATCCCGGAGATCAATGAATCCTGCGCGCAGGAGATTTATGGATTTTTTCATAATATTTCCAAAGAATCTTGACAGGTAAATATTTAAAGCATACTATAAACGCAGCGTATCAATATTTCGAGCTGAAATGCTGGTGCGTCTGCGTTATTTATTTTCATATCATGAATGCTTGAAAACATAGTACATTCTACGATTCTAAAGGTTTTCAATCACTATTTTCCCATTTTATTTATGTCACAATATCCTGTTGACCAGTATGGCAAAATGTAAGGATATGGAGGATACATCTATGAGCGATGAGATCGCGATCATAACGACAGAACAAATGAAAAGTCTTATCTATGAGATAAGAGGTCAAAAAGTAATGCTTGATAAGGATCTTGCCAAAATCTATGGTTATGAAACAAAGAACTTTAACAGGCAGGTAAAGAATAACATTGAAAAATTTCCGGATGATTTTATGTTTCAGATGACATATGATGAGGCTTTAAGGTGCAATTTTTTCACCTTAAACAAAAACGGCAATATGCGGGGGCAACATATCAAGTATTTACCATATGCGTTTACCGAACAGGGAATCTATATGTTGATGACAGTATTAAAAGGAGAACTCGCAACGCAGCAAAGTCTGGCATTGATCAGGATATTTAAGAGCATGAAGGATTATGTGTCATCTGGTTCGCTGGTCAGTGCGGAAGATTTTTTGAAATTGTCGATCCAGACAAACGAGAACAGATCGGCGATCGCAAGGCTGGAGACGGAAGTTTTGAAAAAATCCGACCTGCCAATGATCTTTAAGGCGTTTTCGGATGAAAATGCAAACGAATATCTGTTTATGAACGGTGAGCTCTGTGAGGCGGCTGCTACATATCAGAAAATCTACAGTAAGGCTAAGAAGAGCATTTATATCATTGATGATTATATTTCGCTTCACACACTGCTGCTTTTCAGGCATATTGGTGCAGGTATTGATATTGTAATATATTCGGATAATAAACAAGGGCATTTGAGCTTGAAGGAATATAATCAATTCATAACAGAATATCCACATATTTATCTCCGTTTTGTTCAAAACAATCATATTTTTCATGACCGATACATTATCATGGATCACAACACAAAAACAGAAAAGATTTTTCATTGTGGTGCATCCTCTAAAGATGCGGGCAGGAAAATAACAACGATTACAGAGTCAAAGGATAAAAAGATATATCATGATATGATTGAGGCACTGCAGCGGCACCAGCCTCTTATATTGGTATAACAGGATGATCCGCAAAAAGTCCCGTATACAGTGGGCTTTTTACATTGCAGACCTATTTTATTTATGTTACACTAGTAAAGATGTAGCGTTATATTGGGAAACGCGATATTTGCACGGAAAAGTGCATAAACATAATAGTGAGATAAGGAGTGGGGTTATGGCAAGTGTAAGTTTAAGCAGAATTATTGAAAAATTCAAGCTGGAGAATCTGACACCTGAGATCGAAACAAAGGGGATCAAGATCACACAGCCGGATATCAACAGGCCGGCGCTGCAGCTTGCAGGTTATTTTGAGCATTATGAGGCAACACGTCTGCAGATCATCGGATTTGTAGAATATACCTATATGAACAGCCTGACGGAAGAGCGGAAGGAAGAGATCTTTGAAAAGCTGTTGTCCAATCCGATCCCGGTTATCGTGTTCTGCAGAGAGCTGCAGCCGGATCCGCTGTTTCTGAAAAAAGCGGTTGAGCACAAGATCCCACTGTTAATGACAAAGAAAGCAACTTCTGCTTTTACGGCGGAAGTGATCCGCTGGCTGAATGTAAAGCTGGCACCTTGTATTTCCGTACATGGTGTACTGGTGGATGTTTACGGTGAAGGCGTTCTTATCACAGGTGAGAGCGGAATCGGTAAATCAGAGGCAGCACTGGAGCTGATCAAGCGTGGACACCGTCTTGTCACAGATGACGTGGTAGAGATCCGCAAGGTAAGCGATGATACACTGATCGGATCTGCACCGGATATCACAAAGCATTTCATCGAGCTGCGCGGTATCGGTATTATCGATGTCAAGACACTGTTCGGTGTTTCCAGCGTAAAGGATACGGGAAATATCGATCTGGTCATCCGTCTGGAAGACTGGAGCAAGGATAAAGAATATGACCGTCTTGGTCTGGAAGAGGAATATGTGGATTACCTCGGCAATAAGATCGCAAGCCATACCATTCCGATCCGTCCGGGACGTAATCTGGCGCTGATCTGCGAGTCAGCAGCAGTCAACCACAGACAGAAAAAGATGGGCTATAATGCAGCACAGGAGCTTTATAAGCGTGTACAGGAATCGCTTGCAAAGCGTCGTGATGAAGATGAAGAATAAGAAAGTGTAAAAATAAAAGGAGTATACAGAAGAATGAAAAAATATTGTTTTGGAGTAGATGTCGGCGGTACAACGATCAAAATGGGATTCTTTGATACAGAAGGCAATGTCCTTGATAAATGGGAGATCCCGACACGTACGGAAAACGGCGGAGAAAATGTTCTGCCGGATATTGCAAAGGCAGTTAAAGATAAGCTGGCTGAGAAACAGATCGATAAAGAAGAAGTTTCGGGAATCGGTGTTGGTGTACCGGGACCGGTAGACAGCAAGGGTGTCGTATATAAATGTGTCAACCTCGGCTGGGGTATTTTTAATGTAAATGAAAAGCTGGAAGAACTGACAGGTATTTCCGTAAAAGCCGGAAATGATGCCAATGTAGCTGCACTCGGTGAAATGTGGAAGGGCGGCGGCCAGGGCTTCAATACACTGGTTGTTGTTACACTCGGTACCGGCGTTGGCGGTGGTATCATCTTAGACGGCCAGATGCTGACAGGTGCAAAAGGTGCAGGCGGAGAGATCGGTCATATCCATATGAATGACGAGGAGCCGGATGAATGCGGCTGTGGCAATCATGGCTGCTTAGAGCAGTACGCATCCGCAACAGGTGTGGTACGTCTGGCAAAACGTGCGCTTGCAAAAGCAACGGAAAAGAGTGTTTTAAACGCAGATACCGTAACAGCAAAGGATGTCTGGGATGCAGTAAAAGAGGGCGATCCTGTTGCACTGCAGGTGGCAGAGCAGTTTGGTAAATATCTTGGTGAAGGACTTGCAATCGTAGCGGATGTTATCAATCCGGAAGCATTCGTTATCGGTGGCGGCGTATCCAAGGCAGGAGAGGTACTCCTTTCCTATATCGAGAAAAACTATACAAAGAACGTATTCCATGCAAGCAGAGATATGAAGTTCACACTTGCAACACTCGGCAATGATGCAGGTATTTACGGCGCAGCGAAGTTAGTAATATAAATATAATGATGTCAGGGTCAAAAGGTCTAAACCCACATGAGCTTGCTCATAGGTGGGTGAAAGACCT
>ERZ1026776.647-NODE-647-length-23069-cov-9.268185_pt1 | contig 23069 bp, 22 predicted proteins | sample MGYA00380125_ERZ1026776 | MGnify/ENA primary metagenome ERZ1026776 (study PRJEB33269, sample SAMEA4719761) | human gut metagenome | biome: human-associated habitat; feature: organic feature; material: feces | place: Cameroon | collected 2013-10 ...
AGGAGAATTCAGACGGCCACGTAGAAGAACTGGTATCCTCCGTTTTGGGATGGAAGGATACACCTTGATTGCGGTAAGGAGGTGAATCGTGTGGGCTTATGTCTGTTTGCGAACAATTATGTGATAGATCATGCGAAAAATCGAGTGATAGACCAGAATAAAAAGCCCACTGCTGTTCACCTTGCTGGCATGATGCGCAAAGGTGAAAACGAAGTGGGCTTGTTAAGGTTTTGCAAAAATGTAAAATTCTGTAGACTGCGTTTGAACTGCAACAGGGCGTTTTGGCCCTTATTGCGGCCACATTGCATTTAAAATGACCTTGGGCGAAACTGCCGTCCGAGGGCTTTTGCATGTCCGGAGATCAGTGATAACAATCTGTCGGTCTTGGGAGAAGAGGAACGGCTATCTAAAAGGAAGGTGCTTGCCGGAACGGTGTGAGTTAAGGGAATTACTTTATGGCAGTTTGCGTTTTTAATGCACAAGCAACATCCGCAAATTGCAGATCGCAAATATGCCGTGTTGATAGGTACTGCTTTTGAAAATTGCGATAAAACGAATAACGATAAGAAACGTATAGACAAGAATTTGTGTGAGGAGAAAATGTAGGATTCACATTATTAAGATATGATCAATAAGAATTTGAGGAGTAGATACTATGAAAAATTATAAGATTGCTGTTGCAGGTACAGGCTATGTGGGCCTATCTATTGCCACGTTGTTGTCCCAGCACCATCAGGTGACTGCTGTGGATATCATCTCGGAGAAGGTTGAGATGATCAACAATCGTATGTCTCCGATTCAGGATGATTATATTGAGAAGTACCTTGCAGAGAAAGAACTGAACCTGATCGCGACGTTGGATGCTAAGGCTGCATACGCCGATGCGGATTTTGTGATAATTGCGGCCCCTACAAACTACGACAGCCACACGCAGCACTTCGACACATCGGCAGTCGAAGCTGTAATCAAGCTGGTTATGGAGTGCAATCCAGATGCTATCATGGTCATTAAGTCCACCATTCCGGTTGGTTACACCGCAAGCGTGCGTGAGAAGTTTAACAGCAAGAACATCATCTTCAGCCCGGAGTTCCTGCGTGAGTCCAAGGCACTGTATGACAATCTGTATCCTTCTCGTATCATTGTTGGCACTGATCTGAACGATGAGCGTTTGGTCGAGGCTGCACACGAGTTCGCTGGTCTGTTGCAGGAAGGTGCCATCAAGGAGAACATCGACACTCTGTTCATGGGCTTCACCGAGGCAGAGGCAGTCAAGCTGTTCGCCAATACATATCTGGCTCTTCGCGTTGCTTACTTTAACGAACTGGACACCTATGCAGAAAGCAAGGGTTTGAACACTCAGCAGATCATTGATGGCGTTTGCCTCGATCCTCGTATCGGCAGCCATTACAACAATCCGTCCTTCGGCTACGGCGGTTACTGCCTGCCCAAGGATACTAAGCAGTTGCTGGCAAACTATGCCGATGTCCCGGAGAACCTGATCGAAGCAATTGTTGAGAGTAACAGAACTCGTAAGGACTTCATTGCTGATCGTGTCCTGAAGCTGGCTGGCTACTACGGCTATGACGAGGACAACGAATACGATGAGAAGCAGGAGAAGTTTGTAACCATCGGCGTGTACCGTCTGACCATGAAGAGCAACAGCGATAACTTCCGCCAGAGCTCTATTCAGGGCGTTATGAAGCGCATCAAGGCCAAAGGTGCAACTGTCATTATTTATGAGCCGACTCTGAAAGACGGCGATACTTTCTTTGGTAGCCTGGTGGTCAATGATCTGGCTAAGTTCAAGGAGATGAGCCACGCCATTATCGCAAATCGCTATGACAAGTGCTTGGATGACGTGAAAGAGAAGGTTTACACACGCGATATTTTCCAGCGCGATTAAATCTACAATAATGTGATGAGGAAAACAGCGGAATGCAAAACAGACTACAAGAACAAACATTTGAAGCAGTATATCAGGCTAATAAGGAAAAGAGCGTCTATAGATTTATCAAAAGACTCTTCGATTTTTTTGTTGCATTGGTTGCAATCATTATAATATCGCCGTTGCTCCTGATTATTTCTGCAGTTGTCTATTTGGGGGATCCAGGACCTGTCGTTTATGGACAGATTCGAATCGGAAAGGACGGGAAACCATTTAAAATATGGAAATTCAGAAGTATGTATAAGAATGCGGATAAGATGATTGATCAACTTACTGACGAACAAAGACAGCAGTACATTACAGAATTCAAAATTGACAACGATCCGCGCATTACACCAGTGGGTAACTTCTTAAGAAAAACCAGTCTTGATGAATTGCCGCAACTTTTCAATGTACTCAGCAACGATATGAGCCTAGTTGGTCCACGTCCATTGATTGAGTCAGAAATTCAAACATATTATGAGGATACATACGATACATTATTATCTGTGAAACCGGGAGTAACCGGTTATTGGCAGGCCTACGCACGAAACAACGCAACCTATCAAAGCGGAAAAAGGCAGCAAATGGAAATGTACTATATTAGTCATGCTTCCATAATATTAGACATCAAGATTCTGTTCAGAACAGTCGTTTCCGTATTGCATAAGGATGGCGCAAAATAAATTTTTAAAGGAGAGGATAGAATGAAAGGTATTATTTTGGCAGGTGGCTCTGGCACTCGTCTGTACCCGTTAACAAAGGTTACGAGCAAGCAGCTCTTACCCATCTTTGATAAACCGATGATTTATTATCCAATGTCCGTTCTGATGAACGCTGGCATCCGCGACATTTTAATTATTTCCACACCGCAGGACACGCCTCGATTCGAAAATCTGCTGGGCGATGGTCACCAGTTTGGTGTGAATTTGACTTATGCTGTTCAGCCGTCCCCGGATGGACTGGCGCAGGCATTTATCATTGGTGCCGACTTTATCGGTAATGATTCTGTGGCAATGGTGCTAGGCGATAACATCTTTGCTGGCCACGGCCTGAAAAAGCGTCTGCAGGCCGCTGTTCAAAATGCAGAAAATGGAAAGGGGGCAACAGTATTTGGCTACTATGTAGACGATCCGGAGCGTTTCGGCATTGTAGAATTCGATAAGAACGGTAAGGCTGTTTCTATCGAAGAAAAACCGGAGCATCCGAAGAGCAATTACTGTGTGACCGGTTTGTATTTCTATGACAATCGCGTGGTTGAGTTTGCTAAGAACCTGAAACCGTCTGCTCGCGGTGAACTGGAAATTACGGATCTGAACCGCATTTATCTGGAAGATGGTTCCCTGAATGTGGAACTGCTGGGTCAAGGCTTTACTTGGCTGGATACAGGTACACACGAGAGTCTGGTGGATGCAACTAACTTCGTGTGTACGGTGGAGCAGCATCAGCACCGTAAGATTGCCTGTCTGGAAGAAATCGCATACCTGAACGGCTGGATCAGTAAGGACGAACTAATGGAAGTCTATGAAGTCATGAAGAAAAACCAGTACGGCCAGTATCTGAAGGACGTCATGGATGGCAAGTATCAGGAGCATCTGTATTAATAAAAGAAGAAACAAAAGATAAGTGCAGAGGAGAATAAATCATGAATATTATTGTTACCGGCGGCGCTGGTTTTATTGGTAGTAACTTTGTGTTTCACATGCTGAAAAAGTATCCGTATTACAGGATTATCTGCTTGGACAAACTGACCTACGCAGGTAATCTGTCCACACTGGCACCTGTTATGGATAACCCGAATTTCCGTTTCGTGAAGGCAGATATCTGCGACCGTGAGGCTGTAGACAAACTGTTTGAAGAAGAGCATCCGGACATCGTGGTGAACTTTGCGGCAGAATCTCATGTTGACCGATCCATCGAAGATCCCGGTATTTTCCTTCAGACCAATATCATTGGCACTAGTGTGCTGATGGATGCTTGCCGCAAATATGGCATTCAGCGTTACCATCAGGTTTCTACCGATGAGGTTTACGGCGATCTGCCGCTGGATCGTCCTGACCTGTTCTTTACTGAAGAGACTTCGATTCACACCAGCTCTCCGTATAGTAGTTCTAAGGCTGCTGCTGATCTGCTGGTTTTGGCTTACCACCGTACTTATGGCCTGCCTGTGACCATTTCCCGTTGCTCCAACAATTATGGTCCTTATCACTTCCCGGAGAAGCTGATTCCGCTGATGATTGCAAATGCACTGGCTGACAAGCCATTGCCTGTTTACGGAGAGGGTTTGAACGTCCGTGATTGGCTGTATGTTGAAGACCACTGCAAGGCCATTGACCTGATTATTCACAAGGGCCGTGTTGGTGAAGTCTACAATGTCGGCGGTCATAACGAGAAACAGAATATCGAAATTGTAAAGATTATCTGCAAGGAGCTGGGTAAGCCGGAGAGCCTGATTACCCACGTTGGTGATCGCAAAGGCCACGATATGCGTTATGCCATTGATCCGACCAAGATTCATAACGAGTTGGGTTGGCTGCCGGAGACCAAGTTCGAGGATGGCATCAAGAAGACCATCCAGTGGTATCTCGATAACCGTGAGTGGTGGGAGACAATCATCAGCGGTGAGTATCAGAATTACTACGAGGAAATGTATAGCAATCGCTAAGAATCCTTGGGAGAAATTAGGAGGAGATAGAAAAAATGGGTCAGATTAAAGTTGAGAAAAATGTAGGTGGCATCGAGGGCCTTTGCGTTATTGAGCCTGCTGTTCATGGCGATGCTCGTGGCTATTTCATGGAAACCTACAACGAAAAGGATATGAAAGAAGCTGGCATTGACATCCATTTTGTGCAGGACAATCAGTCCATGTCCACAAAGGGGGTGCTGCGAGGCTTGCATTTCCAGAAGCAGTATCCGCAGTGTAAGTTGGTACGCGCTGTGCGCGGTACTGTGTTTGATGTTGCTGTCGATCTGAGAAGTGATTCTAAAACCTACGGCAAGTGGTATGGCGTTACTCTGTCGGCTGAGAACAAGAAGCAGTTCCTCATCCCAGAGGGCTTTGCACATGGCTTCCTTGTTCTGAGCGATGAGGCAGAGTTCTGTTACAAAGTCAATGACTTCTGGCATCCGAATGACGAGGGCGGCATGGCTTGGAATGACCCGGAGATTGGCATTGAATGGCCGGAACTGAAGGGCGAGTACAGGGGCAGTGCAAGTGTAGAGGGATACACGCTGGAAGATGGTACTGCACTTAATTTGAGTGATAAGGATCAGAAGTGGCTTGGATTGAAAGATACTTTTAAATTCTAACGGAGGAAATTAAAATGAAGATTCTTGTAACTGGTGCGAACGGCTATTTGGGTCAGGGTGTTGTAAAAGCACTCTTGGAAAACGGGCACAGCGTTGTGGCTGCGGACTTTAAGACCACTTATGTGGATGATCGAGCAGAAAAGATGGATTGTAATTTATTCTCAATCGAAAATCCATTTGAATATTTTGGCAAGCCCGATGTTCTCTTGCACATGGCTTGGAGAGACGGTTTTGTGCATTATTCGGAAAACCATATTGCAGACCTGCCGAAACATTATCATTTCTTGAAGCAAATGGTTGATGCTGGCATTGATAAAATCAGTGTTATGGGAACAATGCACGAAATTGGCTTCTTTGAAGGCAGCATTAATGAAAATACTCCATGCCATCCTATGAGTCTTTACGGCATTGGCAAGGATGCATTGCGCAACAGTGTTGTAATGATGACTAACGGCAAACATACAAACTGGCAGTGGTTGCGTGGTTATTACATTGTAGGACATTCTGAGTTCGGCAGTTCTATTTTCTCGAAAATTACAGCGGCAGAAAAAGAAGGTAAAACCGAATTTCCGTTTACAATGGGACAAAATCAGTTCGATTTTATTGACTACGATGAATTCTGTGAGCAGGTCGCAGCTGCAGTTCGTCAGGATGAAATCAACGGCATCATTAACATTTGTTCTGGTAAACCGGAAAAACTTGCAGATCGTGTAGAACGCTTTATTAAAGAAAATAAATATAATATTAAGTTGAAATATGGCGCATTCCCTGATCGTCCGTATGATTCCAAGGCAGTATGGGGCGATAATAAAAAAATTAGCCAGATACTAAACGAGAAGAAATTCAAAGCCTAAAATACAAATCGTTAACTTGTGACATGTTGGAAGAAAGCATGGAAGGCTATTTCTAATGATTGTGAAAGACAAATTTTATATTAAATATGATTGGGGGAGGGTAAATTCCGATGGATAAGAAGTTGTTATTGATAGCTCCGCTATTTTTCGACTACTATAAAGAAATTATAAAGGAAGCAGAACTTTTAGGCTTTCGAGTGGATTATATCTGTGATGCACCAAGCAATTCAAACATCTCAAAGGCTATTGGGCGAATTAACAAGAAACTTTTGCAAAGCTCTACGAAAAAATATTTTAATGATAGCGTACTCCCGAAGATAAAAGGAAAACAATACGATTACGTCCTCTTAGTTGCAGGTATGACATTTGCATTTAATCCTGATATGGTGGGAATGATAAAAAAGTTGAATCCTGCGGCGAGATTTGTAATGTATCAATGGGATTCTGAAAAGAATCTTCCGTATTCTATAGCAATTCATCCGTATTTTGATAAATTGTATTCGTTCGATTTGAATGATTGCCAGCAGTCCACTAAATATGAGTTCCTTCCACTATTCTATACTAGAGTATACGAAGAAATCGGAAAAACACAGGTGGCGTCGTTTGTATATGATTGCTCTTATGTTGGGACGGCGCATCCACAAAAATATAAAGACATCAATGAAATGGCAGAACAGTTGAAGACTGTGATGCCAAAACAGTTTATATATCATTATATGCCGTCGGTTTTAAAGTTTGCATATCATAAATTGTTGGCAAAAGAATTTCGACATGCAAAACTCAATGAATTTAAGACAGCAAAATTGAACGCGAATCAGTTAATGCAGATTATTGAAGACTCAAAGTGCATTCTCGATGCGCCACAAGCGGGTCAAACCGGATTGACGATTCGAAGTATTGAATGCCTTGGTGCAAAGAGAAAGCTCATTACATCAAACCCGGAAATAAAAAAATATGATTTCTATGATCCGGCAAATATTTTGGTGTTTGATGGGACAATCGATTCAGAATGCGAATTTTTTAAATGTAATTACAGGGAAATCGATGAGAGAATTTATAAGAGATATTCTCTGAGAGAATGGCTGAAAACGATGCTATAAGACTACAAAGATATATATAGGAATACAAATAATAATGTCGATAAATTTTGAAAAATTAAAATGGGCCATTCGGGCGTTGCTTAGTAAACCGTTATATGGCGAAATGGGTAAAATGTGCTATATAGGGCGACCGTGCTTTATATCAAACAAGAAAAGAATAAAGATGAAAAACAGAGTGCGGATATATCCCGGAATGCGAAGTGAGACACTAGATGGGGGAACAGTCGAGATTGGAAACAATGTTTCGATAGGTCAAAATTTTCATGTTGTTGCAGCCGGGAAAAAAGTTTCAATTGGAAATAATGTGACAATATCAGGAAATGTATTTGTTTCAAACTGTGACCATACATTTGATGATGAAAATAAGATGACGTTAGAGTTGCCCCTCACGATTAGGGATACCTCAATAGGAGATGCAGCATTTGTGGGGTATGGGGTGGTGATTTTGGCAGGGACACATATCGGAAAGCATTGCATTATAGGTGCAAATTCGGTTGTGAGAGGTAATTTCCCAGACAATACGATGATCGCTGGAAATCCTGCGCGTATCTTAAAAAAATATAGTCCAACTGATAAAAAATGGAAAAGGTGTGAAGTAAATCGATGATTTCTGTGTGTATGGCTACATACAATGGAGAAAAATATATTAAAGAACAGATTGAATCTATTTTATCTCAGATAGGAAGCCATGATGAACTAATAATTTCTGATGATATGTCATCTGATGAAACCGTTGACGTAATAAAATCGATAGATGATCGGCGAATTAAGCTTTATTATCATCAAGAAGATCACGGTTTTGTAAAAAATTTTGAAAATGCATTGTCGAAAGCCAAAGGAGACATTATATTTCTGTCGGATCAAGATGACATTTGGCTTCCCAATAAAGTGAAAAAAACACTGACAGCATTAGTCGATTGCGACTTTGTTGTATCTGATTGCATAACAGTAAATGAGAAAAATGAAATCATTAGCGAATCTAGAATAAAAGACTATAATATAAAAACTGGATTCTGGAGACTAATGATAAAGACTCGTTATTTGGGATGTTGTATGGCATTCAATAGAAATGTTTTAAATGCGGTCTTACCATTTCCACAAAACAGTTATTTAGTTGAACATGATTTATGGATTGCAGCTGTCTCTGAGTGCTTCTTTAAAACAAAATTGATTTATGAACCGCTCATCAAGTACAGACGGCATGGGGGCAATGTGTCTTCTGGTGGAGAAGGTAAGGGATATCCTCTTTTAATCAAAATCTATAGACGCATTTATAGGCTTGTATGTCTCATGAGAATATCAAGAAAAGTCGAAAATCAACTTTCAGAGTAGCATTATAGATAACTGTTGATAACAAGAAATTAAACTTATTGCTTAAATAAAAATATGATTTTTACATTTAATGCGCTTTCAATATTATTATACGGATTAATTGTAAAGCGAAAGCTTGCAGAAGATAAATACAAAAAGCGGTATCTTACCTTGTGCTTTTTTCAGATGCTGTTGATACAGGGCTTGCGAGGTATTAACGTTGGTACAGATACGATAATGTACACAGAAGTGTATAATAACTATTTGCATAGTGAATATTATGCATATCAATTTACTCACCTTGAAAAGGGATTTCAACTTCTATATAGCGTTCTGCATAGAGTCTCGGCAGATGAGCAAGGGCTTCTGATTACAATGAGTGCAATCACGATGGCCGGATTCGGATATTTCATTTATAAAAACTCAAAAGATGTATTGATGAGTACATTTTTATTTGCGTGTATGTTCTATCCAAATTCATTTAATATTTCCAGACAATATCTTGCACTTTCTCTTTCAATTAATTCGTATGAACTGATTCGTGAAAAAAAATATATCAAGGCTGCCTTATTGGTAATAGTAGCTTTTTCTATCCATCAAACATCCATTCTGATGCTGGTACCATTCTTTATAGGATGGCTGAAAAACTGGAAGGCTATACGAAACATTTTATTGGTTTTAAGCGTGGTGGTGTTTTTGTTCGGTGGAAAAATTGTTGCTATAGTACTGCCACTGGTCGGAAAGTCGTACTATATATCGGGAGCAGGTGCGAACTATTCGGTAAATCGATTGTTTAGAATGACAACAGCTTTGACTGTAGTAATAGCAACAGTCGTTTTGTATTTGACAAAAAGAGTTGCCCGAGAAGATAAAGAACAGATGAATATTTTGTCTGGTGTGGCATTTGTTAATATGATTTTTGGTGTCCTTTACCTTAAATTTGAGTTTTTTTCAAGACTGATTGAATCAATGAATCTTTATATTCTGGTCAGCTTACCGATAGGCATTCACAAGGCAAGAACGCGATACAGACCGCTTATAGAAGTTGGTGTTTACGGCATTGCTTTCTTGTTGATGCTGAATGCAGTATTCAATAGTAATAGCGGCGTGGAATCGTACAAAATGTTTTTTATGTGAGGGAAAATGAATAACATTAATGATATTGTTTTTCAGGTATACGATGGTGTGCTTGATATGAACTACTCAAAAAATCAAAAAAAGGGAGTGCTTGAAAAGGTAAAAAAACTGATTCGATACATTTCAACTGGTTATATTTTTGAAATGGGTGAAACTAAAAAGCTGATGAATGAAAGAAATCATTTCACAGCAACAAATGATCAGTATAGTAATCTGAAAATAGCAATCTATACAGTAAGCACTGGCGGATATGATAATATCAAAGAGCCAATCTATGTGGATGAGAATATTGATTACTATGTCTTCACAAATCAAGAACTGAACCCTTATAGCGTTTGGAAAAAGATTGAACTCCCTCAAGAAATCGAGGAGTTCTCTTCGTTGGAGAAGGCTCGCTATCTGAAGACCCATCCGCATTTGTTTTTCAAGAATTACGACTATTCTATGTTTGTTGATGGAAATGTTCAGATTACCTGTGATATCCGACCACTATTTTATACACTTGAGGAGTCTGGGAAACTGATGGCTATCCATCGGCATCAGGTCAGAGATTGCGTATATGATGAAGCACGAGCAATCAAGGCTGTAAACAAGGCACCTAAAAAGCTTTTGAATCAGCAAACTGCACAATATAAGACTGAGGGCTTTCCTGCGCATTTCGGGCTGTTTGAGACCAACATTGTGATTCGGAAGCAGAATGACCCAAAGTGTATTGCAGTAATGGAAACCTGGTGGAGCGAGATTCACAAGTGGACAAAGCGAGACCAGGTGAGTTTTACGTATGCATTGTGGAAGAACGGCCTGAAAGCAGAAGATGTTTTATCGCTTGGAAATAATTCACGGCGTAATCCATATTTTATTGTAGATAGCCATCGATGATAGCAAATTGGTGATAGTATGGGAATAAAGAAATATCTAATTTACTTCATTAAAAGTCGGAAAGACCCATCCTTAACATCGTATTATCGATGGGTTGGGGCAAATATAGGCAATAATTGCTCCTTCGTTGGAAGAAATATTTCGCTTTCATCCGAACCTTACTTAATAACGCTCGGAGATAATGTAAGAGTAAGCTTTGATGTTGCGTTTGTTACGCATGACGGTGGAACGCATATTTTAAGAGATGAGATACCAAACGCATCGCTTTATGGTACCATTACAGTCGGAGATAATGTATTCATTGGGGCAAGAGCAATTATTATGCCAAATGTAAAGATTGGAAATGATTGCATAATTGGAGCAGGTAGTATTGTCACGAAGGATGTAGAAGACGGAACAATTGTTGCAGGTATTCCGGCAAAAAAAATATGCTCAGTTGAAGAGTATAAAAACAGACATAAAGATGAATTAATGTGTATAGCTGATTACCCTTACGATAAAAAGAAAAAAATCCTTGAAGAAAAATTTTATAAGAGACAATAGTATGATTAAAAAACTAATTATTCTTGGAAATGGTGTCGACTGGTGTAGTAAATCGCTTAGTGGATTTATAAATAATCCGAATGTTTTTGTTATTAATAAAAAATTTCCAGTAAACGAAAAAGCTGAAAAAGCGGCAAGAGTTTATTTTAGTTACAGAATTAACAGGTATATCTCCATGCCACTGAAAAAATGTTGGTATTCATGGATTGGAAATTGTGTCCAAGAAAAAACAACGGATGGGTGTAATACATGTTTGCTGGTATATGACCATAATGTTTTTGGGGGAGAAAAAACATTTGTGGAATATGTGCGCAAAAAATTCTCAAAAATTAAAATAGCATATATATTTACGAACATCGTAGAATTATCGGCAGCCAAAGAAAAAAACTATGTGGAAAAGCTCAATGACTGGTATGATGTAGTATTTGCTTTTGACCCTGAAGATGCAAAGAAATATAACTTTGCATACTCTCCATTAATTTATGATCCGGATCCGGCGTATGACAAAGATACAATGGAAAATAAGGAAAACACCGTGTTTTATGTAGGTCAGGCGAAAGATAGACTACCAAGTCTGATGGCTGCTTATCAAAAGTTAAAAAAACTTGGCGTACAGTGTGATTTTCACATTGCAAGAGTACCAGAAGAAGATATTATATCTACAGAGGATATTACATATAATCAGTGGATGAGTTATGCGGAGGCGGTAACGGCTATTCAAAAGTCAACTTGCCTTTTGGATGCGATTCAGGGAAATTCTACGGGGCTGACAATTAAAACTTGTGAAGCGGTATGCTATGATAAGAAGCTGATCACAACCAATAAGCATGTAATCGAGTATCCGTTTTACGATCCGCGCTATATTCGAATCATCGAATCCCCAGATGACATTGATGAGGCGTTCTTTAGCGAAAACCGGGAAGTTCATTATTCTAAAGAAGGAAAAGAATACTTCTCTGCAAGTAGTTTTTTAAAGCGACTAGATAATGAAATAACTAAGGGAGTATTGGGATGAAAATAGCATTTTATCTACCGAGAGTGTATTATAATCCAGGTGGTGGTGCTAAGATTGTACTGGAATATGCAGACTATCTAGCGAATAAAGGGCATAGTGTTTCAGTGTATTATCATATTCCTTCAATTTCTTTTCAGAGGCCTTATACTGTGAAACGCAACATCAGAATTGGTATAGATTATCTTATGGGAGAGCTATATGGATGCAGTAGATGGTTTGCGCTGAATAAAAATGTAAAGCAAAAGATTATAACCAATGTGAACGAAATAGATCCATGTGATATTGTTGTTGCTACAGCGATACAATTAGTTGAACCGATTTTGAATCTGCCACAACAATATAAAAATAAGGTGTATTTAATTCAAGGGTTTGAAACATGGGAATTTCCCGAAAAACGGATTTTTTCAATTTATAAAAAATCAAAAAATAATATCGTTATATCAAGATGGCTTAAAAATATTGTTGATGGAAATAGTGACGAAAGTGCCTATTTGATTCCAAATTCAATAGACAGTAATATTTTTTTTAATTCTAATCAACATAGAATTCCGCATAGTATAACCTTTCATTATCGATCTGCACCGATAAAGGGTTGTAAATATGCAGTGAAGATTATAACAGAGCTATATAAATTGTACCCAGATTTGAAGGTCAAAGTCATATCAACGGAGAAAAAAATCCCGGAACTCCCAAAGTGCTGTGAGATTTTTACAAATGTGAAACCATGCAAAGTTGCAGAAATCAACAATTATTGTGAAATATTCATGTGTACAACAATCGAAGAAGGGTTTGGGTTGCCAGGGTTGGAAGCTATGGCGTGTGGCTGTGCATTGGTGACAACAAATTATGCAGCGGTATATGATTATGCAGAAGACAACTATAACGCATTAATATCGCCAGTAAAAGACACGGATAAAATGCTTGAAAATATTATTAGGATATTTGAAGATACTACTTTGAAAAGTAAACTTTCAAGGAATGCTGTCAACACAGCAATGCAACGAAGTAAGAAAGTATCACTTGCGTCAATGGAAAAGTATTTTGAAGAATTGGTGAATAACACAAATGATGAAAATTAATCAGGACGACAAAATTTTAATAGTGGCTCCGCATCCGGATGACGAGAGCATTGGTATGGGTGGCTTTTTATCGCTTTATGGTCCTCAATGTGATGTGTTACTTGTAACAGATGGGAGAAAAGGCCATAAGGGAACAATTGAGGACATAGATGAATTTATATTAAAGCGAAAGCAGGAAGTAAAAAGTGCGTGCCAAATTGCTAATGTTCATGATTTGTTCTTTTTAAATATAGAAGATAGGACAACATTAAAAAATAAAAGTAAGGTCAAAAATTTTGATATTAGCAAATACACATATATCTTCATTCCAAATCGAAATGAAACACATGTTGACCACTGTGTGCTATATTCGATCTTTAAAAGAAAGCTCGCTGGAAAGCAGAAACTACTAGAGTACGAAGTATGGACACCGATGCCAAAGACAAATATGTATTTGGATATTAGCGATGTGGTAGAGAAGAAAAAGGAAATGATTTCGCAGCATAAATCACAACTGGTGGATTGTGACTATGTTAATAGAGCACTCGCACTTAACTATTATAGAGGTATGTACTATCATTGTGAGTATGCTGAAGTTTATAATCAATGTGATTTTTCATGGATTGGATTTCTGAAATATAGGGTTCCAATTTTGTGGAAGATCCGAATAAAACAAATTTTAGAAAAGCTTAGATCGCTCAATATTTTTTAAGGAGTGGCTTTAATGAAGAAAAACCCGATTAAAGCAAGTATATGGTATACAGTCGGCAATTATTTTTTAAAGGGAATTGGACTGATAACGATACCGCTCTTTTCAAGGTTGCTGTCTGTGGAAGATTATGGCATATATAATACATTTATAGCATATGAATCCTTTTTGTATCTATTCATTGAATTGGCATTACATGAGTGCTTGAGAAAAGCTAAATATAAATATGACAATTTAAACTCCTTTTCGGCAAATATTCTGCTGATACCTATTTTTTTTGTGGTTTTCTATGAGATTTTATTTGTTCCGTTTTCCACTTCTCTTGCAAAAATTGCAAATTTGCCTCAGAGTGTAATTCCAATTTTGATTTGGTACAGTTTTTGCTCAGGAGTTATAACCTATTATAGAGCATTGATTGCACTGGATTATAATTACAATTCTTATTTGAAAATATCTTTGTTTAATGTTATATGCAATGTTTTCCTGTCGATTTTCCTAATGCTTACCTGCTTTTCCAATAGAAAGTTTATGGGCAGAATTGTCGGTGGAGCAATTGCATATTCGATAGTCGCACTCTACGCTATTGTATTGATTTTTAAAAACAGTAAGCCTAAAATTAATTGGAATCATTACAAATTTGCGCTAAAGTATTCTCTGCCGATTATCCCGCATGGTCTAGCACAGATAGTTTTGTTGCAATTTGACCGAATTATGATAAATTCGCTTGTGGGAAGCACTGAGGCCGGAATTTATGGCTTCTCATACACAGTATTCACAATGGCGCAAATTTTATCGCAATCATTAGATTCTGTATATGAACCTTGGGTTTTTGAGCAATTTAATAATCAAAATCATAAAAAGATTAAAACCATTAATAATTCTTATTGCATTCTGCTTTGCTTGATGATTGGATTGTGTATCATTTTTTCACCAGAAATTATATATATTTTAGGTGGAAAAAAGTACTCGGAATCAATAAAATGCCTTGTCCCGGTCTTGCTGGGTGGATTTTTCTCGATGCTATATTCAATGCCAGCACAAATTGAATACTATTATGAAAAGACAGCATATATTTCTATAGGAACTACGCTGGCAGCGTTATTGAACGTTGTATTGAACTGGGTTTGCATTCCTAAATTTGGCTATGTAGCAGCGGCATATACGACCTTGGCTACATATTTTTTGTACTTTTTTATACATTTGATTCTTGCATACAAGCTTAGTGGTTATGCGACGATTAATATAAAAATATTAGGAATGTGTGCGGGTACTTTGATTTTATTGTGCGTGTGTTTGGTTACGCTCTATTCTTATTTTGTTTTACGACTGGTGATTTACTCGATATTTTTAGTGGCAACTACATATATTTTGGTTAAACAATTATTTGGAGATCCCCAAAAACTAATTCTCATGATAAAGCAGCATAATACCAAACTGTAATAAACTGAAAATCTAGAATCAGCTTCAGAAATTATTTAACTATATGTAACAAATCAAGGATTGTCATTCAGCGGAATCAGCGAATCCTGTGCAGCAATAGAATTTTCAAGAATTCTAAAAGCGAGATTGGAGTCGGAGCGATGCAGGTGAATCAGATGAAAAGAGCAACAAAACGAGAGCAATGGAAGCAACGCATTGTATCACCGGTGACCACATCCTGTATATCTACGGCTGCTACATGAAGGAGCGTGGAAAACTCCTGACCAATACCGTGGTCACCACGGTTATGTCCAACTTTGGTCTGTACAAGGCTTTTGACGAGCAGGGCATCGGCTATGCTAAGACTGCTGTGGGCGACAAATATGTTTACGAGTATATGGCTAAAAACGGCTGCCGTATCGGTGGTGAGCAGAGCGGACACATCATCTTCTCCAAGTACGCAAGCACCGGTGACGGTATCCTGACCAGTCTCAAGATGATGGAGGTCATGCTGGCAAAGAAGATGCCCATGAGCAAGTTGGCTGAGTCGCTGAAGATCTACCCGCAGGTACTGGAGAATGTTCGCGTTACCGACAAAAAGGCTGCGCAGAACGACCCAGCGGTGCAGGAGGCAGTCAAGGCTGTGGCTGAAGCTCTAGGCGATACTGGTCGTATTCTGGTGCGCGAGTCCGGCACGGAGCCTGTCGTGCGCGTGATGGTGGAAGCCCCCGACCATGATACCTGCCAGAAGTATGTTTCTCAGGTCGTGGAAGTCATCAAGAACAAGGACTATGCTGTCTGAATGTGGGTAGTAAATACAGGCTGATGTGTATTTCACCTGCGCTCTTAAAAACTGATCTTTAAAGGATTGTACTAAAGCTGTGGGAGGTATCTCACGGCTTTAATATTTGAGACTTTTTGTACCCTTACGCGGTAGATTGTATGCAACGTGAAATGAGTCGTATCTCGTGAAAACAGCAAGGCAGTATTTAAAACAGCGTATCGACTCGGCATCAGCTGGCCCTTCGATGATGACATTACCAATGCCATTCTGGAACGGTTGCCCCTTCCGGATAAATACAAGAATGTTTGCGCATATAGACTGCGTGATTTTACCAAGTCCTGATTCAACAATTATATATCATTAGTATAGCGATAGGGATTTGCCGCTTTTATTTTTCTGATTTGTTGCGGCAAAGTATACCGGTCAGTGTTGTGATGATTCCAACATATCTATCAATTTACGCATATAAACAAGATTGCTTGCGATATACTGTGTCATATTGTCCATCCGGTGGATATCGTAGTTCTTTAGGATTTCAAAGTTCTGAGACTCAATTTGCTCGATGCTCAGTAATTCTATCAGGTCAGCATTCGTGAATGTAAGGTCTACCATTTCATGGGCGAGGATGTTGCGCATGTGGAGCAATCGAAGTACACAATCGTAAAACGAATACTCGGTTGCTGTTCGTTGAACAGAAGGGACAGTGAGCTCGAATGCGTTTAAGCAAGAGTTTTTCCGAAACAACTTAATAATCTGGTGAATTTTGAGCTCATGGAAGGTCTCGTTCTCATCAAATTTTACAATATTCAGCTTTGCAGCATCATTCTCGAAATCAATGAATGCACCGAGTCTACTGCCATTGTAAAAGTGAAGCTGGTAGATGATTTTATCGGGCAATGAGGAAAGACTATCTTCAAATATTTTCCGAATCACCTTTTCAAGACGATTGTAATCTTTGAGAAATTCATAAATCATAAGGGATTTTATCTGAATAGATAGCGTAGTTGGATTTATGGCAGTCATGTTATCTCTCCGTCAAAATCTCCTTTACTCTTCGAAGTCGCTCATTTACGTTGCTTGTGGTAGCAGGAGACTTTTTGAGCGTTTTCTTTATCAGATCGTCAGTGAAAATTTCCTCGAGATTGGGGATGTCTTCTGGTGCGCCGATAGAGTCGATAAAAGGAATGATGGCATCGATTATGTAATCGGAATTTGGAATAGTGCCGTAATTGTGCCGCAACTGAATTGTTGCATTCAGTAGCAAGAGAAGATTCTCTTCGCTAATGGTAACGTTTCCCTTCTGTATGTCCTGCAGAACATTATTGATCATATCACGCGGTCTGGAATTGTAACCGTCAACTATGCCCTTATCAGGATTAGAACGTAGGTAGAATGCAAGGGATTTATAGAACCGGCCATAATCTTCATACCGCTTGATATCGTTTGAGGAAAAGATAGATTCATAGAGCTCAGAGTGCGACATCTGTTGCTCCTCAACAAATTTAGTAATCCGATCAGTGGTTTTTGATTTGTAGATGGCTCGTCTGATTTCGTTCACCTTCAATTTTTCGGCACCACGATTCAGTCGAGCGAAAATATCATATTTAGTGAACTCAGGTGAGCTAGCTGTAATTACATAAATATCGAGGATAGAAGACAACATTTGAGATGTTTTTTCCGGGCTGATCTCACGAACCTCAGCAAAAGATTTTCCACCAAAAATATCAGCATAATACTCAAGATTTCGTTCACTTAGTCGAAGAGTTCCCTTGATGAAATCTATAATTGCCGTTAGACGTTGCTTTCCGTCGACAACTTCGTACTTTGTTTCATCGAGAATATCATCACTTGGAACTTCTACAACGTAAATAGGCGGAATCATAATCTCCATATAAAGAGATTCGATAAAGGCTGTTTTCTTGTCATTGCCCCAAATCGCTCGACGCTGATAGTCTGGGTCTAGGATGAGCCTTCCGTCTCGGATTTTTTGATAAATTTCAGCAATAGACCATGTCTGACGAACGATTTTTGTTTTCTGCAGGAGATTTCTTTTTTCTATAAATTCGTTTTCAACGGGCTCCTTTTGATCCTGCTCGACTCCAGTGTTTTCCGCAAGCTGAAGAAGCTCGTCTTCCTGGCAATCGTTGACTTGCATAACCTCGAGATTTTCCATCAGGATACCTCCTTAGTTCTTTTTATATGGTAGTGATTTAATATAGTTCTGCATATAGCACCAATCGGGAATATATTTTCCATCCTGTAACTTTGCTGGCAAAAGTATCGTTGATTTGACCATTCTTTCAGGTCTCCATTTGCGACCGTAGGCCCACCGATACTTATCCATTTCAATCACGGTTGCAACGAACATCGCAATATACATATCGAACGATCCGTTTATAATGTACAGGGGATTTACATCATGACTACAAGTGAATTCGATGGGCTGGAAAAATGCGCATCCAACAGAACCGTTGTTTGTCACACACAGTGCTTTGCCGTCAAAGATTTTTTCCTCGATTCCGACATTGTTGTCATCACCTGTCTTAGATGCGACTTCGATGTCCTCCATGGAATAGTATTCTGTAACGCCGTTGCACCGTTCAGTTGCTCCTAGGAATGGAATCTCACCGGGTACGGTGTGATCGGGCTTTTTGTTATAGAACCCTTTTTTTACATCAAATATCTCGGAATATACAAATTCCTTCCAGGTGGAAATGTCAAGTTTGTGATCCAACTCTTTCTTATTCATAAGAAAATTGAAATAGTCCATGACATATTTGGAATCAGGAATAAAATGACTGTCGAAAAGTTTTCCTATGCTGACCAGGTGAGAAAAATATCCATTGATCGTATTAATGAAATCAGAATCGGATAGAACAGAGTAGTCTGTATCCATATAGGCTTCACAGACCCATTCATCGGACGAATCAACAGCGTGTGTTGCGGAACAACCAGGTTTTTCCTTTCGATTCCGATATAAATCGATCCATTCTGTTTCAATATCGGCCCACTTGCTTTTTTTACTTATAGGATCCACCTGTTCAATACGTCCGATATTTTTTTTCTTTTTAAATCCATCATCTTTGTAGTAGCCAAAAAAAGTATTTGGAGTTGAGATATCGGAATGCTTTTTTCCGATTTTGAACACCATACAACACGATTGAACCGTGGCACCGGGATGGAAAATGTCATTCGGTAATGTAAACACAGCGTCAAGGGTGTTCTCCACGAGAATTTGTTCTTTGAGCTCTTTTATGACTCCTTTGGTGCCGATTGCACAAGCAACAGGGAGCAAGACAGCCAAAGTGGCCTGGTGATTGATAGAGTTTAGAACGTCTGCTATATATTTTACAAAATAAAATCCTTTCGAAGGATCCTCTTTTTTGTCTTTAGGCCATGTATTTACGTAGCTGGCAGGAAAATGAATTCGTTGGCCATTGTAGGGCGGATTCATCAGGATGACGTTGGGTTTGGATTCTTTGATCCAGTCAGTCAGAGAAAAGCAGCTGCCTTGACGGATATTCGAGTTGCCATCAGAGTGGATGAGCATATTGGTAGTTGCGAGGCCATAAATATTTTCATCAAACTCGATGCCGAATATCTGTTGTTTCTTGATCTTTTCCTGCTCGGCAGCGGTTGCACAGTCGTCCAAGGCTTGCGTCATGGCGCGAACTAAAAAAGAACCGCTACCACAACAGGGGTCGAGAATAACCGAATGCTTATTTACGCCGGTTATCTTTGCCATAAAATCCGTGATATGGTCGGGTGTAAATGCTTGGTTCTTATCCGATTTTCCGACATACTTGTTGAACGTAACAAAGAAAAGATTTAGCAAATCCTGACCAGAAGTGCTCTTGTCATTGATAAAAGGTAGAATATATTCTTCGATATATTTTAATATCTCTCGAAAAGAGGCAACATTCAATTGGCGAATATACTGATCTTCCAAAACATTTCGGTTTAGCAGAGCCAGTTTTTCTGCCTTGTGGATGTCTGAATTAAGGAGATCCTCGAGAACTTCTTTGATTCTGATACGAATTTGTGCGGCTGTTAAGGTGGGGGTGGCGTAATCTAGGTTGTTTTTCAAAGCGAGCAGACAAGTTCCCACAAACTGACTTCTCAATTTCTCCGGAATACTATGGCGATGCAGCATTTCATTGAGTTTGTATGTGTTCTGCATCACCTTCTCTTTATTATTGACCTTGGAAGTGTAAAAGTCGAGGTATTCGTCCATCGAACGCAAGGCAGATTCCTTCGGCATAAAATCGCTATCAGATACGACACCTCGCCAAACTTTGACATTATCATTAGTCGTATTTGCGAGAATAGCAACGGTTTTATTGCCAGTTAGAGCTTTTTCGTATTCAACATATGCTGAGAGCTGCTCTTCATCCGCCTTTGTGTAGTTTTGCTTGGTTTCTATCAATACGGTTATGTTGTCCTTCACAAAACGAATATCTAGCTTTTCAAAAGCACGGCCGATACTATTTCTAATGGGTATGAAAGGAAGGGAAGCCTGTGAAAACGCTTTTCTGTAGCTGAATTCATCATTTTCCATATTGCTTGTAAGGTACATCCGGCCAACAGTGGCAATCATGTCTGCTCGTATCATATTGGTTACTGCATCCTTTTTTGATGATTGTGAATTACTTGCGAATTCTTCAAGGGGACTGTCTTACCCTTAAAGAAGAGTTGCTGGAGCAACCCTATTCCGTCAAACCTAATACGAAAAACAGCACAACAACACAAGGAGTGTTCTGTGTGAAAAAACGGTAGAGGCGTTCTGTGTCCCCGGAATGAAACCTCAAGCGTTTCCAGGATATGAAGGGCAAGACGTCAATATCAATGTTATTGTTGAGACTGTTGTGTTTTCTAAGGTTGTATACTTATTATAGGAGAAAACGAAGATAAACACAATCCTCTCAAAAGAAATAATGTCATTTTCGGAGATATCGATCAGAAACGTGTGTCTAGACCACCAACCCGTAACTTTTTCTTAGTTAGCAAATTGCTTCATATCGAACAAAATATGCTTGTCTCTCACTCCATCCCTCAAAATCACTTCCGGTGAAATTTTAGCAAAAGAACAGCAGGGGAGAACAAAGTATGGACTGAGCAAATAAACAGCAATGAACAGCACGGATAAGAAATAATCAAGTCCGTCTACAGATTAAAACATCCCCAATCACTTCAAAAGCATTCTTCGAAAATCAGAGACACCCCGTCGCCAAAGCCAGCCCATCAATACACCAATCAAAGCACTATACAACCCTATCATCCCCCACCCTGAGGAGCGCATCTGGGCAGGGCGAACGCCCCGGCGGTGCCCCGGGTCCCGGACGCTCCGAAGATCAAGCGCGACAAGATGAAACAATTTTACATGGTTGACATGGGGCAAAAAATGTGGTAATATCGTCTTATCAAAAAAGTGCGAATCCCTCTCGCTCGCGAAGGAAAAATCTCTCTCGCAATGAGAAATCAAACGATACAACGAACGAAAATTAACTTTGCCGAAGGCTGGCAGACACGAGGGACTTAAAATCCCTTTCTGGAAACAGAATTCGGGTTTGCCCCCTGCCGACGACACGTGAAATCTCAAAATCAGCCGCTGATTCGAATGATTCTGACGGCTGTTATTTTGCTTATCCCATTCTGTGGTAGCAACGCGCAAAAAAATAACACAAAACAGAAACCCGGAACCTTTTTGAGCTATAATAGCTCCGAAAAAGGTTCCGGGTTTTGTGCAATGTCTTTTGGAAGACTGTTTTGCAACAATCCGGCGTAGCCGTATCACTTGACAAGGCTGCGCAGCAAGCGGCGGAACTGGTACCGCTCGGTCTGCGTTTTCTGATGATAGCGGTCTGCTACGGGCTTTAAAACGCTGCTCATGCGGCTCACAGCATTTTTGTTCTGCTTGGTGCTACGGAAAAACTCCTTGGCAATCGACATGGAAAAGATCAAAGCGGATGCTTCCCGAAAAACTGCTGGGCAATTCCATCCAGTTGTGCGGTGATCTGCCGGAAATCCTGATTCAGATCCAAGGTGCGTGCACCGATCTGGTTGCCGCCCAAGTTGAAGAGACAATCCGGCGTGATGGATTCCTGCGTTTTGGCGTAGACCAGCAGCCCGGAAACATTTCCAGTATGAGCAGCGTCCTGATTTTTAACGTAGGTGTAGATCTGGTAGAGGTTAGCAGAATGCAGGGTCTCTTTATTGAATTGCTGCTGCATGGTCTGGCTGTAATATTTAGCATCCAGAATGAGAACTTTTTCGTGGAAACGCAGAAAAATATCGGTTTGCATGGCGGGGAGAAACCGCAGCATGGCGGTGTCGTGTTCCCCCACAAGATCCCATTTGACCTGTGCGGATTTGACTTCGGTAAGATAGGTGTGGTGCTTTCGGTAATATTCCAGAATAAAGCGCTCGTACAGCTTTGCCATGCGTTCGTCCGAAAAGGCTGTCATTTTGTAGCTGCCGGTTTCGGTAGTCTGCAGCATATCGTGTAGTACGAAATAGCAGAGATTCAGCAGCATTTCGTAATTTTGATTGCTCCGCTGATAATGCAGCTGCCTCCATGATATCTGAGAGGGATGCGGGGCAGAAACAGTGTCCAGAAACAGAAGCACTTTCTTCAATTCCACTTTGCGCTTCATGGAAACATTTTCGTCCCGAAGCAGCACCAACAAGGTGGTTTTCAGGATCTGATTATATAGATTGTCCTCGGAAAGCTCGTCGAAGGTACAGGCGGCCTGCGGTTTATGCTGGATGCGGGCTTTAATGGTCTGCGGAAGATCCAGCTTCCCCCGCAAAACCGACCGGGTCTCGCTGCGGGAAACATATTCCCGATAAAGCCCCTGTTTCAGCTGCCGGGAGACGCCCTTTGCAAGGATGGCGGCAAACAAATCGTCAATGTGCTCAAACTTTTCCGAGGCGATGCACTGATAATCCTGTTGCTGCAACACTTGAAAAGAGTAGGAGAGCATATAGTAGATGTTCTGGATAAAGATCCCTTTGTCAGTCGTCATTG
>ERZ1026776.648-NODE-648-length-23057-cov-7.653856_pt1 | contig 23057 bp, 18 predicted proteins | sample MGYA00380125_ERZ1026776 | MGnify/ENA primary metagenome ERZ1026776 (study PRJEB33269, sample SAMEA4719761) | human gut metagenome | biome: human-associated habitat; feature: organic feature; material: feces | place: Cameroon | collected 2013-10 ...
GGAATTTTATTTTCTATGTAGAATTATACAAATACAAGACAGAGGCAGAAGGATAAAATATCTTCTGCAAGGTCAAAAAGAGAGGTTAATGAAATGGAAAAAACTTTGGTGCTGATTAAGCCCGACGCTGTAAGAGCAAAGCATATTGGTGACATCATCAAAATCTATGAGGAAAAGGGCTTGGAGATTTTGGCTATGAAAATGCTGAAAATGGATGAAAAGCTGGCCTCCAAGCATTATGAGGAGCATATCGGCCGTGATTATTACGATGATCTGATGGACTTCATGACCTCTGGGCCAATTGTTGCTATGGTGCTGCAGGGTGAAGGGGCTATTGCCAATGTTAGAGCTATTAATGGCAAAACCAATCCAGACCAGGCTGCTGAGGGGACTATCCGCAAGCTTTATGCCACTAGCGGCAGTCGCAATGCTGTGCATGCTTCTGACTCACCAGAGAATGCTAAGCGGGAGATTTCTATTTTTTTCAATGCCGCAGAGATTTTTGACTGAGGCTCTGTATCAGGTAAAGTAAAAGGTGCCCATAATGGTCTTGAATAAGGGACAGGCTGTTAATGGGGTTAAACAAAGGGGGAAGTGTAATGAGCTTATATACTGCTAGAGGCGACAAGGGTATGACTGATCTGTACACAGGTCAGCGTATTGCCAAGAATTCATGGCGTGTCAAGGCCTATGGTGCCTTGGATGAATTTGGTTCTACTTTGGGCATGGCCAGAGCTTTCTGTCAGAATGAGGAGGTTAAGGAATGCATCCTTAAGGTGCAGAAGCTTAACGGTCTGCTGATGACAGATTTTGCCAGCATCAACAATTATGAGCCACAGATTACCCATGACCATGTAGTTTATCTGGAGAAGATGATTGACAAAATCGAGGACAAGCTTCATCCTACCCATGAATTCCTGATTCCAGGGGAATCTAAGGGAGGAGCCTGCTTGGATCTGGCTAGAACCGTAGCCCGCCGTGCTGAGCGTGTCATGTGGGATTTGGCCAAGAACGAGGTTGTGCCAGATGAAGATCGTATCTTCCTGAATCGTCTGTCAGATTTTTGCTTTATGCTGATGCGCCTGGAGGAGAATCGCTAAGGTAAAAATGCCTTTACAACAGGCAGGAAATGTAGTAACATATGAAATGTTCGGGACGTAGCGCAGTTTGGTAGCGCGCTTCCTTGGGGTGGAAGAGGTCGTGGGTTCAAATCCCGTCGTTCCGACCATTTGGGAACCCCAAAGCCATTCAGCTGATTCTGGATGGCTTTTTTTAATACTTATTTTGACAAATGTGTGTCAGGGCTGGAATATTGTGCTATAATAGTGAATAAATCTGTTTGGGAGATGATATTTTGACAAATAAGAAACCCCGATTGCCGGCTATAGAATACATTCGAGGTATTTCCATGCTGGGTGTGGTAGGTATTCATACCGGTTCTCAGTATCTTGCCAATGTGGCAGCCAATATGCATCTTGTGGCTTTATTTGAGGTGGCTACCAGATTCAGTGTACCAATTTTCTTTTTTATTTCTGCCTTTGGTATGTTTTACAATCTGGATATGAGCAAGCCCTTTGATTATAAAAGCTTTCTCCAGCGCAGAATGAAAACGGTGCTGGTGCCTTATGTTATCTGGTCTTTGTTTTATCTGATACATTATGCGGTTCTATGGGGGGATACCAGTGTATTAAGTCCCTTTTATATAGCCTTTAGTATGTTTTTTGGCACCGCAGGCTATCAGCTGTATTTTATGGTAATCCTGCTGTGGTTTTATCTCATGATGCCTATATGGGTGTGGGTGATACGCCGTATGAGCTGGCTGGCTCTAGGGGGACTGCTGGTATTTCAGATAGCCTTTGACTATTGGTCCTGCTTTATGCTGAATTCTGCCGGGGTGGAAAATTTCTTTCTACGCTCCCTGCTAGATTATCGTTTGAATTACTGGGTAATGCATTATATCTTTATTTTTGTCCTGGGAGGCTATCTGGCAGTTAATATTAACTGGTTTATGAACTTCCTGACAGAATGCCGTGGCAGAATTATAGGCTTCTTCTGGTTGACCTTTGCCGGTTTACTAGGCTATTATTACTGGTTGATTTTTACCAAGGGATATACCCCTTTGGAGGGCATTAATACTGCCCAGCAGCTGTGTCCAGCAGGTATTTTTTATACCTTGGGAGCTAGTCTGTTTTTCTTTGCCATCTTTACTATCTGGCGCCTGCCAGAGGGACTGCGGCCTATTTTGTCAGCCTTGGGCAAGCATTCCTATTTTGTTTATCTGGCCCATCCTGTGGCTATTACATATCTAAGTCTGGCCTTGGCTGGCACAGGTAGAATTATGACGGCACCAATTGCCCTGATATTCTACGTGGCAGTGGTGGCTATAACAATGGCGGCAGCTGTTGCCATGCGGCAGCTGGGGGAGAGATGGCCAATGCTAAATCAGCTGACCATTGGTATTAGCAAAAAGAAATAATTGTATTATATTTAAAGAATAGGGGAGAGACAATGCATCAGGAATTTTTGATGGGCAATCAGGCTATTGCTCTGGGAGCCTTGGCGGCAGGGGTAAGGCTGGTAGCTGGCTATCCAGGTACACCCTCTACAGAGGTTTTGGAAACAGTAGCCAAAAACAGACAGGAAAATACCTATGTGGAATGGTCTGTAAATGAAAAATCCGCTATGGAGGTAGGTGCCGGAGCAGCCTATACGGGAGCCAGAACTATGGTTACCATGAAGCAGGTAGGCTTGAATGTGGCAGCAGATCCTCTCATGAGCTTGGAATATATTGGTGTCAAGGGAGGCATGGTTATTCTGGTGGCAGATGATCCAGGGCCAATTTCCTCTCAGACGGAGCAGGATACCAGACATTTTGCCAGATTCTCCAAGCTGCCCTGCTTTGATCCATCTACAGTGCAGGAAGCCTATGATATGGTTCAGGAGGCTTTTGAATATTCAGAGAAATATGGTACGCCGGTATTCTTCCGCAGTACCACCAGAGTTTCTCATGGCTATGCCTCCATTCAGGTTAAGGATGTAGAGGAATATAAAAATGTAGAGCCAGAAGGCTTTGTGAAGGATACCAAGAGATGGGTAATCTTCCCTAAGCTAAGCTATCAGGCTCATATCAATATTGAAGCCAGAAATGAGGAGCTGGCCAAGGTTTTCTCCCAGTATAAGAGAAATCTGCTGATTCCTGCTGAGGAGGGCTGCAAGGAGCTTAAGAAGGGTATTGCCACCGGTGGGTTTAATTATACCTATGTAACAGAGGCTATGGCTGATCTGGGCCAGCTGCGGGAATTGAAGGTATCTACCCCGCATCCATTCCCAGAACAGCTGGCAGTGGAGTTCCTGACAAGCTTGGAGGAGGTTCTCTGTATCGAGGAGCTGGACCCGGTTATCGAGCGGGAGCTGATATATATTGCAGGCAAATACCATTTGCCAGTAAAGATTTTGGGCAAGCTGTCCCATCATGTGAAAAATTCCGGTGAAAATACCAGAGATAGCGTTTTGGCTGATATTGCTGCTTTTATGGGCCGTCAACTGCCAGAGCAGGAAGAAAATGGCCAGGCTGTTCCTGTGCCAGAGCTGCCGGTACGTCCACCAGTGCTTTGCGCAGGCTGTCCGCATCGTGCTTCCTTCTATGCTGTAAAGAAGGCTATGCAGGGCCGTAAGACTATTTTCTGTGGCGATATTGGCTGTTATACTATGGGTAATGCTATGCCTCTTGATATGGTAGATACCTGTCTGTGTATGGGAGCTGGCTTAGGTATTGCTCAGGGTGTAGGCCATATTGAGCCGGATACCAGCTGTTTTGCCTTTGTGGGAGATTCTACCTTCTTTGCAGCTGCTATTCCTGGGGTGGTTAATGCGGTGTACAATCAGGCGGAAATGACATTGGTGGTTTTGGATAATTCCACCACTGCCATGACAGGCCACCAGCCCCATCCAGGCACTGGTCACACCATGATGGGAGAGGTGGTAGCCAAGGTTAATATTGAGGCGGTACTGCAGGGGATTGGTGTTACTGCGGTAGAAACCGTTAATCCTCTTGATTTGGATAAATCCATTGAGGTGGTTCGGAAAATGGCCGGTCTGCCTGGAGTGAAGGCTATTATCTTTAAATACCCATGTATAGCCATTACCAAGCCAAAGGGGAAAATGGCTGTTGACAGAGACAAATGTGTAGGCTGTCGCAAATGCATTAGAGAAATAGGCTGTCCTGGCTTGATTATCAGGGATGGTCAGGTAACCATTGACGAAAGCCTTTGCACTGGCTGTGGTCTGTGCAGTCAGATTTGCCCCTTTGAGGCCATAGGAGGATGCTGATATGAGTAAGAATATTGTATTGTGCGGTGTAGGAGGCCAGGGCACTATTTTGGCCTCCAAGCTGATTTCTGCTGCTGCTATGGCTCAGGGACTGCCGGTGAAAAGCGCCGAAACCATAGGCATGGCTCAGCGGGGAGGCTCTGTATTCAGTCATATCCGCATCGGTGAGGATGCAGTATGTCCTATGATTGCCAAGGGGACAGCAGATATTATTCTTGGCTTTGAGCCGGGAGAAACTGTGCGTATGCTGCCTTATTTACGGCAGGGAGGCCTGGTGGTGGTAAGCAAGCGGGCGGTAATGCCTGTTACAGCTGCCTTGGCTGGCTCAAACTATAACGGGGAGGAAATGGTAACATATCTTCGCTCTGTAGTGGACAGACTTATGGTGGTGGATACAGATAAGGCTTGTGGTGAGCTTGGCTCTGCCAAGATTGTCAATCTATTGCTTCTAGGGGCTGCTGCAGCCAGTGGGGAGCTGGGCTTGTCTGTGGAGGATATTCGACAGGCTGTGATTGACAGAGTGCCGCCCAAATTTCATCAGCTTAACTTTAGCGCTTTGGATTATGCAGCTCATTTAAAATAATCCTGGGCTAAGTATATATCAATTAAGGAAAGGTAAATACGAGATGGAGATTTCACAGGAACAAATCAATTTAGTAAACAATCGTATTCACGCCTTGGTTAAGGCAGAGAGCTTCTATGGCAAAAAGCTGGAGGAGGCAGGTATTGAAAGCATTGCTACAGCAGAGGATTTTCGCAAGCTGCCTTTCTCTGAAAAGAACGACTTGCGGGATGCTTATCCTTTGGGCTTGATGACAGTGCCAGAGGAAGAGGTGGTAAGAATACATTCCTCCTCTGGTACTACAGGCTTGCCAGTTATTATTCCTTATACTCAGAAGGATGTAGATGACTGGGCCGCCATGTTTGCCCGCTGCTATGCTATGGCAGGAGTTACCAACAAGGATAGAGTCCAGATTACAGCTGGCTATGGCCTGTGGACTGCCGGTATCGGCTTCCAGGCTGGTGCTGAGAAGCTGGGGGCTATGACTGTGCCTATGGGGCCTGGTAATACAGACAAGCAGCTGCAGATGATGCAGGATATGAAGAGCAGTGTTCTCTGTGCTACATCTTCTTACGCTTTGCTGTTGGCAGAGGAAATTCAGAAGCGGGGTGTGGCAGATAAGCTGTATCTTCGCAAGGGTATCATTGGTTCTGAGCGCTGGGGACAGAAGATGCGGGATCGCATTTCCAAGGAGCTGGGCATTGAGCTGTATGATATTTACGGTTTGACGGAAATCTATGGTCCAGGCATTGGTATTAGCTGTAAATACGATAAGGGTATCCACTATTGGGATGATTATGTATACATTGAGATTATAGATCCTGAAACCCTGCAACCGCTGCCTGATGGAGAATGGGGCGAAATTGTTATTACCACTCTGGTGAAGGAGGGTGCCCCTCTGATTCGCTATAGAACCCATGATATTTCCCGCATTATTCCTGGGGAATGTCCATGTGGCAGCAAATATCCTCGTTTGGATGTAATTGGCGGACGTACTGATGATATGATTAAGATTAAGGGTGTAAATGTATTCCCTAAGCAGATTGAGGAAATTCTGCAGGAATTCCCAGAGCTGTCCAGCGAGTATCAGATTCGTATTTCTCATTTGGATGGCAAAGACACCATGCGTATTTATGTGGAAACCAATGGTACTGTGGACTTTTTGGATATGGCTCGCAGAGTTGCCACCAAGGTCAAGAGCCGCATAGGCTTTACGCCGCTGGTAAAGGTAGTAGAAATTGGCTTGCTGCCTAGAAGCATGAAAAAGACCAAGCGGGTAATTGATGAGCGTTACGAATAAAAAATTAAAAAACTAAAAAAATCTAAAATTTTTGTTGACAGTATCATTTCTATGTGCTAATATATGATTGTTGTTTGACACAAGAGGTCAACAAAACAACAGTTGCCGAAGTGGCGGAATTGGCAGACGCACTTGACTCAAAATCAAGCGTAGTTACCCTACGTGCCGGTTCGAGTCCGGCCTTCGGCACCATTGAAATTTAGGCTCTCACAGTATTCTGTGAGAGCTTTTTTGTCATTTAAAAATGGTACATTGACCTATTATGAGAAAATGTATATAATTGAAAAAGAATATATTACAGTTTTGTAATAGTAAATATGTGTTTTAGCAAAATTGCTAGGTATGTTGTGTACTGGAGAGAAGAGTATGAGCAGATTAAAAGTCGAGACTCCTGATAGAGTTCAGCTAACCGTTGAGAAGCTGTACAAGGATCTGGAGCGCCATATTATTGCTTCACCACCGGGATTGTGTCCAGTGGATTTACAGCTGTCATTTTTGAAGGTTTGTCAGGCCCAGACCTGTGGCAAATGCGTACCCTGCCGGGTAGGACTGCTGCAGCTGCAGCATTTGCTGGAGGATGTGCTTAATGGCAAGGCTACTATGAAAACCTTGGATTTGATTGAGCAGACCGCCAAGAATATTGAGGCCAGCGCTGACTGTGCCATTGGCTATGAGGCGGCTCATATGCTGGTAGCAGGTTTTGACGGCTTCCGTGAGGACTATGAGCATCATGTAAAGGAGGGCTGCTGCTCTGTTCATGCCCAGCATGCCATTCCTTGTGTGGCTCTGTGCCCTGCCCAGGTAGATATTCCTGGCTATGTGGCGCTGGTAGGAGAGAAGCGCTATGCTGATGCAGTGCGGCTGATTCGCAAGGATAATCCTTTCCCTACAGCCTGTGCTATGATTTGTGAGCACCCTTGTGAGGCTCGCTGCCGCCGCAGTATGGTGGATGTATCCATCAATATTCGTGGCTTGAAGCTGATGGCTGTAGAGCATGCGCATGCCAATACCGTGCCAATACCAGAGAAATGTGCCAGCACTGGCAAGAAGGTGGCTATTATCGGTGGCGGTCCTTCTGGTCTTTCCGCAGCCTACTATCTGGAATTAATGGGCCATCATGCTGTTGTCTTTGAGGAAAAGAAGAAGCTGGGCGGTATGCTGCGCTATGGTATTCCAAATTACCGCTTCCCTCGTGAGCGTTTGGATGAGGATTTGGAGGTAATTCTTAGCACCGGAGTAGAGGTGCATTTGAATACCAGAATTGGTGAGGAAGAGGGAGAAATTACTCTGGAAAGCCTCAACAAGGAATATGATGCAGTTTATATTGCCATTGGTGCCCATAACGATAAGAAAATCGGCATTGAAGGGGAGAATGCCCAGGGTGTTATCTCTGCTGTGGAACTGTTGAAGCGCATTGGTGACGATGATATGCCTGATTTCAAGGGCAAGGATGTAGTGGTTATTGGCGGCGGTAATGTGGCTATGGACTGTACCCGTTCTGCTATCCGTCTGGGAGCTAAGAAGGTAGGTATTGCCTATAGACGCCGTCAGGAGGATATGACAGCCCTGCCAGAGGAAATTGAGGGTGCTATTGCTGAGGGAGCAGAGCTGTATGGCTTGAAGTCTCCACATCATATTGAGGCAGATGAAAATGGCAAGGTAGTAGCTCTCTGGGTAGAGCCACAGATTATCGGCCCTATTGATGCCTGGGGCAGAGCACGGCCTATTCACGCTGAGGTACCATTGCTGCGGATACCATGTGATGTTATTGTGGTGGCCATCGGTCAGGGCATTGACAGCAAGGCCTTTGAGGATGCTGGTATCAGCTTGAAGCGAGGGGCAATTGCCGCAGCTATGACTGGCGAGGTAGAAAATGCTGATGGTATTTTTGCCGGTGGTGACTGTGCTACAGGCCCGGCAACTGTTATTAAGGCTATTGCTGCTGGCAAGGTAGCTGCAGCTAATATTGATGAATATCTGGGCTATAAGCATATTATTTCCTGTGATGTTCAGATTCCAGAGCCGGATTTGGCAGAAAAGCTGCCTTGTGGCAAGGTACAGCTGGCTGAAAAGGAAGTTGGCGCCCGCAAGAATAATTTCCAGCCAATGGAAATCTGCATGAGTGAGCAGGAGGCCTGTCAGGAGGCTGGCCGCTGCCTGCGGTGTGATAAATTTGGATTCTCTGCCCTGAAGGGAGGTCGCAGACTTAGATGGTAAACGTAAAAATTGATAATATAGATCTCTCTGTGGAGGAAGGTACAACCATATTGGAAGCAGCTAAGAAGCTGGGTATCTATATACCACATCTCTGCTACCTAAAGGGAATCAATGAAATTTCCGCCTGCAAGGTTTGCGTGGTGGAGATTCAGGGGAAGAACAAGCTGGTAACAGCCTGTTCCACTGCCGTAAGCGAGGGTATGGTTATTTTTACCAACTCCGCCAAGGTAAGAAGCGTCCGCAAGTCCAATGTGGAGCTGATTCTTTCCCAGCATGACTGTCTCTGTGCTACCTGTGTCCGCTCTGGTAACTGTCCTTTGCAGACCTTGGCTGGCCATTTGGGCATTTATGATCTGCCCTTTGAGCGCCATGTAACAGAGCAGGCCTGGGACAATAATTTTCCTTTGATTCGGGATTCCAAGAAGTGCATAAAATGTATGCGCTGTCTTCAGATTTGCAGCAAGGTACAGGGCTGTGATATTTGGGATGTACAGAATACTGGTGCATATACCAATATTAGCACTGTGGATAATATGCCTATTTCCAATACCAAATGTACCCTTTGTGGTCAGTGTATCACCCATTGCCCTACTGGTGCCTTGAAGGAAAGAAATGATTTGCCAGAGATATATGATATTTTGGCAGATCCTAACAAGGTTACTGTGGTTCAGATTGCCCCTGCTGTTCGTACAGCATGGCTGGAGCGCAAGGATATGGAGCCAGGCATTGATACTGAGGGCCGTTTGGTGGCAGCCTTGAAGCGCATGGGCTTTGACTATGTGCTGGATACAGTTTTTGCGGCAGATGTAACCATTATGGAGGAAGGAAATGAGCTGTTGGAGCGCTTGTCCGACAACAAGAAGATGCCAATGTTTACCTCCTGCTGTCCAGGCTGGGTTTCTTATCTGACCATGAACCATCCTGAAATGCTGTTAAATCTGTCTACCACCAAGAGTCCTCAGCAGATTTTTGGTGCTTTGGTCAAGACCTATTTTGCCAAGAAAACTGGTGTGGCACCGGAAAATATCTGCTCCATTTCCATTATGCCATGTGTCTCTAAGAAGAGAGAGGCAGCCTTGGATTCCATGAAGGCCAGCGGCTATCAGGATGTGGATTATGTGCTGACCACCAGAGAGATGGTGCGTCTGCTGCGAGCAGAGCATATAGATCCTCGTGGCTTGCAGGAAATGCCATTTGATTCACCAATTGGTGATGGTACTGGTGCAGGTGCCCTCTTTGGTGTTACTGGCGGTGTTATGGAAGCGGCTCTGCGAACTGCCTACAAGGTAGTAACCGGCGAGGAGGCGCCAGAGGATGCCTTCCAGAAGGTGCGGGATACCCGCACTGAGGGCCGGGATAATGCCATTAATTTAGGCGGTATTCGCACAGCAGATTTTGATATTGCTGGTAGAACCCTGAAAACCTGTGTGGTTAGCGGTTTGAAAAATGCAGAAAGGGTTATCAAGCAAATCAAAAGAGGGGAGGCTCATTATGACTTCGTGGAGGTTATGGCCTGCCCAGGAGGTTGTGTAGGCGGTGGCGGACAGCCAATTCACGAGGGTTGCGAGTGGGCACCTCAGCGAGGCCAGCGTCTTTATAATCTGGACAAGAAGCGGAAGCTGCGTCGTTCCCATGAGAATCCACAGGTACAGCAGTTGTACAAGGATTTCTTGGAAAAATCTCTTAGTGAAAAGGCAGAAAAACTGCTGCACACCCAGCATGTATGGGAAAAGAATTATCGCTAGTATATACTATGCATAATAATAGTACATTGTATACATGTTTTGTTATACTAAAAAAATGTAGTCAAATATCCAGGTCTGTGCTATAGTAATAACTGTGAAAAACAGATATGCCTTAGAATTTTGGTTATGAGGTGATTATATGTTTAAAGAATTAGCTTACTATGATGGAAAAATTGGTACCCCTGATGAGGTAATGATTCCATTTAATGACCGCTCACATTTCTTTGGCGATGGTGTTTATGATGCAACTATTGGTGGCAACCATGTAGTTTATCTGCTGGAGGATCATCTGGATCGCTTCTATACCAGTGCCAACTACTTTGATATAAAGGTGCCTATGGAGAAAGAAGAGCTGGGCAAGCTTTTGACAGATCTCCTGAAGCAGGTAGAGGGTGAAACTCATTTTGTATATTGGCAGGTAACTCGCGGTATAGCACCTAGAGATCATGCCTATAGCAAGGACATGGTTGGCAAGCTCTGGGTATGGATTAAGCAGTCCAAGGCTGGGGATCCCAAGAAGGAGCTGAAACTGATTGTTCGTCCTGATACCCGCTTCCAGCATGGCAATGCCAAAACCTTGAATCTGTTGCCAGCAGTGGCTGGTACTCAGGAGGCTACCCTTTTGGGAGCTGATGAGTGTGTACTGCATCGCGATGGCTTTGTTACAGAGTGTTGTCACAGCAATGTGCAGATACTCAAAAACGGTATGCTTATCAGTCATCCTGATGATCAGTTTATTCTGCGCGGTATTGCCAAGACTCATATGATTCAGGCTTGCCGCAGATTGGGAATTACCGTTATGGAGCGTCCATTTAGCTTGGAAGAGCTATATGATGCAGATGAGGTTATTGTAACCGCTTCCTCCAAGATGTGTCAGCATGCCACTGAGATTGAGGGCAAAAAGGTTGGTGGCAAGGATCCAGAAACTCTCAGCCGTATTGAAAAGGCTGTTATTCAGGAATATCTGGACTATACCGGCAAGGCAACTCTCTTGGATTAAGCATATGGCAGAGGCGAAAATTACTAATTATAATAGTGCAAATTCGCTAGCAAACTAAATATATTGATTGGAATGGGCCAATCGGTCAGTAGCTATATCAAGCTATTGGCTGATGGCCCTTTTTGTTTTGGCAGGTATAAGGTTAGTTGACAAATTGTATAAACCATTTGCCCTGGTCAGCGGTGTTTCTAACTGGTGGGGCTGGGTTGTCAGTGCAGTTCTTAATCTTACTATGGATGTTCATCTGGGAGTTTTGGCAAATGTCCGCAGTGCTTTGAACTAAATTCCTTGAAAACTACAAAAAAACGGTGTAGGTGCTTTTTTCCTACCCGCTTTTTTTGTGCATGTTTTTCCTACCTGCAATCCTTTTTCTTCCCAGAAGTTAAACAAGGATATATTAGGAATTTTACTATTTTTCATGATTTGACGAAAAATATATAATTATATAGAATAATTTTTGCTGGCTTTTCAGCATCGTGTTAATAAATTTACATATAAAATTATGAGGTGTATGAGTTTATGGAAGTGTTTTCCACTGTAGTGAATCAATTGGATTCTTTAATTTGGAGCATGGCTCTGGTAGGGCTGTGTCTGGGGGCAGGCTTTTATTTGTCCCTGCGGCTGGGCTTTCCCCAGGTACGGCTTATTGCCGATATGCTGCGGCTGCTTTTTGGTGACAAAAAAAGCGAGCATGGTATTTCCTCCTTTCAGTCCTTTGCCACCACTGTTGGAGCAAGGGTAGGTATGGGGAATATTGCTGGTGTGGCCACAGCTATATTTATTGGCGGACCTGGCTCTATTTTCTGGATGTGGATAATTACCTTTATTGGGGCAGCTTCGGCCTTTACAGAGTCTGTTTTGGGACAGGCCTACAAAATTCGCAATTCCAGCGGGGTATTTATGGGCGGTCCTGCCTATTATATTGAGCATGGCTTGAAATGCAGGCCCTATGCCAAGCTTTTTGCTATTATTGCTGCCCTGGGCCCTGGCTTTCTGTTGCCAGGTGTGCAGATAAATTCTCTGGTTTTGGTTTTTGAGGAAGCCTTTGCGGTGGATAGGGTGATTGTAGGCTTTATTTGCTGTGCTTTTTTGGCTTTTATTATCTTTGGCAGTATTCGTCGTATTTCCAAGTTGGCAGAGTTTTTGACGCCCTTTATGTGTTTGTTTTATATGGGCTTTGCCGCTTTTATCCTTGTTAGCCATTGGGAACAGATTCCCGCCATGCTTCATATGATTGTTACCTCTGCTATTGGTTTGGATCCCATCTTTGCAGGTATTATTGGCGCTGCTGTGTCCTGGGGTGTTAAGCGAGGCATATATTCCAATGAAGCTGGCATGGGTTGTGGAGCCATAGTGTCCTCTGCAGCGGAAACTTCCCATCCTGCCAAGCAGGGCTTGATACAGGCTTGTTCTATCTATGTAGATACTCTCCTGATTGGTACAGCTACCGCCTTGATTGTACTGCTGACTGGCACCTATAATGTATCTGATGGACAGGGAGGCTTGCTGGTAAACAGTGTAGGCAATATTGAGGCAGGCATTAAATGGGCTCAGTATTCCCTGATAAATACCTTTGGCACTTGGAGTGGCAAGGCTTTGGCCATAATCATTGTTATGTTTGTTTTCACCAGCTTGACAGGCTATTGCTATCAGGCCGAAACCAATATCCGTTATTTGTTTAAGCGCAATAAAACAGCTTTGACAGCTGTACGGGTGGTATTTGTGCTGGCCTCCTTTTTTGGCTGTCTGGTCAATGCAGATGCTATCTGGGCCTTGGGCGATATAGGTTATGGTCTTATGGGCTGGGCCAATATCATTGCTATTATTTTGCTGGCTCCTGAGGCTGTGGCTATTTTAAAGGACTATGAAAGTCAGAAGGCTCAGGGACAGGACCCTGTGTTCAATCCGGATAAATTTGGGATTCATGACTATACTGGGGCTTGGAAGAAATATCAGAAATTTTGATAGAGCTATTGCTGGGAACACCCTATTTTTTCTCTAGGAAATTCTGTTTGGATTTTCATGATATTTAGTTGACTTAAAGCAGGGTTTAGGTGTTATACTATTTTTAGTGTATTATATTTACAAGGGGGAGTTTTCGTGGAAAAATCCAAGGTTTATTTTACAGATTTCCGTACTAAGGTTGGTACCAGCTGGACTGTGAAGCTGCAGCGTCTGTGTATTGCAGCTGGCATCAAGAATATTGATTTTGATAAAAAGTTCGTAGCTATTAAGATGCATTTTGGCGAGCTGGGCAATCTATCCTTTTTGCGGCCTAATTATGCCAAGGCTATTGCAGATTTGGTGAAGGAGCAGGGCGGTCTGCCATTCCTGACAGATTGTAATACCCTGTATCCAGGCAGCCGTAAGAATGCCTTGGAGCATATTGAATGTGCTAATATTAACGGATTTAACAGCATTTCTACTGGTTGCCAGATTATTATTGGCGATGGCTTGAAGGGTACTGATGATGTGGAGGTGCCTGTAAAGAATGGCGAGATTTGCAAGACAGCCAAAATTGGCCGGGCGGTAATGGATGCAGATGTATTTATCAGCTTGGCTCATTTCAAGGGCCATGAGGCTACTGGCTTTGGTGGTGCTATAAAGAATATTGGCATGGGTTGTGGCAGTCGTGCTGGCAAGATGGAACAGCATTCCTCCGGCAAGGTGGTAGTGAATCCGGATAAATGCCGTGGCTGTCAGAAATGTGCCAAGGAGTGCGGTTCTGATGCTATTACCTATGTGGACCACAAGGCGGTTATTGACCATGATGCCTGCAAGGGCTGCGGCCGTTGCATAGGTGCCTGCAATTTTGATGCTATCCGCAATGAGCAGTGGGATGCAGGAGATCTGTTGGATAAGAAGATGGCAGAATACGCTCAGGCGGTGGTTCAGGATAGACCATGCTTCCATATCAACATGATTATGGATATTTCACCAAATTGTGATTGTCATGGGGAGAATGATGCTGCTATTCTGCCAAATATCGGCATGACTGCTTCCTTTGATCCTATTGCCTTGGATCAGGCTTGTGCCGACCTTTGTCAGCAGGCAGAGCCTATCCGCAATTCCCAGCTGGGCGACAATCTGGCTAAGCCAGACTGGCATTGCCATCACGACCATTGGTTGGATAGCAATCCTAATGTACATTGGAAGGAAACTCTGGAGCACGGCGAAAAAATCGGCATGGGCACCCGCCAGTACGAGCTCATTCGCTTGAAGTAAACAATTACAACGTATATGTTTGTCGAATGCAATATTTTTATATCTTTCTTTTTTCCAAGGACTTGCAATTAACAGCCCCGAAAGGTATAATAAAAATAAGAGGAGCACCGATAGACGGTTGCCCCAAACAGTTTAATAGAAGAGTTAGAAAAACCGCTTCCTGCCGTCCAAAGCTTTGGCGGTTTTTCTTATGCCTTAATTGCAACAATGCAGATAGTCACCAGAAAAACCAGTGTCAAAAAATCATACAAAGTCATAGGCAAGCCCCCTTTCAGGGGCAGGATTAACCGCCTACCGTGTAGGTACACCTCTTACAGGAAATATTATACATAAACATAAGAAATATTTCAATCCAATCTGCTCTTAGGTGTGATTTACATTTGCAATAGAATATGGATTTTGTGTTTTAATTGTGCTATAATCAGTTTGTGTGTTCTAATCACGCAAGCTGATTTTTTTTGAGGAGGTTTGTCTATGCTGCCTAAGCTGAATAATGTAGAATTTAATGAAGACAAGGCTACGCCCTTTCATGTGGTAGCTCCCTTTGAGCCTATGGGGGATCAGCCGGAGGCTATAGAAGCATTGGCGGCCGGTATTGAAAATGGTCAGGAGGCTCAGGTGCTGCTGGGAGCTACTGGTACAGGCAAAACCTTTACCATAGCCAAGCTTATTGAGAAGGTGCAGCGGCCCACCTTGGTGATTGCCCACAATAAGACTTTGGCCGCCCAGCTGGCCAGCGAGTTCAAAGCTTTTTTCCCAGATAATTATGTAGGCTATTTTGTCAGCTATTATGATTATTATCAGCCAGAGGCTTATATTGCTTCTACAGATACCTATATAGAGAAGGATGCTTCCATCAATGACGAAATAGATGAGCTGCGGCATTCTGCCACCTGCTCCCTTTTTGAGCGGCGGGATGTTATTATTGTGGCCAGTGTTTCCTGCATTTATGGTTTGGGTTCCCCAGAAAGCTATCATGAAATGGTTTTGTCCCTGCACAAGGGGCAGGAAACTGATAGGGATGCAATTCTCCGTCGATTGGTGGCCATTCAATATGAGCGAAATGATTTGGTACTGGAGCGTGGCACTTTTAGGGTGCGGGGCGATGTTATTGAGGTATTTCCAGCTGGTTATAGCAACAAAGCAGTGCGGATAGAGCTTTTTGGAGATGAAGTAGATAGGATTCTGGAATTTGAGGTGCTTACCGGCAAGGTTATTGGGGAACGGCTTCATTCCATGATTTTTCCGGCTTCCCATTATGTTACCAATCGGGAGGATTTGGAATACGCTATGTCCACCATTCGGCAGGAAATGGAGGAACAGGTCAAATTCTTTAAATCAGAAAATAAATTGATTGAGGCCCAGCGTATTGAACAGCGAGTAAATTATGATTTGGAAATGATTCAGGAAATGGGCTACTGCTCAGGGATTGAGAATTATTCACGACATTTAACCCGCCGTAAAGCAGGAGATGCTCCCTATACCCTGTTAGATTATTTCCCAGAGGATTTTCTCATGGTAATGGATGAGTCCCATGTTACCTTGCCTCAGGTTCGGGCTATGTATGCAGGGGACAGGTCCCGGAAGGATTCGTTGGTCAATAATGGCTTTCGTCTCCCTTCGGCCTATGATAACCGCCCTTTGAAATTTGAGGAGTTTGAAAAGCGGATTAATCAGATTGTATATGTTTCTGCTACGCCGGCTAAATACGAGCTAGGTCAAGCTCAGCAGGTGGTACAGCAGATTATTCGTCCTACGGGACTTTTGGATCCAGAAATCGAAATCCGTCCTTTGGAGGGACAGATGGATGATTTGCTGGGAGAAATTCATAAGAGAACAGCTAAAAATCAGCGTGTATTGGTAACTACCCTGACCAAGCGTATGGCAGAGAATCTTACAGATTACCTCAAGGAAATGGGTGTAAAGGTGCGGTATCTTCATTCAGATATTGCCACCATTGAAAGAGCCCAGATTATCAAGGAACTGCGATTGGGCAAATTTGATGTGCTGGTAGGTATAAACCTGCTGCGTGAGGGCTTGGATATGCCAGAGGTATCTTTGGTGGCTATTCTGGATGCGGATAAGGAGGGCTTTTTGCGGTCTGATACATCACTAATTCAGACCATAGGCCGTGCTGCCCGCAATGCCGAGGGACAGGTTATTATGTATGCTGATGTGATTACGGATTCCATGCAGAGAGCCATAGATGAAACAGCTCGTCGTCGTCAGGTGCAGGAGGCCTATAATCAGGAGCATGGTATTGTGCCAAAAACCATTGTCAAGCCAATAAAGGATTTGATTGATTTGACCTTGGTGGCTGAGGAAAGCGGTGAATACAAGGTTGATATAGATGCCAAGGCCAAGGCTGCGGCCAAGAAGCTGCAGCGGCCGGATAAAAAGCTGACCAAGAAGGAAGGGGAGGCGCTTTTGAAGGCTTTGACCAAGGAAATGCAGATGGCCTCCCGGGCTTTGGAGTTTGAGCGGGCTGCTCAGCTTAGGGATATGATTTTTGAGCTGCAGGATACTATGGGCATCAAAAGATAAATAGCAGGTATTTTACGGGCTAAAGCCATCATATGTGACGATTTTGTCAATAGTATGCTTGGAGTAAGTATATATGAGGTAGTTTATGGATAAGTATATTCGCATTCGTGGTGCTAGACAGCACAATTTAAAAAATATTAATTTGGATATTCCCAGGGATAAAATGGTGGTTATTACCGGTCTTAGCGGCTCCGGTAAATCCTCTTTGGCCTTTGATACTATCTATGCAGAGGGCCAGCGTCGGTATATGGAGTCCCTATCATCCTATGCCCGGCAGTTCCTGGGGCAGATGGACAAGCCTGATGTGGACTATATAGAGGGCTTGTCTCCGGCTATTTCCATTGACCAGAAAACCACCAGCCGTAATCCTCGTTCTACCGTAGGCACAGTTACGGAAATCTATGACTATCTGCGTTTGCTTTTTGCCAGAGTGGGGCACCCTCATTGTCCTAAATGTGGCAAGCCTGTTAATCAGCAGTCTTTGGATCAGATGCTGGATCAGCTGTTAGCTTTGCCAGAACGCACCAAGCTGTTGATTATGGCTCAGGCGGTGCGGGGGAAAAAGGGCGAGCACAAAAAGCTGTTGGAGCATATTCGCAAAGAGGGCTATACCCGTCTGCGCATTGATGGAGAAATCCGGGATGCTGGTGAGGAAATTCAGCTGGAAAAAAATAAAAAGCATACCATTGAGGTGGTTATTGACCGGCTGATTATTCGGCCAGAGATACGGCCTCGTATGGCAGAATCTATGGAGGTAGCCTTGAAGATGGGGCAGGGTGTGGCCTATGTGCAGATTGTAGATGGAGAACAGCTAATGTTCAGCCAGAATTTTGCCTGTGAGGATTGTGGTATCAGCCTGCCAGAGATTACACCTAGAATGTTTTCCTTTAACAGTCCTTTTGGGGCTTGTCCTGTCTGCAGCGGTTTAGGCAGTCAGATGGAGATGGATTTGGAGCTGGTACTGCCAGATAAGACTAAATCCTTGGCTGAGGGGGCCATTGCTCCTATGTCTACCAATGTTAAAGGATATTATATGCGCCAGATGGATGCTTTGGTGCAAAAATATGGCTGCACCTTGGATACTCCTTGGCAGGAGATGCCAGCCAAGCTGCAGCAAAAGATTCTCTATGGCACTGGGGAGGAGATTTTGGAGTTTGGCTATGAGAATATGTTTGGTCAATACAAGATTCATCGCATTCCCTTTGAGGGAGTAATGAATATTCTCAACCGTCGCTACCGGGAATCTGAATCAGATACCATGCGGGAGGAATATGAAAATTATATGAGTGTCAATCTGTGTCCTGAGTGTCATGGGGCCAGATTAAAGCCAGAGGTGCTGGCTGTCACCATTGGGGGTAAAAATATTCAGCAGGTAACGGATATGCCTGTGGCTCAGTGTCAGGAGTTTTTCCAGCAGGTAGAGTTTACAGATAGAGAGCTGACTATTGGCCGGCAGGTACTAAAGGAGATTAATGCCAGATTGGGATTTTTGGCTAAGGTTGGTTTGGAGTACCTTACCCTGTCAAGAGCTGCTGGTACTTTATCTGGCGGCGAGGCTCAGCGTATCAGGCTGGCTACCCAGATTGGTTCTGGTTTGGTAGGGGTGCTGTATATCTTGGATGAGCCTAGTATTGGTTTGCATCAGCGAGATAATAACAAACTGTTGGAGGCATTGAAAAATCTGCGGAATATGGGCAATACCCTGCTGGTGGTGGAGCATGATGAGGATACCATGCGGGTGGCAGATCATATTGTGGATATTGGGCCGGGAGCTGGTTCTCAGGGAGGCTATGTGGTGGCTCAGGGAACAGCTGAGGAAATTATGGCTGTGCCGGAGTCAGTAACAGGTCAGTATCTAAGTCACAAAAAATTTATTCCTGTGCCAGAGCAAAGACGGCAGGGAAATGGTAATTTTCTGGAGATTCTGGGGGCAGAGGAGAATAATCTGAAGAATGTGCATTTGAAACTGCCTTTGGGGGTATTTACGGTTATTACTGGTGTATCTGGTTCTGGTAAAAGTACCTTGATAAATGAAATTCTTTATAAGGCAGTGGCTTCCAAGCTTTATCGCATTAAGGGCAGACCGGGAAAATTCAAAAAGCTGTTGGGCATGGAGAATGTGGATAAGGTTATTGATATTGACCAAAGCCCTATTGGGAGAACACCTCGTTCTAATCCTGCTACCTACACCGGTGTATTTGATTTAATCAGAACGCTGTTTAGTCAGTGCAGTGAGGCTAAGATGCGCGGGTATAAGCCAGGGCGGTTTAGCTTTAATATTAAGGGAGGCCGATGTGAAACCTGCAAAGGTGATGGCATTATCAAGATAGAGATGCATTTCCTTTCAGATGTATATGTACCTTGTGAGGTTTGTGGCGGTGCCAGATACAATCAGGAAACCTTGGAGGTTAAATATAAGGGAAAATCTATTGCGGATGTATTGGATATGACTATTGAGGAAGCAGTGGAGTTCTTTAAGAATGTGCCTCGTATTGCCAATAAGCTGCAGGTACTGCAGGATGTTGGACTGGGGTATGTAAAGCTGGGGCAGTCTGCTACAACTTTGTCTGGTGGCGAGGCTCAGAGGGTAAAGCTGGCTACGGAGCTGTCCCGCCGTTCTACTGGCAGAACATTGTATATTCTGGATGAGCCTACTACGGGTTTGCATACGGCAGATATTCATAGGCTGTTGGAGATTCTCCAGCGGTTAGTTGATGGTGGAGATTCTGTGGTGGTTATTGAGCATAATCTGGATGTGATTAAAAGTGCGGATTATATTGTGGATTTGGGCCCTGAAGGAGGAGATAAGGGAGGCACGATTGTAGCTCAGGGCACACCAGAGGAAATTGTGAAAGTCAAGGCATCTTATACAGGTAAGTTCTTAAAGCCTATGCTGGAGCAGTAAATTTCTGATTTGCCGAGTTGTCTATCTCCCTAAATATTTGAAATGAAAGTCGTTATGTCAGTGGGGTCTGAAATACAGCCTGCGGTCATAACGACTTTTGCTCTATCCGACTTAATGACCCTACCTAGTGATTTATCTTTACGCACAGATACCGCTTGTGTGCCCGCTCCTAGCTAAGCCTAACGGATGCTAATTCAGTATGTTGAAGGTGATATTGACATAGTAGAGAAAATGAAGAGGACAGGTAAGTATGAAAAATGCCAGATGCGCTATAATATTCATATGGAGGATGAGTTGAACAATTCTCGGCTTTGGTTAACAAGAATTACAAGGAAGCATTGTACCATCGCTTGGATAAAGATTTGCAGTATGATATGGATAATGATATGGACATGGAACTGCAACGCATAAGCCTGCAATATGGAATGTTGAATTTTATTATCTATTATAATGACTATAGTAGGTATTTTTATTCTGACCAATGGGGATTATATAGGCTGGATAACAAATGAGATTGTTAATGTTAGGTTTTCGTGGGGCAATGCTCTTGGGATGATATAAATTTGCATAAAAAACAAATGTTTATAGGATTTTACATGTTTTTTATCAAAAGGTTATGAAGGCAGTTGTGATAAGGTATTTTGTGATTGCCAAGAAAAAAGGTAAATGGTAATATTATAGGTGCAAGGTGGCAAGATATAAGGCATCGCGGAGAAATTATTGCAGTTAACCGCCGTACAGGCGGCTTAGAAAATAAAGCTGAATTACAACGACCAAGACTTAGAGTTAACCGCCGTACAGGCGGCTTAGAAATACCCGTTTATTGTGGAGTCATTGGAAAAATTGTTAACTGCCGTACAGGCGGCTTAGAAACAAAGCATTTCTTACGCTCTCCAGATAATCAAGTTAACCGCCGTACAGGCGGCTTAGAAATAGACGTTCGAGAAAGCCATATCGGTATCGAGGTTAACCGCCGCACAGGCGGCTTAGAAATTGATAAGAACGACTACAATCTAAAAGAAGATGTTAACCGCCGCATAGGCGGCTTAGAAAATAAGCTGGCAGAGCTGAAGCTGCTGGATTTCGTTAATCGCCGCATAGGCGGTCTGTAGACTTGAGGGCTTGAATGGCGATTATATTTTACCGGACTTCATTTTCGATGGAGCCCGGTTTTCTATATTCAGAAATAACATTTTTTATAACGGCAAGAAATGTAAAACCTATATTGAATATATTGATGTTTTTGCCGATGATATGGTATACTATGTAATATATTAACGTAGTTTTGATGCTATTTATGACGGAGGGAAAGAGATGCGATATCTTTCAGTTACTGAAATAGCGAAAAAGTGGGATGTGTCAGAGCGCAGTGTTAGAAATTATTGTGCCCAAGGTCGTGTGAATGGTGCATTCATCACTGGTAAGATATGGAAAATTCCGGAAAACGCAAAGAAACCGGAGCGTATCAATAAGAGAAAAGAAGTCAAGATTACTCTGTTGGATATTCTGAAAGAGCAGAAGGCAAGTAAATACTCCGGTGGTATTTATCATAAAACGCAGATTGAATTGACGTACAACTCCAACCATATTGAAGGAAGCCGCCTGACTCACGATCAAACCAGATATATCTTTGAAACCAATACTATCGGTGTAGAAAAAGAAGTTCTGAATGTTGATGATGTAATTGAAACAGTAAATCACTTCCACTGTATTGACATAATTATTGATTCTGCAAGAGCAGTTCTGACGGAGAAATTTATCAAGGACTTTCATTTTATTTTGAAGAACGGCACCAGCGATTCTAGAAAAGATTGGTTTGTTGTTGGCGATTATAAGAAGCTTCCTAATGAAGTCGGTGGTATGGATACAACCATTCCAGAAGAAGTTGCCGATAAAATGAAGATCTTGCTGATGGAATACAACGCTAAAGATGCAAAGACATTTGAGGATATTCTGGACTTCCATGTGAAGTTTGAGCGGATTCATCCGTTTCAGGATGGCAACGGTCGTATTGGTAGATTAATTATGTTTAAGGAATGTTTGAAAAACAATATAGTTCCATTTATTGTTGATGATAATTTAAAGATGATATCTGACAGATACCTGCCTGGCTGCACAAGATAAATATAAAGCATATTTGGATTATTTTAGGATTGTGTATTAATGCAAGAAGCGATGTGGGGCTATGTCGAATTTTACCCTATTTTTTATTTCAAGGTTATTAAGGTTGTTGTAATAAGGAATATTGTGATTGCCAAGAAAAAAGGTAAATGATAATATTATAAGTGTAAGGATGCAAAATATAAGGCTTCGCGGAGAAATTATTGCAATTAACCGCCGCACAGGCGGCTTAGAAATTCACGGATATCGAGGCCAGCCTTTAAATCGCGTTAACCGCCGCACAGGCGGCTTAGAAATGATGAAATGGCTGTAAACAAAGAGTTTCGCTGTTAATATGATGTTATATAAATAAAGTTGTCACCTCAAAGAAAACACCAACACATATCATCCTTATTTGATGGTATATGTTGGTGTTTTTTACATTATATAGATTGAAAGTTGCTGTTTACATAGTGTTCATGGGTTTATTTACTGTTAGCTTATCTCTTTGGGCCTGCACAGCTCATAGCTAATGACTCCAGTGTTGATATGGAGCAGGCTGGGGAAAATACTTGTTATGTCTTACTGAAGATATTTATACTTGTATTCGTATGGTAATATAATATCCAGATAGTACTGACAAGTATCTTTGCATTCAGTGCAGGAATTAATTAATTCCTCATCTGCTACATAGGATAAAAAAATATCCATTGTTTTTCACCTTATCCCTATATTTATTTTCTCGAGATATAAGAAGTGTTTGAAAGTGTAACCTAGCATAGAGTTATGGAATCACCTTACTTTACGTTGGTATTTTTGAGAGGTGGCTATTGCTTTTTTCAAATTTCCTTAGAATTGGATACTGAATGTTGCTTTAGTTAAACATATTATATATTAGTTTTATTAAGTTTACAAACGGCATGCTCAGACACTGCGGTCTTGGTATATATGTGAATAAATATGCTGCGATAAAAGTATGTACTTAGTGTAAATATGTATTTTCTAAGCGTATACATGTTAAAAATTCTAATGCAGTTACGACTAAAAATTAGAAAGCCCTGTAATTAAATACAAAAATCCAATAAATAAACACAAAAATAATTTCAAAATTTTTTATTGTAAAATTTAAA